>FLOH01000913.1_pt1 | contig 51247 bp, 48 predicted proteins | sample 756751 | NCBI WGS metagenome assembly FLOH01 (sample SAMEA4026879, study PRJEB14308) | marine metagenome | biome: coastal water; material: water | depth 74 m | reverse complement strand
TACGCTTGCATATGCCCACTACCGGCGGAGTTGGAAAATGCTAGAGGAAAATTTGTAGTAGGTCTGATCAATAGCGTTGACCGTTTAGTGCAAATTCGCCGCAATCGCCTTCTTATGTTACAAGAGAACAAAACAACAGATTATATTGATGAAGAATTGGTCAAGCAGGAAGTGAAAGAAGCGAGAAGGCTTTTTAATAAAATGGGCTGGCCAATTGTTGATGTGACACGGCGATCTATTGAGGAAACGTCGGTGGCAATTATCAATTTAAAAAATAAATATGACCAAGAAAATCAATTAAATGAATAAAATCATAAAAGCCGCAAAAATAACAGCCGGTGTTGTTGGCGATCCAGTTTCTCATAGTCTTTCGCCAAAGCTGCACGGCTTTTGGCTGAAAAAATACCATATTAATGGTGATTATAAAGCCTTTCATGTTGAAGATAGTCAACTGGAGGACTTTATAAAAAATTTAAAGAAAAATAATATTAAAGGGATTAATCTGACGGTTCCTCATAAGGAAAAAGCGCTACGGTTCATGGATAACCTTGAGAAAACGGCACAAAAAATTGGTGCGGTCAACACCGTCTCTTTTAATGATCAAGGCCAATTGGTTGGGTCTAATACAGATGGTTATGGTTTTTTAAAACATTTAAAACAATCGGTTAAAAACTGGTCGTCAGAAAACTGTACGGCGCTGATCATTGGTGCTGGCGGCGCAGCGCGTGCCATAGCGTCGAGCCTCCTTGATGACGGCGTGAGAGAGCTGGGATTATGTAACCGTACGCCAGAGCGAGCAGAAAAATTAGCTCAACAGCTTAATGATAAAAGAGTAAAATTAATTTCTTGGCCGGATCGCGCAGAGGCTCTATCGGGAGTGGATCTTTTAGTCAATAGCACGGTTCTTGGAATGACAGGACAGGCGACACTTGAACTAGAATTGACAGGCTTAGATAAATCAGCCGTGGTTTATGATATTGTTTATAATCCCTTGCAAACAAAGTTATTGTCCTGTGCGGCAGAGCGCGGCAATATTACAGTTGATGGTCTTGGTATGTTGCTTCATCAGGCGGTTCCGGGATTTAAAGCATGGTTTGGCGTTGAACCTGAGGTAGGCCAAGATCTTAGAGATTATCTTTTGCAGGAATTGTCATGATTATAATTGGCTTAACAGGGTCAATCGGCATGGGCAAGTCGGAAACATCAAAAATGTTTGCCGCTCAAAATATCCCTGTATTTGATAGTGATCAAGCGGTTCATCAGCTGCTAGGCCCAAAAGGTGCGGCGGTGGATATCATAGAAAAAATATTTTCGGGCTGCAAAAAAGAAAATGAAATTGATCGGCAAGCTTTAGGAGCGCAGGTATTTGGTAATGACAGCGCCTTAAAAAAACTAGAAGGCATTCTTCACCCGATGGTTCAAAAAATGCGCGATGATTTTGTAAAGACGGCTGGCGATAATGGTCAACAGATTGTTTTGTTTGATATACCTCTGCTTTTTGAAAAAAACCATCAGAACGACTGCGATTATATTGTCGTGGCAAGCGCCGCAGCAGACGTTCAAAAAAAGCGAGTGATGGAGCGGGACGGCATGAGCGAACAAAAATTTCTGGATATCTTAGAAAAACAAACGCCTGATCAAGAAAAACGCCGCCGTGCTGATTTTATTATTCAAACGGATCAAGGGTTAGATTATGCTAAAGACCAGGTTTGCAAAATCATTCAAAAAATTAGGGAAAAGCACAATGCGTCAAATCGTATTTGATACCGAAACAACGGGGTTTGACCCTTTTAATGGCGACCGCATTGTTGAAATTGGATGTGTTATTGTTGAAGACTATATCCCGACAGGGGAAATTTATCACAGTTATATCAATCCAGAGCGAGATATGCCGACATCGGCAGAAAATATTCATGGATTAAGCGAAGAGTTTTTAAAAGAGCATCCAACATTTAGTGAAATAGTTGATACGTTTCGCGATTTTTGCGGTGACCTTACGCTGGTTGCCCATAATGCAGAATTTGATATGAAATTCATAAATTGGGAAATGGAAAAGCTTGGCTTTAAGGCGTATTCTATGGAACGCTCTATTGATACGCTTGCCATCGCTCGGCGAAAATTTCCAGGGGCCAAAAATACGCTTGATGCCCTTTGCAAGCGCTTTTCCATTGATAATTCAAATAGGGTCAAACATGGCGCTTTACTTGATGCGGAACTGCTTGCGGAAGTTTATCTGGAACTGATGGGGGGACGACAAGCGGGTTTAGAATTGATTAGCACCGCCGAAGAAGGGTCTGAACGAGAAACTAAGAATATTTCAAAATACGACTATAGAGAACCGCGCCCTCACGAGGCCAGCGAAGAAGAGCTGGCTCGTCACAATGAATTTATCAAGGGCATTGAAAGAAATATTTGGAAATGAAATTAAGGCTTATGAAAAAGGCCCTTCCAGAAGAAGGGCCTTTGTAAGAAAGTCTCATTGATAAAACTTTATTATTCTTACTTTAGTTAACCGTTATATCATCTTCACTATTGCCAGGCTGTTCTTCTGCGGCTTGCAATTGTTGATGATATAGGTTTGCAAAGTCAATCGGCTCTAACATAAGGGGCGGAAAGCCACCATCGCGAGTGACATCAGAAATAATTCGACGTGCAAAAGGGAATATTTGGCGCGGTGCCTCTACCATTAAGAACGGCTGTAATTGATCCTGAGGAAGATTTTTAATACCGAACAATCCCGAATAAAGAAGTTCTGCGACAAAAGCGACGTCTTCGTTAGATTTTGCTGTTGCGGTAATTTTTAAATCAACTTCATAAAGATCCTCAGCCACTTGTTGAGCATTAAGATTAACATTAATGTTCATGGAAGGATGTTCTTGCGAAAGTTTTTGAATGGTTTGAGCCGGCGTTGGGTTTTCAAATGAAAGGTCTTTAATATATTGACCTAAAATACTAATTGTAACTTCAGTATCATTTGCTTCTTGGTTTTGATCTGTAGTATCTGACATTTCGTCTTTTCCTAATTATATACGCTAAAATATCTTATTTACCCCGTCTGCTATCACGATTTTATCATATGTACAAGAAATTGTCGCACAAAGAAGGCGTAAAAAGTGTTTTTTCTATCAAATTAATCATGTTGGTTGTGATTGTGGTCATTATTGGTGCTATTCTGATCTTTCTCAATCGTTTCTTGATCGGATTCTTTAAAATCACCATCAATGATGATACCATCAGAAAAAGGCGCTTTAGTATGGCCTTGTCCGTGCGTTAAAGTAGAATTAATCATCATATTTCCGAGCATGGTACGAATTGGTCCGATCGCAAGAAGTATCGCAATAGTGTCCGTAATAAACCCCGGCAATAAAAAGAAAACACCAGCAATGGCAAGAAAGAAGCCGTGAATTAACTCTGATACGGGGTTTTCCCCACGATCTAAAGTATTTTTAAGTTTGCTTAAAACCTGTATCCCTTCTTGACGAATAATATAAATGCCCACAAAGGCGGATAATAAGGTCAATAAAAGCGCGGAAAACCCCCCTATTTCATTTCCAACTTTCATAAAAACTAGAAATTCAAGGTAGGGTACCATTATAATGATCGCTAAAAATAATAAGGGCATTTATAATCCAGGTTGTTGAAATATAATCACATAATATATACATGATGGTCTATCTAATATAGTATTAAATTTGAGTTCGCCAAGGGTTGACTAAGGAAAAAACATGAATAACGATTCTGAAAATCTATTTTTAATCATTATTGCCTTCATTGCAGGGTTTATTATCTTGCAGCTGAGGCGCACTTTGGGCCGTAAGGGCGGTTATGATGGTAAAGGTGAAAAGTCTTCAGAGAATCAGTTTAAAAAACAGAAACCTCAAAAGCAGAAAGACGCTGATAATGTCATCCCTCTTCATTCAGCTGCTCAAAAAAACCCCCAAGAAGAGCAGGACGAAACTCCTGATATTGGTATTGCTAAAAGTTCGCCATTTTATGAAACGTTGGAGAAAGTCAAAAATTATGATCAAAGTTTTTCTGTGCCAATATTCCTCGATGGCGCCGAATATGCGTATGGCATGATCCTTAATGCCTTTTGGAATGGCGAGAGTAAAACATTACGGAATTTCTTAAGCCGTGACGTTTTTGGGCAATTTGATACAGCTATTAACGAAATGAAGGAAAAGGGCACTATTTTTCATAATAAACTTAATGATGTGGAAAAAATTGAATTAGAAGACGCGAGCATTGAAGGATCAATGGCTGAAATTACGCTTCGTTTTAATAGCCATATGACCATCGCTATAAAAGATCAAGATGGTAAGCTGATTGAAGGGGACGATGAAAAGATTGTACCGGTGGTTGATATTTGGACATTTTGTCGTGATGTTAATCGTGGCGACCCTAATTGGACTTTGGTATCCACCAGCAATGCATAAATATAGATAGCGGCCTTTGCTGTTTGATGGGAATTGAGTGGTTATGAAAAAAAATTCAACACTTATTTTGTTTCTGATTTTATTTTTAGTGCCATTTTTATCTGCAATCTATTTTTTATCATTGCCGCGCACAGCCCAAAGCGCCTATGAAAATGTGACGTTTGATGATCTTCCTGGCTGGTATGATGATGATCAAAGTCAGGCCTTCTCCGCCTTTCAAATATCCTGTGACAGAATAATTTCTTACGAAGACAATATAAAATTTAATGATTTTGGTTTAGCGCAGGATTGGAAGACCGTTTGTCGTGCCGCCCTTGAATTATCAGCAAATGATAGAATAACGGCGAGACAGTTTTTTGAAGATAATTTTAATCCTCTTTCATTCAAAGGCTTAGAATCCGGATTATTTACCGGTTATTATGCGCCCGTTTATAAAGGATCAAGAATTAAAAATGACCAGTATAGTGCCCCCCTTTATACCATTCCTAAAGATCTGCAGGCGATTAATCTGGGGGATTTTGATCAAAGTCTCTCTGGCCGTTCTATTATTGGCGAGGTGGTGGACGATAAATTTATCCCCTATAAAGAACGCAAACAAATTGATCTAGGCGCTCTTGACAATCAAGATTTGGAGCTTGTCTGGCTTGAAAAACTCGAACAAACATTTTTCTTACAAATTCAAGGATCGGGCTTTATCCAATTGGAAGATGGCGATTTAATGCACCTTGGTTATGCGCAAAAAAATGGCCGGCCTTATCGGGCGATCGGTCAATATCTCATAGAAAGTGGCGATATAAAACCTCAAGACATGTCCTTACAAGCCATCTTAACTTGGATGGAAGAAAATCCGGAAAAGTCCAGTGAGCTTATGTGGAAAAACCCGTCTTATGTTTTTTTTAAAGAACAGTCTTCTGATAAACCAATTGGAAGTTTGGGGATAGGCCTAACTCCAGGTCGCTCATTAGCGGTCGATAGAGACTTTATCCCGCTCGGGATGCCGCTTTGGCTTGAAACGTATGAGAATGATGGGCAATTTCAGGAAAATATAAAGCCTTCTACCCATTTAAAAAGATTAGTCATTGCCCAAGATACAGGCGGCGCCATTAAAGGAAAAATACGCGGAGATGTCTATTGGGGCATTGGTGAAGAGGCTGAATTAAAAGCAGGCCCCATGAAGGATCGGGGTAGATATTATATGCTTGTTCCCAAAATATTGTCCTCAGAAAACTCAACCTCAATAATAGGCTCCCCTTAATGACCAAAAGAAAACTCAGTCAAGAGGAACAAGCCTTATGGCAACGCTATACGAGGGACATTGAAAAAACTACCTTTGATAATATTATTGAGGAAAATAAAAGCCGTTTTGTGCTTAAAGTTCCCAAAAAAACCACCTTTAAAAACCCTTCACAACCCTACAGTACCCATCACGAAAGTCTAAAAAATAAAGATAGCAATTGGGCTAAGAAATTAAACCAAGGAAAGGCCGCAGTCGACCTTAAAATAGACTTGCATGGCTTGACCTGCGCCCAAGCCCACGACAGGCTATTTCATTCTCTTGAGCGGGCACAAAAAAAAGGTAATCGTGTGGTGTTGGTGGTGACAGGAAAAGGCAATATTAAGAATGATTATGGAGAATCTCGTGAGGCAGATATTGAAAATAACCGTGGCGTGTTGCGCCGTGAAGTTCCCATGTGGTTGTCAGGCGGTACCATGTGTCATCTGATAGTGTCTTTTCAAGAGGCAACCCTTAAAGACGGCGGTAGTGGTGCCCTTTATGTAGTGTTAAAGAGGACGGCATGACCCCATTTGGTGAAAAAGTACGTGAATTAAGAAAGGCCCGCGCTATAAGTCAAAAAGAAATGGCGGCAAAACTGGCCATCAGTCCAGCTTACTTATCGGCTCTAGAGCATGGGCATAGAGGCCGGCCATCGTGGGCGCTTATTCAGCAAATCATTAGCTTTTTTAATATTATTTGGGACGAAGCGGAAGAATTAGAAAACTTGGCCCGCATTTCCCATCCGCGTATGGTGGTCGATACATCAGGCTTAAGCTCTGGGGCCACAGAACTTGTTAATCTTTTAAACCTCAATATTCGCGATTTTGATCAACAGAAAATCAACAGAATACTTGATATTGTGAAAGATAAAAATTAATGACCTGTTTTTTGGGGTGGATATATTTTTACTTTGGTGATTTGATTACGGGTTCTTTTTAATATTTCAAACCGAAAGCCGTTTTTTTCAAACATTTGCCCAGGGAGCGGAATGGTTTCAGCTTGATCAATGACATATCCTGCGATGGTAATGGCCTCATCATCGCTTAATCTCCAATTAAATTGACGATTAAGATCACGGATCGGGGTTGCCCCTTCGGTGACGATAGCGCCAGATTTTAAGATTTTAATATTACTATTGTGCGTATCATGTTCATCGGTAATTTCGCCGACGATTTCTTCCAAAATATCCTCTAATGTAATGACGCCCATTAAAGCGCCATATTCATCAACAACAAGGGCGAAATGCGCTTTGCGGGCGAGAAACATTTTTAACTGCTCACGCAAGCTGGTGGTTTCAGGCACAAACCAAGGTGCTACGGCAATTTTTCGCAAATTTATATGGTTGAGCTTGCCATCGTTTTTACGGGTGATTCTTAGAACGTCTTTAGCATGGACGACACCAATGATATTATCTTGATCTCCTTCCCATAATGGCAATCGGGTATAGGAACTACTGACGATTTGTTGAAAAATATCATGAATGTCATCTTTGACATTAATCATTTCAACACTTTTCCTGTGAACCATCACATCTTCTAGACTTATCTCATCAAGATCAAGAATGCCCGCGAGCATGTCTTTATGTTCTTTAACCATTCCCCCTTCATGGACTTGTAATTCGATGGTGCCACGAATTTCATCTTGTGGACTTAATACTTTTTGATTATCTGCAGCGTTAATTCCACATAAAAGCAGTGTTCGACGGGCAATGATTTGAATAAGCCGAACAATGGGGGAAAACAAAATGACAAAGATATTGATCAACGGCGCCACTTTAAGAGCAACATGCTCTGGATTGGATATGGCATATGTTTTGGGCATAACCTCTGCGAAAATAAGCACCACCAATGTCATGGCAATTGTGGCATAGACAACGCCGATATCACCAAAAAATTTGATGAATAAATATGTTGCTAAGGCCGACGCTAAAATATTCACTAGATTATTCCCCAGTAAAATAGCGCCAATTAAACTTTCAGGATCAGAGATTAATTTTTCAACGAGGCGCGCTCTTTTATTGCCCTCCTTTGACATTTTATGCATGTTAGAGGCAGATGTGGCTGTCAATGAGGTTTCAGAACCAGAGAAAAAACCAGAAAAAATAATCAATAAAAGAATAACGACAAAAGCGGAAATTAGTTCAGCGTCCATAATGGTATTTATGACCCTTTCTTGAAAGAATGATTTAAAACGGCTCTTACATCATTCATGTCAACTTCATTGCTAAGGTATGCGCCTCCTATGGCACGGGCAACGACAAAGGTTAGTTTCCCATCAGACATTTTTTTATCACCCTTCATATGTTCAAGCAAATGATCGACATGAAAATCAAATTGGCTAATCTGTTTGGTATTTATTGTCTTAAAGTGCGTTTTGATGCGCTCAACATCATGTTGTTGACATAGTCCCATTTTCAAAGAAAGTTCAAAGGCTAGAATAATGCCCATCGCCACGGCTTCGCCGTGATATAGTGCGTCATTATAGCCATTTTCAGCTTCAAGGGCATGGGCGAATGTATGACCTAAATTGAGCAAAGCGCGATTGCCAGTTTCTTTTTCGTCTTGGCCAACAACCCGTGCTTTTGCTGTGCAGCTTTTAAGGATGGCCTCGGTGCGTAGGGATCGTTGTTGTTCTATTGACCCTGAAATTAGATCGTGACCATTATCTTCAAGCCATTTAAAAAAGTCAGCATCATCAATGAGGCCGTATTTAACGACTTCAGCATAGCCTGCGATCACTTGGCGTATATTCAAAGTATCTAAGGTGGTGACATCAATAAGCACGAGTCGTGGCTGCCAAAATGAACCAATAAGGTTTTTGCCGAAGTTACTGTTTATACCGGTCTTGCCCCCGACGGAACTATCCACTTGGGCCAGTAATGTTGTGGGAATTTGAATAAAATCAATGCCGCGCAGATAAATACTGGCAACAAAACCCACTAAATCACCAATAACGCCGCCACCAAAAGCGATGATTGTATCGGAACGTTCCAATTTTAAGGCCAAAAGCTGATTAAGTAAGTCTTCTGCTTGGGCAAATGACTTTGTACTCTCCCCAGGCGGTAAAATTATGGTTGTGAAATCAATATTGTGTAGACTTTCTTCAAGACGGCCCAACTGATGGTGCGCAACATTCTGATCGGTAATAATAACCGTTTTTGCTCTGTTGAGAAAAGGCTTGATATAGCCACCAGCATTATCAATGAGGTTTTCCCCAATAATAATGTCATAACTTCTATCGCCTAAATTAACTTTTGTCTTTTGTATCATCGCTCGTCTGCATGGTTTGACTTTGTTGTTGATCAGCCGCCTGGTCTTTTTTGCGTGCTAGCATTTTTTGGTATTTTTTTTGTTCAATAGCAAGATATTTGTTTAATTTCCATATAATATCATTGACCACTTTATCATGGGGCCCCTGTCCCCCTTCAACGGTTATATGGGCGGATTTATATATGGGATATCTCTCTTCTGTTAATTTTTGCAGTATATTTCTTGGGTTTCCTTTGCGTAACAGAGGCCGCGTGTCTCTTTTTGATGTTCTTTCTACTAGCAAATCTACATTGACCTTAAGCCAGATAACAATGGATTTTTTAAGCAAGCGCGTCTGGGTTTTTGGATCCATAAACGCGCCACCTCCAGTGCCGAGAACTATTTTATTCTCTTGCTCAATGAGGCGTTTAATAACGCGCCTTTCTCCTTTTCTGAAATCTTCTTCTCCAAACTTCTCAAAAATTTCAGAAACACTATGCCCTGCGGCGGCCTCAATTTCTTTATCACTATCGACAAACTTTATCCCTAGCTGTCGCGCCAAGCGAATACCTATTGTTGATTTTCCAGATCCCATAAGCCCGATAAGGGTGATACTTTTCCTTAAATTATATCTCAATCTCGGGGCGAGGTTCTTTTTTCTTTTTCTTATTAAATTATTCATTATATCTATTATTTACATGTCTTATGCGGCTTTAGCCACGAAATAAACATATTTTTCTATCAGCTTAGCGTCTGCTCGCTTTACCTTATGATGCGAGTCCGTTAAGATGGTGCAATACAAAGTAGATTATTTTATAATATCACAAAGGTAAATATACTAATGGCAAAATTTTGGCTTATCCTATTCCTATTAATGGTTCTTTGCATCCTCGGTGGAGGCATTTATTTAATGAACGCTGATATTCCTGCTCCGACCGAACGGGTGGAAAAACCGCTTGCAGATGACATGTTTCCTAAATAATTAATAAAGCGGAATAATCATGAACATTAATCCTCCTTCATTTTATAATTTGCGGCCGTTAAGGCGGGCAATTTTTTACAGAACGGCAATGCTTAATATTTCAGCAGCATTATTGTTTGTGGCCCCTGTTCTTGCGGCGGGACAACAAGAGGATATATTTCAACAAAACACAATTGAAGCTCAGGAGCCTCCAAAATCAATATTGTTTCCATCGGGCGTTCCCGGCCCTTATTTTCCTGATGATGCGGCCAAGAACGCGGCCGAGGCCGATGTGAATAATCGGCAAAACATCGTAGAGTTGGATCAGGAACAACAAGAGACTGATGATGTTGTTGAGATTGATGAATTAGGGGATATGGGAATTACCGCCTTTGGCAGTTTAAATAAGCAACAGGGCGGTTTTAACAGCCGTTTGTGGAGAGCTTCGTCGCGGGCAAAGATTGAACAATTATTAGGACGGCTTGTATTGCCAGCTAAATCGCCCACTATGGACGAAATTGAGAAAAAATTACTTCTAACCATCGCCTCTGCCCCCGTTGGCAAAAGCTCTATGCAAGATGGGGAAGAAGAATTTGACGAAGAAAGCGCCAAGAAATTTATAAATTTGCGAATATCAAAGCTTATGGAGAGGGGAAACCTGTCTGATTTGACAAGATTTCCTCAAGGGATTCCGCAAAAATATTTAACAGCAAATAAATCCAATGCAGAATTATTATTGCTTGGAGGAGATTTAATGGCTGCCTGTCAAATGACCAACGAAGCTCGGGCGCAAGCCTCAAAGGCCAATTTACCGAGATCACTAGCGGATAAAACGGAAGACCAACAAAAGACAAATCCGGTTTTTTGGTTAAAAATGTTGGCTTTTTGTCGGGTTTTAGAAGAAGACATTTCAGGCGCGCAAATCGCCTTAGACCTTTTAGGGGAACAAGGAAGCAATGATTTTATCTTTTTTGACTTGATTAACCTTTTGATGGAGAATCCAGCGTCTAGGGCCCCTTTCATTAGTGGCAGTATGGCTGTTCTTGATGGCTTAAATTACAGTCTTCTTTCGCTTTTAGACCAACCGGTTGAGGCACAACTTATTGAAAACAGCGACCCGCTGATATTAAGCGCGTTGGTGATAAATCCCAATATGTCCAAGGAAAACAGATTGCAGGGTGCGGTAAAAAGCTATCTTGCTGGGGGAATATCTGTTGATGTTCTTCGTGATGTTTATGATCTTCAGGAATTTTCGAGCACAGAATATCAAAACGCTCTTATGTTGACTCAAAATGATCAAAGTCCATTAGCAGACGTATTACTATATCAAGCGGCGGCGAGGCAGTCGGATGATGTGATTAAAGCGGAGATTTTAAAAGTTATTTGGGATCGTGCCCTCAGTCAAAATGACCTGTCACGCAAAACAAGACTTAACATAAAAACGCTGATCTCTATAAAACCCAGTCTGGAACTGTTAAATCACGCAGACCATATAACCAGAGGACTCCTCCTCGGCGGGGAGCTTGATGGCGCCAGAAAATGGTATGATTTTGTTCGCCGCAGTGCCATTAGCGGTAACGCGGAAGCCACCCGCGCCCTTATTAATATATGGCCCATGGTTATGATCGCCAGCGCCAAAGGCGAGATACCATGGAACGATGACATCTTAGAGCTTTGGTGGAACGGGCAAATGGTGCTCTCACCTCAAAATAGAGACAGCAAAGCGGCGCTCTTTTATGCCATTGCCGAAGCCTTTCAATATGAGGTAGGCGAAGAAAAATGGGCAGAACTTATCACGGAGGCCCGCGCAGAAAATGCCCAAGCGATCCCTCTTGGCGTTTGGCGCGAAATGATCAAATCCGTAGCGGAAGATAAGCAGGGCCAGGCGATAATATTAAGTTTAATGGCTATGGGTCAGAATGGCCCAGGAAGCCTCGATGCCTCAGGCATAAGCGCAGTATTACGCACCCTAAGAAGTTTTGGCTTAGAGCAAGAAGCAAGAAATGTGGCGCTTGAAGCATTAGTCGCCAATGATTTTTAATCATGGACAATCAAAACCTTATAGAGCTTTTTTTGGAGATGATTTTGACGGAGCGAGCGGCGTCGCTTAATACCATCCAGTCTTACAGCCGAGACCTTGAGCAATTTATCGCTTTTCAAAAAAACGATCAGGCCTTAATCAATGCCAACAACGCCGATTTGAGAGCCTATCTGGGTTTCTTAGATAAAAAGGGCTTTGCTGCCAGTACGGCCTCGCGAAAACTTTCTTGTTTAAGACAATTTTTTAAATTTTTATACGCCGAAAATATTCGCAATGATAACCCTGCTTTAGGCCTTGATAGCCCTAGTATTGGTCGTTCTTTGCCAAAACTTTTAAGCGAAGAAGAAGTATCAAAATTGTTGCAGTTGTTGAATGATCGCGCTTTAAAGTCGTCTCATGAAAGCGACGTGCGCCTTAACGCCTTATTGGAAGTTTTATATGCTACCGGATTAAGGGTATCAGAACTTGTCGGCCTGCCGCGCGCTGCTTTTCATAGTGGCGAGCCTTATATTTATGTGCGCGGCAAAGGCAACAAAGAACGGCTTGTCCCCTTAAGCGACAGGGCTTTAAAATCTGTATCGTGGCATATTGACGTCATGACGACAGCAAAAGATTCTAAAGGACGGCTTAAATACGGGGTTAAAAATAATCCGTGGCTTTTTCCGTCGCGAGGCGCGTTGGGCCATTTAACCCGTCACCGCTTTGCGCAAATGTTGAAATCATTGGCTGTGGACGTCGGCATCGACCCTTCAAGGTTATCCCCCCATGTCCTGCGTCATGCCTTTGCTACTCACTTATTATCTAATGGCGCTGATTTGCGTGCGGTGCAAAAAATGTTGGGTCATGTTGATATAAGTACCACGCAAATATACACCCATGTTTTGGAGGAAAGATTAAAATCTTTAGTACATAATAAACATCCTCTTGTAAAATAAAGGACCTTTATTTGTTGTTCTGTATTTTATAGGGGCCATTTAGTGGCCTTTTTAGTCGCTTTTTTAGTTGGAGGCGGCTATAAGGTCTTTTTTGCGATCAATAATAATGAAGTAATTACTATGCAAACTTATTTGGATTTTGAAAAATCTATTGCTGAACTAGAAAGTCGTATTCGCGATATTAAGGCTTTACCAAGCGGTGATGAAATTAACATCGCAGAAGAAGTCGGCCAACTTGAAGCGAAGCGGGACACATTATTACGCGCTACCTATGCCAAATTGTCATCATGGGAGAAAATAAAAGTCGCGCGCCATCCTGATCGGCCCCATTCATCAGACTATATCAAAAACCTATTTGATGACTTTATGCCCCTTGCAGGCGATCGTGGCTTTGCCGATGATCATGCAATCATTGGCGGCATTGGTCGGTTTAAAGGTCAGTCGGTTATGGTAGTCGGCCATGAAAAAGGTAATGATACTCAGAGCCGGATCAAACATAATTTTGGTATGGCCCGCCCCGAAGGGTTTCGCAAAGCGATCAGGCTTTTTCATTTGGCGGACCAGTTTAAAATTCCAGTGATAAGTTTTGTTGATACTGCAGGAGCCTATCCGGGCGTTGGCGCCGAAGAGCGCGGACAAGCAGAGGCCATCGCGAGGTCCACTGAGGCGTGTTTAGGACTAAAAGTACCATTTATCAGCGTTGTTGTAGGAGAAGGCGGCTCAGGCGGCGCGGTGGCACTTGCTGCGGGAAACAAGGTTTTAATGCTGGAACATGCGGTTTATAGTGTTATATCGCCCGAGGGCTGCGCCTCCATATTATGGCGCACCAATGATAAAGCAGAAGAAGCGGCGAATGCCCTTAAGATTACGGCCCAGGATTTATTAAAGCTTGAAGTTATAGACGAAGTAATCCCCGAACCTATAGGCGGGGCGCACCGAAATCATGCTAAAACGATGGAGGCTGTTAGCAAAGCGCTTGATAACGCTTTAATGGAGTTTTCTGCCATCAGCGCGGATAAGATTAAGGAACTTAGAAATGAAAAATTCCTTAATATGGGCACCGTAAGCCTTTAACTTAAAAGCCTTTAATTTAAAACCTTTTAATCATTTTTTGTTATGAGCGTTATATTGCGCCGTGACAATGCTTATATTTTTTACCACTTCCGCATGGGCAAACATCATTACGACCCACTTTTGCCACAACCTTGCCGTGGCAATGTTTATATTTTTCACCGCTTCCGCAGGGGCAGGCCGCATTACGCTGTGTATTTTTCCATGCACTCGGATTGTTAATCATAGGCGAGCCGCTTCCAGGATGACTTTCCTGCATGCTTGAGCGGTCAGGATCTTCTAATTGTGGAACATCCTCTGGTTGCCTAATTTCAATATGAGCAAGAAGCAGAGCCACATGCTCCCGGGTATTTGCAAGCATACTTTCAAACATGGCAAAGGATTCGGTTTTATACTCATCAAGCGGGTTGCGCTGACCAATGGCCCTTAATTGAATAACCTGTCTAAGGTGATCAAGTTGCGCTAAATGTTCTTTCCAGTAATTATCGATGGATTGAAGCAAAACAGTTTTTTCAAAATGGCGCATGTTTTCCGGGCCAAAGTCAGCGGATCGTTTGGCCATAAAACGGTCGGTGGCATCAACAAGACGATCACCAAAAGCCTCTTCTTCTATGCCGTCTTCTTGGGCCCATTCATTAAGGCCGAAATCTTGACCGAAAAGGCGTTTTGTTTCAATGCTAAGGCCATTAAGGTCCCAATCTTCCACATAACTACGAGGCGGTATATGGTTGGCGATTAATTCATCAACGGTATGCTGACGCATTTCAGTAATGGCTTCTTCCAAATTGTCATCGTTCATGACTTCGCGACGTTGTTCGTAAATAACTTTTCTTTGGTCATTCATCACATTATCGTATTTGAGCAAATTCTTACGCATATCATAATTACGGGCTTCAACTTTTTCTTGGGACTTTTCAACGGCACGATTGAGCCAGGGGTGAGTAAGTGATTCGCCTTCCTCAAAGCCAAGCTTTTGCATCCAGCTATCCATGCGCTCTCCACCAAAGATACGCATAAGGTCATCTTCCATACTTAAATAGAATTTGGAATAACCAGGATCGCCTTGCCGGCCCGAACGGCCCCGTAGCTGATTATCAATGCGGCGACTTTCATGGCGTTCTGTCCCTAAAACAAAGAGTCCTCCTAGGGCAATAACCTGTTTTTTCTCTTCTTTAATCTCGGCGCTAATTTTTTCAATTAACTTTTGGCGTTTTGTCTCATCCGTTTCGTTAATTTCTCGTTCAATACGCATATCCACATTGCCGCCAAGTTGAATATCCGTACCGCGACCCGCCATATTGGTGGCGATGGTCACTGCCCCAAATCGGCCAGCTTGGCTGACAATATAGGCCTCTTCTTGATGAAATTTAGCATTAAGTACATTATGTTTAATTTTGCGCTTTTTTAACATATCCGCTAAATATTCTGATTTTTCAATACTAACCGTGCCCACTAATATGGGCTGGTTGGTTTTGCTGCATTCTTCAATTTTATCAATGATCGCTTCATATTTTTCATTAGCAGTACGATATATTTGATCATCATCATCGATACGGGATATATCCATATGGGTCGGAATTTCAATAACGCCAAGGCCATAAATATCGGCAAATTCAGCGGCTTCTGTGACCGCAGTTCCGGTCATGCCAGAAAGTTTTTCATATAGACGAAAATAATTTTGAAAGGTAACAGAGGCAAGGGTTTGGTTTTCTGTTTTAATATCTACCCCTTCTTTAGCTTCGATGGCTTGGTGAAGGCCGTCTGAAAGGCGTCTTCCGTCCATCATACGGCCCGTAAATTCATCGATAAGAATGACCTCGTTATCTTTAACGATGTAATCTTTTTCGGCTTTAAATAATTTATGGGCTTTTAGGGCCTGGTTAACATGATGAACAACGGATACATTACCATAATCATACATATTATCTGTTTCAATAAGTCCGGCGTCTTTAAGAATGATTTCTAAATGCTCCATACCATCTTCAGTAAGTGTAATATTTCGGCTTTTTTCGTCTATTTCGTAATCTTCAACAACAAGGCTAGGAATGACCTTATCCACGGACTGGTATAATTCAGATTTATCTTCTGTTGATCCTGAAATGATAAGTGGTGTACGTGCTTCATCAACAAGAATACTATCCACCTCATCAACGATGGCAAAAAATTGACCACGCTGTGCCATGGAATCAGGGTCAAATTTCATGTTATCGCGAAGATAATCAAACCCAAGCTCGTTATTGGTGGCGTATGTTACATCACATTGATACGCCTCTTTGCGGTTTTTGTCGTCAATATTGGGAATGATGCAGCCTACGCTCATGCCTAAAAACTGATAGATCTGCCCCATCCAGTCAGAATCGCGCACGGCTAGATAATCATTGACTGTAACAATATGAACGCCCTTGGCTGGCAATGCGTTTAAATATCCCGCCAGTGTTGAAACGAGAGTTTTACCCTCACCTGTTTTCATTTCTGAAATTTTGCCTTCGTGCAAAACAATACCGCCGATCAACTGAACATCGTAATGACGCTGGCTTAGTGTGCGCACCGATGCCTCGCGGACAACGGCAAAAGCTTCCACAAGCAGGGTATCTAAGGTTTCGCCTTTTTCAAGACGGTCTCTAAATTCTGTTGTTTTTGCCTTTAATTCTTCATCGGAAAGAGCGGATATTTCTGGCTCTATGGCATTAATGGCTTTGATGCGTGGCTCTAAACTTTTTAAATATCTTTCGTTTGCCGTGCCAAATATTTTTTTGGCAATTTTGCCCATTCCCAGCATTATTTTTTCCTTAGATACTTTTAATAGATGCGGCGGTTTAGCCAGCCTCTTATTATTACTTACTTATTTCAATAATTCGAAACATATATAGAGTAGCAGACATAAGAGCGAAGACCCCTTGTGTCAATGTTTGATGGCATTAAAACGACATTTTGACTGGAAATATAATAGAAATTATAGACATTGACTGTTTTACCTGCCTATAACTTTGAAGAAATGTTAATTTTAATGAAATAAGCAGTTTTATTGATGATGAAAAAATCACCTTTAGCGCCGAAAAAAATCACAAAGCTCTCGCCGATTGACGGCATTGCCTTCGCCACGGCCTCAACAGGAATGAAATATAAAGGCCGTGACGATCTGTTACTGGTCTCTTTTGATTGTGGGGCTGTTGTGGCAGGGGTCTTTACCTCCTCTAAATGTTCTTCCGCGCCTGTAGAATGGTGCCGACAAATATTAGCAAGCAATAATCTGGCCCAAGCCGTTCTTGTCAATGCGGGAAATGCCAATGCCTTTACGGGCAAAGAAGGCTTTGAGGCCATGACGTCAACTATTGACGCGGTCTCAACAAGCCTTGAATGTAAGCCCGGCGCCGTTTATGTGGCTTCAACGGGCGTTATTGGCGAGACTTTAGACGCCCAAAGCATTAACAAACATGTGAAAATCGCGGCGAAAAACCTAAAACAAGATCATTGGCATGAGGCGGCCAAGGCAATTTTAACCACCGATACTTTTGAAAAAACCGCGACCCGTAGTGCCAGAGTAGCAGATCAGACTGTGACCATTAACGGTTTTGCTAAAGGATCAGGTATGATCGCTCCTGATATGGCGACGATGCTTAGCTTCATTTTTACCGATGCCGCCATTGATCAAAAGACCTTGCAGCGCATTCTGAAGGACGCCTGCGATCAATCATTTAATTGTATTACCGTGGATAGCGATACCTCAACATCGGATACGCTTCTTGCCTTTGCCACGGGCAAAGATTCTATTATTACCGATATCAATAATTCCATCTTAGACGACTTTAAAAGGGCTTTTAATGAAGTAACGCTTGATTTGGCCCATCAAATTGTACGCGACGGCGAAGGGGCCAGTAAATTTATCACTATTGATGTAAGTGGCGCAGAAAATGATAGCGCGGCTAAAAAAATCGCCATGAGTATTGCCAACTCTCCCCTTGTTAAAACGGCGATAGCCGGCGAAGACGCCAATTGGGGGCGCATTGTTATGGCGGTTGGAAAGGCGGGTGAACGCGCGCAGCGTGATCATCTTATCATTCGCATTGGTGGTCAAAAAGTGACAGAAAACGGCCACCGCATTGAGGGGTACGATGAAAGCAAATGTAATGCCCATCTTAAAGGAACGGATATTGAAATAACTGTCGATGTGGGGGTCGCTGATGGTAAAGCAAAGGTATGGACCTGTGATTTAACCCACGATTATATTAATATTAACGCCGATTATAGAAGTTAGAGATGAAAGACGACTTTTACATAGAAACAGAGCGCTTAATCTTACGATCATATCGCAGTGATGATCTTGATGAACATGTTGCCATTTTAAGCAATTGGCAAGTAACACAATGGCTTTCTACCACTATTCCCTTTCCCTATATGAGAGAAGAAGGGGAGAAATTCATTGAAATAGCAAAAGCCAACTTTAGCACAAGCGATAATGTACTCTTTTCTATTATAGAAAAGAAAACCAGGCGACATATGGGTGGAATAAAGGTTTTCTCTTATAAAAACAAAGAATGTGAAGTTGGCTATTGGCTCGGGCCAGATTTTTGGCAAAAGGGCTATGCGGGGGAGTTTTTATCTGTAATTTTGACATGGATTTTTGATTTAGGCTATTGTCAGACAATTGTTGCGTTGACGGCAAAAAACAACCGTGGATCGCGAAAACTGCTTGAAAATAAGGGATTTATTCATAAAGGAACACCGCCAGCCCATTATGCTAAATGTGGCCACGGTGACGGCTGTAGCGAATATTATAGATTAGAAAAAGGAAGCACCCCATGAGCGAATTTTGCCCTGACCCACCAGGAGGAAGGCCCCAAGGGCCCGTTGATCTTATGCTGGTCTGCGCCGTGGTGATGATGGATATTGATGGCCGAATTTTGATTGCTCAACGCCCAAAGGGCAAGAGCATGGCAGGGCTGTGGGAGTTTCCTGGAGGTAAAATTGAGCGCGGAGAAACACCGGAACGGGCGTTGATCCGCGAGCTTCACGAAGAATTGAATATTGACACGACAGAATCCTGCTTAGCCGCCCTTACCTTTGCCTCACACTCCTATGATGATTTTCATCTGCTGATGCCTGTTTATGTATGCCGTAAATGGGACGGCACATTGCGTGCAAAAGAGGGACAACTTTTAAAATGGGTGACCATAGAAGAGCTTAAAGACTATCCTATGCCCCCTGCGGATCTTCCGCTTATTGCCATGATCAGAGATTTTTTATAAAGAGTTGTTTTTTGGCGGTGCTTTTCCAAGGGCATCTTTTAAAAACATTTTACCGCTGCCGGGCTTTAAAGGCTTTTGCTGGTTTTCATGGGGAGCCCATCCCTGTAGATAAATAATATCAAAAGTGGCTGGAATTCTGCCGTTATGGTTGGCATATAAGGCTTGATAATGTTCCGACGTCCGCATCATTAAGCGTTTAGATGAAAATCCCTTATGATTTTTTATCAAGGCGTTATTCTCGCCCATGGCTTTTAATTCTTTCATCAAGGAAAAAGTATCTTTATAGGTCACGGTTATGCGTTCTGTGCTAACAACAGGCAAGGCAAAGCCAGCGCGCTGCATCAGTGCCCCCGCATCGCGTACGTCAATGAAAGGGGAAATGTGCGGACTAATACCGCCGCGATGGTCCATATCGGCCATCAACATGGCTTGTCGTAATTCTTTGAGGGTCTCACCGCCAAACAAAGCCCCTAGAAACAATCCGTCCGCCTTTAAACTGCCTAGCATCTGAAAGAGAGTGCCGGGCAAATCATTAACCCAATGTAGTGTCAGACAACTTAATATCAAATCAAGACTTTGTTTTTGAAAAGGAATTAATTCCTCATCTGCTTGAATGTTCAGGGCGGGGTTGGTCTTTAGCATAGGATAGGACAAATCTTGATTGATGATAAAGGCCTCTTGATAGGCGTCTCTTAATATCTGACTATCGCAATTTAAGTTCGCAATCGTTTTAAAATCTCTTTTAATATCCTGAAGATTATCTATCAGTCTGGCGCTGACTTCACATTTAAGAAAATCATGTTTGATAAAATTTTCCGCCATGCGATCGCGCCGCTCTTTAATGAGGGCGCGATTGAATATCCGCGCTTCAAAGGGCTCGGCATTATATTGGGGCTTTTTATCAGACGTTTTTTGGGTCATAGTGACTATATGGCATTTTTACAGGCATACGAAAAGACACATTTTCTAAAGGACGCGATAAAACGCATCGCGGATGGTTCGCGTCCGGCCTTTACGGGGGTGCTTGATATTATTTTGCCACCAAAATGTTTAAAGTGCGGTTGCCGTATTGATCAGGCTCATAATATCTGCCCAGACTGTTGGAAACAGATACATTTTATCTCAAGCCCCATGTGCCAATCATGTGGTTATCCGTTTGAATTTGAAATGTCGGGTGATTTTAATACGCGAGATAAAAATCTGTGCGCAGCCTGTCATCAACAGGCGCGCAAATTTGATAAATGTATATCAGTTTTGCGGTATGATGATCATAGCAAAAACATGATCATTGGTTTTAAGCACCAAGATCGTTTGGAATATGCGCATTATTTTGCCAAATTGCTAAAGCGGGCCGGAGCCGTTTTTTTTAAGGATGTTGCAATGATTATCCCTGTACCGCTTCATGAAAAACGACTTTTTAAAAGGCGGTATAATCAGTCGGCTCTGTTATCGACTATTTTGACCAAGAGTTTACAGGGAGATGGGATCAAAATTGACCATCAACCACAATTATTATGCAGAATAAAGAATACACCACCCCAACAGGGCAATATTAAAAAACGAAGCCAAAATGTGCGCGGCGTGTTCGAGATTGATAAAAGTAGAAAAGCACTGATCAAGGATAAAAACATTCTTCTTCTAGATGATGTTTATACCACAGGAGCCACAGCAGAAAACTGCGCAAAAACCCTTAAGAAAGCGGGCGCAAACAAGGTTTTTGTTCTGACACTGTATCGCGCCGTCAGCGCCTAGCATGTAAAATAAAAAAAATCCATATTGAAAAGCGCACAAAAAAAGCTATATACCATATGATATGTAACTTTTTAGGAATTTTAGTATGGCTGATGTGGTTTTATATACCCGTCCTGGATGTGGTTTTTGTACGATGGCGAAACATTTGTTAAAGTCGAAGGGTGCGGATTATAAAGAATATAATATTTGGTCGAAAGAAGAATATAAGACCCAAATGATTAAACGGAGTGGCGGCGAGACAACGGTTCCGCAAATCTTTATTGATGATGATCATATTGGTGGTAGTGACCAATTAATAGCCCTTGACCGTGCCGGTCATTTAGAAGCGTTGTTAAAGCAATAGAGATCAGGATAGCCATCCGTCATGACCTGTGCTAGTTTTTATTTATGAGCAAAAAATCACCAAAAAATAGTTTTAAAGTCGGCCTTGTGCAAATGACATCTAGTGATATCATTGCCGATAATATGGCGGCGGCAGACAGGCTTATTCGTGAGGCTGCGGCTAAAGGGGCTGACTTTGTCTTGACGCCCGAAATGACCACATTGTTTGACTTTAGCACCAAACAAATGATGGAAAAAATCCAGAGCGAGGAAAAGGATGTTTCTTTGTTGCATTTTGCAGCCTTGGCAAAGGAGCTTGGTATCTGGTTGTTGATTGGCTCTATGGCCGTTAAAAAAAATCAAAAAGCCGCGAACCGAAGCTTTTTATTTTCCCCAAGCGGTAAAAAAGTTGTCTCATACGATAAAATTCACATGTTTGACGTTGATTTGCCTGGCGAAGAAAAATACCGCGAATCCAACTCCTATGAAGCGGGTGACCGCGCCGTAATTGCTGATTTACCGTGGGGGAAAGTTGGCTTATCCATCTGTTATGATGTACGCTTCCCTGCCCTGTATCGCTTGCTAGCCAAGGCGGGAGCGGTTATGTTAACAGTTCCAGCGGCCTTTACATATATCACAGGAAAAGACCATTGGCACACTTTGCTTAAAGCCCGCGCTATTGAAAATGCGTCTTATGTTTTTGCCCCAGCGCAGGTGGGAAATCACAGTAATGGCAGAAAAACTTTCGGACACTCCTTGATTATTGACCCGTGGGGGCATATCTTAGGGGACGGTGGCGCGGAAATTGGCGTGATGGTCGTGGAAATTGACTTGGAATTGGTTAAAAAGGCAAGAGCACGCATTGCATCTTTGAGCCATGATAAAAATATTCAGTTATCGTCTTAATGGTTTAGTGGGGAAGTATAATGATTTTATTTGATATTAAATGCAGTGGCGGTCATGTTTTTGAGGCTTGGTTTCAAAATAATAATGCCTTTGATCAACAGTTGAAGCAGGACCTTGTTGAATGTCCTCTTTGTGGCTGCACAAAAACGTCAAAGTCTCTGATGGCGCCAAACATTTCCCCTACATTAAGCAAGGATAATTCAGAACGGATAGATTTAAATGACCATGGTCATCATAAGGTAATGGTTAGTGCCCATTCCACTTCAACCCATGAAGTCAGCGCAGAAGACGTCAAGCACGCCCTAGAACATATGCATAAGACAATGGCGAAATTTAGGGCTCAAGTTGAAAAATCATGTGAATATGTGGGTCAGGAATTTGCCGACGAGGCCCGTAAAATCCATTATGGACAAGGCGAAAAGCGCGGCATTTATGGTGAAATCACCATCCGTGAAACCGAAGAACTGATGGATGAAGGTATTGATATTCTTCCTGTTCCCGGTACGGATAAGCTTGATAGCTAAGCCTCAAAATGAACACGGACAATCCGCATAAACCGCGCCTGTTAGGGGTTATCCTTGCAGGAGGGGCTTCTCGGCGAATGAATGGTCAGGATAAGTTTCTATTGCCTTTAGGTGGCAAAAAAATGCTCAGCCACATCATTGATCGCCTAAGCCCCCAAGTTGATAAACTGATCCTCAACATCAACGGCCCCGCACAACGGGCTAGTTTTTTTCAATTAGAAGTCGTCTCAGACATTATTTATGATGAAATGAATAAGCCGCTTGGCCCTTTAGGCGGTTTATATACGGCCCTACAATATGCTAAAGACAATGATTTTGACTATGTGGTGACAACGCCTTGCGACACCCCCTTTTTACCACAGAATTATGTAGAAAAACTATGGCAACATTACCAAGACAATGCCGTGGTTGTTGCTAAATCAAAGGACCGCCTTCATCCTGTATTGGCCTTGTGGAGTGTCTCTTTATTGGACGATTTGAAACTTACCCTTGAAAAAAACGATCGAAAAATGATGGACTGGCTCAAAAAACATCATGCCAAGGAAGTCGTCTGGGACGAAAAATTAGACCCTTTTATAAACATCAATAATTTAGAAGATTTAAAAGAAGCAGAAAAACAATTTTACTAAACGACCCGACTTTCAGGATCCAAGACGATATTGATGCCGTCATGTCGAGCAAAGGTAATTAAGGTAATTCCCGCGTCCTCTGCCAGTGTGATGGCCAGATCCGTGGTCGCGGACACCGCGGCAATTAACGCAATTCCCGCAATCGCACATTTTTGTACCATTTCAAAACTACAACGACTGGTGATCAGAACATAGCCTTGGGACGGATTAATATTCTCTCGCATTAAGTGACCGATTAATTTATCAAGGGCATTATGGCGGCCAACGTCCTCTCGCACAGCTATAATGTCACCTTGATCTGTAACAAAGCCGGCGGCGTGTAATGCCCCCGTGTCCTTGTTAAGTTTTTGGTGGGCTTTAATATTTTGCATAGAAGCATGAATGGTTTTTGCTCCAACCTTTAAGTCTGAGACAACTTTTTCCAATGGCTTAATAGCTTGGTCTAGCTTTTCTACCCCGCATAGGCCGCATCCCGTGCGCCCGCTAAGTGTGCGATTATATTTTTCCAATTTATGAAAAGCCCGAGCATTAATTTCTATGGCCGCGACCTTTCCTTTGGGGGCTTTTTTGATTTGGGCATAAATAATATCTTTGGCATTTTCAATAATTCCCTCGGTCAGGCTAAAACCATAACAAAAATCTACAAGATCACGGGGCGTCACCATCATAACAGCAAAGGACACACAATTATATTCAAGAACAAGTGGCGTTTCACAAGCAACCATTCGTTCTTCTTGACGTTCGTCCTGTTGTTGATTTTGGGTTGTCCAAACCCTCATCGGGTGTTTTTGGAGATCATCCATTTTTTGATTTAACCACTAATGCCACATAATTGACAGAAAAGTCATGATCATCGAGCGACCAACGAGATTTTATAGGATTATAAACCATGCCTTTAAGGCTCTCAATGTCAAATCCGCTGGCTGCGGCAAGTTCGCAAACTTCGGATGGTTTTAAAAACTTGTGCCAATCATGGGTGCCTTTAGGCAGCCAACGTAATATATATTCCGCGCCGGCAATGGCCATGGCCCATGATTTAAGGGTGCGGTTTAGAGTTGATAAAGTCATACATCCATCGTCTTTGAGCATTTTATGGCAAGCATCAAGGAACGATGAAATATCGGCCACATGTTCAATCACCTCCATATTAAGAATGACATCAAATTTTTCGCCCTGCTCGCTCAATTCTTCTGCGGTGGTAAAACGATAATCAATATCAAGCCCCATTTGTTGCGCGTGAAGACTTGCTGTTTTAATATTCTTATGGGCGGCGTCGGCCCCGACTATTGTTGCCCCAAGGCGCGCCATTGGTTCACATAGAAGTCCGCCCCCACAGCCAATATCTAGGATTCGTAAACTAGAAAAGGGTTTGTCGGCGGTGGCATCAAGGTTGAAATTCCTACAAATTTGATCTTTGATAAAGGCGAGTCGTGTAGGATTAAGTTGATGAAGTGGCTTAAACGGCCCGTTTGGATCCCACCATGTCTCAGCCATAGAGGAAAAATGAGCAATTTCATCTGGATTAACAGATTTGGCGGTTGTGGTGGTTTTTTGAGCTTCCATTGCACACTCTTATCATTAAAATTCGAATAAATATATAATATATACAAGTAGGCTCTTGCTTCAAGTACCTATAAACATATATGTATGGCGCAGATATAGTTAATAAATATTTTTACGCAAAACTTATGAGATCTTTTTATGGCAAGAATAGTTATGAAATTTGGTGGAACCTCTGTTGCAGATTTAGACTGCATCAGAAATGTTGCACAGCGCGTGAAAAAAGAGACGGCCAACAATAATCAAGTTGTGGTTTTTGTCTCTGCAATGGCTGGCACCACAGATCAGTTGGTAAAATGGGTAGAACAAATTTCCCCCCTTAACGATGCCCGGGAATATGATATGGTTGTGTCCTCTGGGGAGCAAATTACGGCGGGGCTTCTGGCTTTAGCTCTGCAGGATAGCGGCGTTCCGGCACGCTCATGGCTTGGCTGGCAAATTCCTTTTAAAACCAATAAAATGCACGGCGCTGCGCGCATTGATAAAATTGGCACCGACGAGATTACTAAGCGGTTAGAAGAAGGCACAGTTTGCGTGATTGCGGGTTTTCAAGGTATTTCTGATGACAATAGAATAACAACATTAGGTCGCGGCGGTACGGACACATCAGCAGTGGCATTGGCGGCGGCCCTAAATGCAGACCGTTGCGATATTTATACGGATGTGGAAGGGGTCTATACCGCCGACCCGCGCATTGTACCAAAGGCACAGAAATTAGATAAAATAACCTATGAAGAAATGTTAGAATTGGCATCATTGGGGGCAAAAATACTACAAACCCGCTCTGTTGCCATGGCCATGAGCCATAAAGTTCGTGTGCAGGTATTATCAAGCTTTACAAATAAACCTGGAACAATGGTTGTTGATGAGGATGAGATTGTGGAAAAACAAATTGTTAGTGGCATTACTTACGCTAAAGACGAAGCAAAGGTGACATTGGTTGGTGTACATAATACCCCTGGTATTGCCAGCGAAGTCTTTATACTTCTTGCGGATGGAAATATTAATGTTGATATGATCATTCAAAACGAAACCCAAGACGGTAAGAAAACGGATTTAACCTTTACGGTGGCGGAAAAAGATTTGGGAAAAGCGCAAAATATTTTAAAAAGCGCAACTAACATCCACCATGAGGCTATAATCACAGACAAAAATGTAGCAAAGATTTCTGTGATCGGTGTCGGCATGCGTTCTCACGCAGGCGTGGCGGCAAGCATGTTTAAAACGCTTGCAGATAAAAGGATCAACATTCAAGTAATTTCTACATCTGAAATAAAAATCAGCGTCCTGATAGACGCTGAATATACAGAACTTGCCGTTAGGGCGCTTCATACGACATATGGGCTGGATGCACAGTAACATTTAAAATAAAATCTAAAAGGATGCGAATAAAAATGAGTGGGCAAAACGTAGACCAATTAAATAAGCTTTGGAAAAAAGGCACAGACTTTTTAGGAACCAAATATGCTATTCTTGGCGGGGCCATGAGCTGGCTATCGGAAAGCAATTTAGTCAGTGCGCTCTCTAATGCCGGCGCTTTTGGTGTTATTGCTTGCGGTAGTATGACGCCAGATCTTTTGGCTAAGGTTATTGAAGAAACCCAAGCAAAAACGAAAAAGCCGTTTGGCGTTAATCTTATTACGATGCATCCAGATATTGATGCTCTTATTGATGTGACGCTTGCCCATAACATAAAATTCATTGTTCTTGCAGGAGGAATCCCAACCAGCAATTCTATTAAACGTATCAAAGAGGGCGGCGCAAAAGTAATATGTTTTGCTCCCGCGCTTATTCTTGCTAAAAAACTAATCCGTAGTGGTGCTGATGCGCTTATTGTTGAGGGATCAGAGGCGGGAGGACATATTGGGCCTGTTTCCACATCGGTTTTGGCTCAAGAAATCTTGCCTCATATTAAAGATGTCCCTGTTTTTGTTGCGGGAGGGATTGGTCAAGGCGATGTTATGGCTGCTTATTTAAAAATGGGAGCCTCTGGTTGTCAGCTTGGAACGCTATTTGTTTGTGCTGAAGAATCTATTGCCCATGAGAAGTTCAAAAAAATGTTTATGCGCGGCAATGCTCGGGACGCCATAATCTCTGTCCAGATCGATCCCCGCTTTCCCGTGATACCGGTTCGCGCCCTTAAAAATGCGGCCTCGGTAGAATTTATGGAAGTACAACGTAAAGTGATTAATAAATTTCAAGCCGGTGAGGTGGAAATGCTCGATGCTCAATTAGAAATAGAGCATTATTGGGCGGGAGCCTTAAAGCGGGCTGCGATTGAGGGTGATGTGGAAAATGGATCTGTCATGGCGGGACAAAGTGTTGGAATGGTTAAGAAAATACAACCAGTAAAAGATATAATAGAAAATTTAGTGACGGAAGCTACAGAATATTTGGCGTAAAGAATAATTTTAAATTTAAGCCGTTCAAGGAGGCCGTATGACCCCCACCAAAAATGCTCCCCGTCAAATGATGAGGAAGTTACATGAGATAATGGCGAGCGCAATCGCTGCGGAAGAACGCCTGAACAAAGTTGTTCAACTTGTGTCCAGCAATATGATGGCAGAAGTGTGCTCGGCCTATTTTATCCGTGACGATAATATATTGGAGCTTTTTGCGACCCAAGGGTTAAAAGACGAAGCCGTACACAACACCCGATTAAAAGTTGGCGAGGGATTAGTGGGGTTGATCGCATCGTCCGCGACATCGTTAAATCTCGGTGATGCCCAAAATCACCCTAAATTTGCCTTTCGTCCAGAAACAGGGGAAGAAATTTATAAATCGCTAATGGGCGTTCCGATTTTGCGTTCGGGTAAAGTTGTCGGCGTTCTTGTTGTGCAAAATAAAATCAGCCGTCAATATTCAGACGAAGAAGTAGAAGGATTGCAAACAGTTGCCATGGTATTGGCAGAGCTGGTGCTTAGTGGGGAACTTCTCCAACAGGGTCAAAATGGCACCACGGAAGATCGTGTGGCCGTCTCGCGCTTTGAAGGAATGGTATTTGCCGAAGGATTGGCCGAAGGCGTCGTTGTCATGCACGAGCCAAAAGTAGAAATTATTCAGCATTTATCAGAAGAATATGATTATCAACTGAGCCGCCTTGATGCAGGCTTTGAAAACCTGCTCAAGCAAATTGATGAAATTATGTCGGCGGAAGATGTTATTCACCACGGCGAACACCGTGAAATATTAGATGTTTATATTTTATTTGCTCGCGATAAAGGTTGGCGCACTAAAATTGAAAATGCCATTGAAAGCGGTCTTACGGCAGAAGCGGCGGTTGAAAAAATACAGATTGAAAATCGCTCAAAGATGCTAAATACCGAAGATCCTTACCTAAGGGAACGTTTAAGCGATCTTGATGATTTGGCCAATCGGCTTATCCGTCATTTAATGGGAGCGGTAGGAACGGCGGCTTCAAAACGATTGCCGGATAATGCAGTGGTGGTTGCTCAAAATATGGGCCCGGCAGAATTATTGGACTATGACCGCGAAAAACTTAAGGCCGTTATTTTACAAGAGGGCTCACCGACCTCCCATGTGGCCATTGTTGCCCGCGCTCTTGGCATTCCCATGGTTGGTCAATTGGGGGCTGGACTGCTTGATATTGATGAAGGGGTTCAAGTCCTTGTTCATGGCCTAGATGGAGAGGTTTATATCTCTGCGCCACCAGAAATTTTACAAAGTTATCGTGATGCCATTGTTGCTAGGACCAAACTTCTCGCCCACTATGATGATATGCGCGATAAACCCGCCATTACAAAAGATGGCGTAGAAATTGAACTTGTCATTAATGGGGGCCTCGCTATGGATATTGATGCGATGCACCGCACAGGGGCTCACGGGGTTGGACTTTTCCGTACGGAATTTCAATTTATGATCAGTGAAACATTGCCGAGAATTCACCCACAAGCGGCATTTTATAAATCGATCATTGATGCCGCCGCCGGAGAACCCGTTACCTTTCGAACCCTAGATATTGGCGGCGATAAAGAAGTTTCTTTTTTAAAAAGGGAAAAGGAAGTAAACCCCGCGCTCGGCTGGCGCGCTATAAGAATAGCCCTCGATCGGCCAGGATTACTACGCTATCAGTTGCGCGCCCTTATAACGGCGGCAGCAGGAACAACCTTAAATGTTATGTTTCCTATGATCACGACTGTTGATGAATTTAAACAAGCCAAGGCCATCTTGGAAAAAGAACTAGAGCGCCATAAAAAGAATAACCGCCCAATGCCTTGCGAGATTAAAGTGGGCACGATGTTAGAAGTCCCCAGCCTTGTTTGGCAATTGGATGAATTGCTGCCCCTCGTTGACTTTATTTCAGTAGGCAGTAACGACCTTATGCAATTCTTTTTTGCCTGCGACCGCGAAAACCCACGCTTAAGCAATCGTTATGATACTTTATCGGAACCTGCTTTAAAAATGTTCAAACATATAGCGGATAAATGTCGACACTATGATGTTCCCCTTACCCTTTGTGGCGAGGTTGGTAGCAAAACAATTGGCGCTCTTGCCATAATTGCCCTTGGCTTTCGTCGACTGTCTATTGCTCCGGCGGCAATTGGGCCGGTTAAAATGATGATCAGAAGCCTTGATCTGGCCCAGTTAGAATCAGTTTTTGGACAATGGTCGAGTCGTTCTGATCATAACATCAGAGAAGAATTAATAGCCTTTGCCAAGGCCAATAAGGTTAGAATCTAGAGATTCTAATAAGAATTTCCCTCTATTTTCCATAAGTTGCAGTTTTTTATTGACTCATCGCATTAATATAATGTTGACTTAATATATAAAGAGAAATGATAAAAAGTTTGTGTAACTCTCTAAAATTAATAAACAATTTTGGTTTAACGAAATTATAAGGATATTGCGTTATAATATATTCTTAAACTGAAGGCGTTAACCATAATGATTAAAATGGATAGACAGACAATATTTAAGACGATGTTTTTTACGAATAAGTCTTAAATATATAAATTTTGTAGGAATATTTGAAGTGAACTCGATTTGCAATGATTTACAATTTAACGAAACACAGAAAAGTGTTGGTAAATTACTAAAACAAGCGCGGCAAAAACATAAGGTCAGAGACCTGAATATCATTGCCCGAGACTTGTGTATAAAAACACATTTACTAGAAGCGTTAGAACAGAATGATTTCGGATCATTTGCTTCTTCTTGTTATGCTATCGGCTTTCTTAAAAATTATTCCAATTATCTTAATTTAGATACCTCAGACATGATTGCAAGGTATGAGCATGAATATGAGGGTTCTAAAGAATGTTTCGTTTTAGCATTCCCCGAAGCAGAAAAACATAATGACCTTTCTATTAAGAGTATCGCAGGTGTTGCTACATTATGCATTGTCATCTTAGGCGGTGTCTGGGGCAGTTTTAATAATTTGGATGCGGAAGAAATACTTATCCCTATTGGCCAAATTGGCAAATTATTAACCAACAAACAAATTGCATCAACGCCTAAGCAGCAACCGCTAACGATTGCTGCTGTTGAAAAAACGGTCAACCAAACCCCTGTGACAACAGAATACCCTCAAGCCAAGACCCCTGAAACCACTGCTAATAGAGGCGTCATTATTGGTGCTGGTGATGTTCGCTTGCAAGCGCGCGAGGATGTCTGGGTTCGTATTTCAAAAGAAGATGGCACGATCGTTGTTGAAAAAATTCTTGAAAAAGGCGAAGATTTTATTACACCAAATTCTCAAGGGCTTAATTTAATGACAAATAATGCAGCGGCTCTTGCAGTTTTTGTCGGATCTAAAGCATTAAAAGCACTTGGCGGCGAAGGTGAAATTTTAGAGGGCCTCGTTTTGGAGCAAGAAAAATTGCTTCATACAGCACTTTTAGACTAATTTATCCGCTTTGGGTGAATAAACCATTTTCCAAATCTCATAAAGATTGATATTAAGAGATACATTTTACAAATATTGTAAAGTGAAAAGGAAATATAGGTTTTATAATGAGCATCCGGCCTTACCGCGATATTATCCGCCGAAAATGCCGCCAAATTATGGTGGGAAACATTGCTGTGGGTGGAGACGCACCCATCAGCGTCCAATCCATGACCAATAGTTTGACCACGGACGTTAAAGCAACGATTGATCAAATTCACGCTCTTGAAAATGCTGGCGCTGACATCGTTCGAGTTTCTTGCCCCGACCAAGCCTCGACCGCGTGTCTTAAAGAAATTATTGATAATGTAACAGTTCCCATTATTGCCGATATTCACTTTCATTATAAACGGGCCATTGAAGCGGCAGAAGCAGGGGCGGCCTGCCTGCGCATTAATCCGGGCAATATTGGCAGTGAAGAGCGCGTTAAAGAAGTGGTCCAAGCGGCCAAAGATAATAATTGCTCGATGCGTATTGGCGTTAATGCGGGATCTCTTGAAAAACACCTGCTGGAAAAATACGGAGAGCCCTGCCCCGATGCCATGGTTGAAAGTGCCTTGGCTCACGCCCGCATACTAGAAGACAATGATTATTACCAATTTAAAATTAGCGTAAAAGCATCAGACGTCTTTTTGGCCGTTGCCGCGTATCAAAAGCTGGCAGATGCCTGTGATTATCCGCTTCATGTTGGTATCACCGAAGCAGGCGGCCTACGTGCGGGGACGGTTAAATCATCAATCGGTATGGGAATGCTTCTTTGGTCTGGCATTGGCGATAGTATCCGCGTTTCCCTTTCGGCAGACCCCGTTGAAGAAATAAAGGTTGGCTTTGATATGCTCAAAAGTCTTGACCTTCGCCACCGCGGTGTTCGCATTGTTTCGTGCCCGTCTTGCGCTCGTCAAGCCTATCCAGTGATAAAAACCGTTGAAGCGTTGGAAAAAAGATTAGACCATATTTCAACACCGATTAGCCTGAGCATAATTGGCTGTGTGGTCAATGGTCCGGGGGAGGCTAAAGAAACTGACATTGGCCTTACGGGCGGCGGCAATGGCAATCACATGATCTATTTAAATGGCGTCACTGACCATAAGATTGACGATGAGGGTATTATTGACCATATTGTTGACTTGGTAGAGGCCAAGGCCGCCGAACTAGAGAATTATAAATCAAAAAAACAAGCATCTTAGCTAATTTGGAGAAGAAATGTGTCGCGCCTTCAACCAGTACGCGGAACTCATGATATATTGGGCGATAAGTCTATTAGGTTCCGGACAATTTTTGAAATTTTTAAATCAGTGGCACAGCGCTATAGCCATCAAGAAATAGACACGCCGATTTTTGAATTTACTGAAACCTTTAAACGCACCTTGGGCGATACATCCGATGTGGTGACCAAGGAAATGTATACATTTGAAGATCGCGGCGGCGAACAAATTACCTTAAGACCAGAATATACGGCAGGAATCGCTCGGGCCTTTATGTCAAATGGCTTGCAACAATCTACCCCGTGTAAATTTTACAGTTTTGGACCTATTTTTAGATACGAACGTCCGCAAAAAGGCCGTATGCGCCAATTTCACCAAATAGATGTGGAAATCATTGGCGTGCCAGAGGCTCAGGCGGATATTGAAGTATTAAGTCTGGCCGCTGATCTCTTAAATGAGCTTGGGATCTCTCGCTATATTAAGCTGGAATTAAATAGCCTCGGCGATCCGGAAAGTCGCGTTCTTTATCGTAATGCTTTGGTGGCTTATTTTAGCGACTTTAAAGCAAAATTAAGCGAAGACAGCCTTAAACGACTAGAAAAAAACCCGATGCGGATTTTAGATAGTAAGGACGAAACAGATCGTGGCCTGATTGAAAATGCACCGCGAATAGGAGATTATTATAATGATTTCACTAAAAAATTCTTTGCCGATGTTATTGCAGGCGTAGAAGACTTGGGCATTGACTATCATATTAATGACCGCTTGGTGCGCGGCCTTGATTATTATTGCCATACGGCCTTTGAATTTACCACAGACCAGCTTGGCTCTCAAGGCGCGGTGATTGCAGGGGGGCGCTATGATGGTTTAATGGAAATGATGGGTGGCCCAAAAACAGCTGGTATCGGCTGGGCAGGCGGCATGGAAAGAATGGCGGAACTTATTAGCGAAGATTTGTTAATAAAAGCAAACCGTCCCGTTGTTGTAACTCCCGTCGGTGCCGCTGGCCAATCCATAGCCATGAAAATTGCTCATGATTTGAGGGTCGCGGGCATTGTGGTGGATATGGCTTATTCAGGCAATGTTGGCAAACGCATGAAGCGGGCCAACAAACAAAATGCGAGCTTTGTGGTGTTAATTGGAGAGGACGAAATAACCCGCGCTGTTGCTACGGTTAAAAATCTTGATCAGGGCTCACAACAGGAAGTGCCATTAGCAAATTTAGCAAACTATATTCTAGGAACTAAAGTATGATTTCTCGCGACAGATTAGACCAGTTGATTGTCCGTCACGAAGAATTAGAACATCTGATGTCAAGCGGCGAGACATTATCATCAGAAGAATTTGTTAAAATCTCTCGGGAATATAGTGAATTAACGCCCGTTGTTAATAAAGCAAAAGAATATTTAAAGACTATTATAGAAATCCAAGATCTTGCGGAAATGATAACCTCAGAAGAGACAGACGGTGAAATGCGTGATCTTGCCGCAATGGAAATGCAGGACCTAAAAGAAAAAATCCCAGAATTAGAACATCAGGTTCAATTGATGTTGCTGCCAAAAGATGTAGATGATGATAAAAACGCCATGTTAGAAATAAGAGCAGGCACAGGCGGCGACGAAGCGGCGCTTTTCGCCGGTGATTTACTGCGCATGTATCAACGCTACGCCGCGACCCAAGGCTGGCGCTTTGAAATGGTTAGCTCCTCGTCAAGCGACGCGGGCGGATTTAAAGAGGCGATCGCATCGGTGAGCGGTCCGGGTGTTTTTGCCAAATTAAAATACGAAGCGGGTGGCCATCGCGTACAGCGCGTACCAGATACGGAAACCCAAGGGCGCATTCACACTTCTGCGGCAACCGTTGCCGTCATGCCCGAAGTGGAAGAAATTGACATTCAATTAGAAGATAAAGACCTGCGTATTGATATTTTCCGCGCCAGTGGCCCGGGCGGACAGTCGGTAAACACCACCGACAGTGCCGTACGCATTGTACATATTCCCACGGGGATCACGGTCCAGCAACAGGATGAAAAATCCCAACATAAAAATCGACAAAAGGCCATGAAAGTTCTGATGGCCCGGGTTTATGCCGCCGAAAAAGAAACCCGTGATGCGGAACGTTCCGCAGATCGCAAGGATCAAATTGGCTCGGGGGATCGCTCGGCACGTATTCGAACCTATAACTTCCCCCAAGGCCGCATGACTGACCACCGTATTAACCTCACTTTATATAAGCTCGATCAAATTCTCGCAGGAGAAGGCCTAGATGAAGTCATCACAGCTCTTATTACTGAAAATCAGGCCCAACTATTGGCCGAACTGGAAGGTTAAGTGAAAACGCTTAAATCGCTTAGGTCGCAAATTGAACGGGAGCTCAAAGAAGCCTCAATTGAAAATGCCCAACGTGATGCGCAACTGTTAATCTGTTATGCCTTAAATATAGAATCAATAGAGTATGCCACAGAAACAACCCGTGCCGTCAGCGAACTCGAGTACGGGGCCATTGCAAAATTGGTTGGATTAAGAATATCAAGAATGCCCATGTCACAAATTTTTGGCGATAAAGAATTCTGGTCGCTTAATTTTAAAGTCACAAAAGACACCTTAACCCCTCGTCCCGATAGTGAAACACTGATCGAGGCCGCTTTAAAAGAAATAAAAAACAGACAGGCCAAAATTCAAATTTTGGACATGGGTACAGGAACGGGTTGTTTACTCTTGTCATTGCTTTATGAATTACCTAACGCTCAAGGACTGGGCATTGATATTTCACAAGAAGCATTGACGGTAGCAATAGAGAATGCAAAAAATCTTGGCCTTTCAAAAAGAGCTGATTTTAAAATCAGTAATTGGGCCAAAGATATTGCTAAGGCGGAAAAATTTGACATCATCATCTGTAATCCGCCCTACATAGGAACCAAAGAAAAAGCGACATTGGACCCTGAAGTGCGCGAGCATGAACCAGCAAAAGCATTATTTTCAGGGGAGCAAGGGTTTGATGATTATCAGATCATCGCCCCACAATTAACAAAGCATTTAAAGCAAGATGGCATAATAATTTTAGAAATTGGTTATCGCCAAGCGGATAAAGTTAAAGAAATATTTATAAATACAGGCTTTAATAACATAACTGTACTAAAGGATCTGGGACAAAGAAACAGATGCCTAGTGATAAAACAGTAAATATTTTGGAAAAAAATTAAAAAGAGCCTTGGCATTTAACGAAGAGCAGGGTAAAGTCTGCATACGCAGCTAATATGCGTGGGTGCTGAATAAAAGATTCAGTGATATAACTCCAAAATTCTTGATTATAACCGTGCTTGAGACACAGACGATCTCTAGATCTACTGTTTCTATGAAAGCCCTATCAATGTAATAAGATATTTAATGAACTCAAATCATAATCCTCGACAAAATAACCGTTCGGGACGACAAAATAATCGTAACAGAAACCAGAACGGTCGAAGTCAACAGAAGGGCTCGGATAGAAACCAAGCCCAACAACAACCGTTAACGTCGACGAAACAGGTGGACAGTCATGGCCCCGCGGGCAAACTTCGCGGCAACGTCAAACAACTGTACGATCAATATAATGCGTTATATATGGAAAACAGGACCAGAGACCGGACAACATCCGAAGCTTACGGCCAGTATGCCCATCATTATTATACGCTTTTTTCTAATTTTACCCAAGTAGAGAGCGCACAACAAGAAGAGCGAGAAAAACAAAAAGCTCATAGGGAAAAAGAAGTCTCCCACAGAGAAAAAGAAATCTCCCATAAAGAAAAAGAAGCTGGTGAAAATAAACCTAATATTGCTCAAGTTGATAAAGACCCTTCAAAGGATAACCCATCAGAAAACCAATCTAAAACTTTTAAAAAGAGTTCGGTTAGTAAAAAAGGCCCTCAGATATTATCTCCAGAATTGCCGCTTGAAACAATAACGGCCGCCACGGAAGAAATAAAAGAAACGAAAAAAATCTCTGAAAAGCCAAAGCGCAAAACCGCTATAAAAAAGCCTACAAAAGTTAAAGAAGTGGCAGAATAAAAGTCACAACACTAATATTTTCATCTATGAATAAACGCGTGCACCGCATCAATATTGAGGAAGTTACCACCTGTTGTAAATATACAACAGATTAAATTTTCGATATTAATTCAATATTAACTTTTAAAAATAGCAATTTAAATTCACACCTAGCTGTGATAAATATAACACAGCCCTTGTGTTGCTCAAATGCCACACTATATGTGAGATATACTGATTTATATTTTTGTATTTTAGGAGTATTATATTATGGATTTTGAAAAATTTACCGATAGAACAAAAGGGTTTATCCAATCTGCTCAAAGTATGGCATTAAGAGAAGGCCATCAGCGGATTACGCCTGAGCATATTTTGAAAATTCTACTTGATGATAGCGAAGGCCTTTGTTCAAATTTGATGAAGGCCGCCGGCGCCGACGCGCCAAGCGCATTAATCAATATTAATAAAGAGATAGAGGGATACCCTAAGGTAGAAGGAAGCGGAGCGGGCCAGCTTTATATGGATCCGGCCACGTCAAAATTATTTGAAAGTGCTAAAGAGCTGGCAAAAAAGGCGGGCGATGAATATGTTACAGTGGAAAGGTTACTTCTTGCATTAACACTTCAATCAGGAAGCAAGTCTGCGGATATTCTTAAAAAAGCAGGCCTTAACGCACAAAACTTAAACTCAAGCATTAACGAAATTCGTAAAGGGCGTACGGCCTCTTCTGCTAGTGCCGAAGATAACTATGAGGCTCTTAAAAAATATTCTCGTGATTTAACCCAAGCCGCGAGAGACGGTAAACTAGACCCCGTGATCGGCAGGGATGAAGAAATCCGTCGTACCATTCAGGTGCTATCACGGCGCACCAAAAATAACCCTGTTCTTATTGGAGAACCGGGAGTTGGTAAAACCGCGATTGCCGAAGGATTAGCCCTTAGAATTACCAATGGCGATGTTCCGGACAGCCTCAGTCAAAAACGAATTATGTCCCTTGATATGGGTGCGCTTGTTGCAGGCGCCAAATATCGCGGCGAATTTGAAGAACGTTTGAAAGCCGTATTACAAGAAGTATCCGCCGCAGAAGGTGAAGTTGTATTATTCATTGATGAGCTTCATACAATCGTTGGTGCGGGAGCATCAGAAGGATCAATGGATGCCTCGAACCTGTTAAAACCAGCGTTGGCGCGCGGCGATCTTCATTGTATTGGCGCGACCACTTTAAACGAATACCGTAAATATATTGAAAAAGACGCCGCCTTAGAACGTCGCTTTCAACCAGTTCTTATTGGTGAACCTACCGTGGCTGACACCATCTCAATTTTACGCGGCCTTAAAGAAAAATACGAAATTCATCACGGTATTCGCATTAAAGACAGCGCCTTGGTTGCCGCCGCCACATTATCAAACAGATATATTAATGATCGCTTTTTGCCCGATAAAGCCATTGACCTGATGGACGAAGCAGCCGCGAAAATTAAGATGGAAGTGGACAGCAAGCCCGGCGAGCTAGACGAATTAGACCGCCGCATCATTCAGCTTAAAATCGAACGCGAAGCTCTTAAAAAAGAAAAAGACACCGCCTCCAAAGACCGTCTTTTAAACCTTGAAAAAGAGCTCAGCGACTTAGAACAAAATTCGGCCACCCTGACTGCTCAATGGCAGAAGGAAAAAGACCGTATTTCTGGCGATCAAAAACTTAAAGAACAATTGGACGCCGCCCGCGGGGAATTAGAACAGGCCCAACGTATGGGTAATCTAGCCCGCGCGGGGGAACTTACTTATGGTGAAATTCCTGCCTTAGAAGAAAAACTTAAAATGGTTGAAAACACAGAGGCAAAGGAAAACCATCTGTTAAAAGAAGAAGTAAGTTCATCTGATATAGCAGAAGTGATTAGCCGTTGGACAGGAATTCCCATTTCCAAAATGCTCGAAGGCGAACGCGATAAGCTTATGAGCATGGAAGAAAACCTCGGCAAACGTGTGATCGGGCAAGACGAAGCGGTTAAGGCCGTCTCTGCGGCCGTGCGACGCGCTCGTGCAGGCCTTCAAGAAGAAAACCGGCCCATAGGCTCATTTTTATTCTTAGGGCCCACAGGGGTCGGGAAAACCGAACTAACAAAGGCATTGGCAGAATACCTCTTTGACGATGAAAGTGCCATGGTGCGCATTGATATGTCCGAATTTATGGAAAAACATGCGGTGGCTCGCTTGATTGGCGCCCCTCCTGGTTATGTAGGCTACGAAGAAGGCGGGGTGCTCACCGAAGCCGTGCGCCGCCGTCCTTATCAAGTGGTTCTCTTTGACGAAGTTGAAAAAGCCCACAGCGATGTTTTTAATATCTTATTACAAGTGCTTGATGATGGTCGCTTAACGGACGGTCAAGGCCGCACCGCTGATTTTAGCAATGTGCTTATTATTCTGACCAGCAATCTGGGTAGTGATATTTTAGCGGGTCTTGGCGTCGATGATGACGTGGATACGGTTCGCGATGATGTTATGGAGGTGGTTCGTGCTTCCTTTAGACCCGAATTTATCAATCGTCTTGACGAGATTACGCTGTTTCACCGCTTGGCGGAAAAACATATGCGTGCCATTGTTGATATTCAGCTTCACAATTTGGAAAAACGCTTGGAAGACCGCAAAATCACATTGAATCTTGATGATAGCGCTAAAGACTGGCTCGCTCACGCAGGGTATGATCCTGTCTATGGAGCCAGACCCTTAAAACGAGTTATCCAGAAAAAAGTCCAAGACGGCCTTGCCAATTTGATCCTCGGCGGCGACGTGATGGACGGCGATACAGTCAAAGCAACCGCAGGGGCAGATGGTATAGAAATGAGTGTTGGGGGCTAACCCCTCACTCAACCCATTGTTATGTTACCGTTACATGCTCTATTTGTAACGGTAACAAAATTGCTTTGCTGAAAATGTTATGGTTAATTTTAGTCATCTTAATAATCATCAGGAGAAGGCTATGAATAAATCTACGTTTAAATTAACCTTATCAACGGCGATCATCTTACTTGCTACATCTTGGGCTCAGGCCGATGAAACAGACACAATAAATCTTTTAACACCAAATCTTTTAATGCCGCAAAAATCTTTCACCTATGTGGGCGGCACACTTTCTTATAATGACCGCAATTCCACACAAAAGGGTAATTTTGGCTTGGGCGTAGATACTCTTTATTTAAGAAAAGTATGGGGCGGCTTTTCCTTGGGGATTAATGCTAATTTTACTTTCGGCTTACCCACATCGGAAGGTATCATCATCAACACTCCGACCAAAGATTTCACTGGAAAGTCAACCAATAGCCTTCATTCATATAACGTCTCATTAGTATTGGGCGGCATTTCTGAACATAAAGATGGCGGTAGACTTGCTTATTTTATCGGCCCGATGATCGGCGGTAGCACCGTAAATTACAAAACCACATGGGACGAGCAATCTGCCCTAGACGGTATCACTAATTATAAGGGATCTGAAAATTCAACAAAAGCCGGCCTTACGGCAGGGGTTTATTATAAATTACCAAACTCAGGCTGGACCGCGGGCGTTAATGCAAATGTATATATAGGCTCACGCTATTACAGCGAATTCGACGCCGGCACAACTTAACAGGGTGGCGCGTGAATTAAACGAAAGACCAAGAAAAACGCTGGACTTCAGAACCCCAGCATATAGATTTAACCAATGTGTTGCATCGACCAGTTGAGATCACCATCCAAAGCGCATTCCCTTGATAGTTAGCGCCGTATGGTTTCGCAACTAATCAGATGGCGTTTAGGTTGTAATCCGTTTAGTCGCATTTAAAGCTCGCATTGTCGCAAAATGCTTTTCTTGGGATATAAAATATTCCCTATTGATAGTTTTGTGATTATCGGTTTTTTAATGGGGAAAATTTATGTTTCAAAATTATATGAAGACGGCGCTACGAAATCTATTTGATAACAAGCTTTATTCTCTCATCAATATAGGCGGACTAGCTATTGGGCTAACTGCGGTTATGTTGATCTCATTATTTGTTATCGATGAACTCAGTTATGATAAGTGGCTGCCAAACTCACAAGAAATATTTCGTCTGGAATCGACCTTGACGGTGCCCGGACAACAACCTGAATTTTATTCTGCCACGCCAGGAAAATGGTATGAGAGCCTGCAAAATTATTTTTCTGCAGAATTAGAGACCATCACCCGTGTCTATCAACGTGGTTATAGTTTTACTTTTAAAGATACCGAAATTTCAGAAGCTGTCAGTTTTGTAGATGTTGGCTTTTTTGATGTGTTTGATCTGCCGATGATCTCTGGTGAGCGCAGCCTGGTTTTTCAAGACAATGCCTCAATCATTATAAATGAAGAAAACGCTCACAAGTATTTTGGTGACAAAGACCCGATCGGGGAAGTCCTCTATATCAAACAAAGTGACCAAAACTATAAAGTGGTCGCGGTAATGAAAGACCTTCCGCAGAATACGCACCTTAAAATGGAGATGATTACCTGGTTTGATACCGAACGTTTTATCAATCAGCCTTCTATTGCCGAAAGTTGGGTCTCTCATAATACATTTCAATATTTGCGGCTCAAATCAGCGCATTTGGGGCAAGTAGTTGAAAATAAATTTCCCGACTATCTCAATTCACAACTTGATATGAGTAATTTGGATTTAGGCGATGCTGTTGCCACAGATTTTATTTCAATTGATCTAATGCCGCTTGAAAACATCCATCTTTATTCAGTGTCTGCTGGTCAGTTTAAACCTACGGGCGACATAAATGCTGTTTATAACTTTTCGGCAATCGCTTTACTGGTTCTGGTTATTGCCTGTATTAACTTCATGAGCCTTTCTACTGCACGCTCCCTTACCCGTGCAAAAGAAGTCGCTATTCGCAAAGTCTGTGGTGCCAACCGCCGTCAGATTGCCACACAATTCCTCGCGGAAGCTTTACTGGTTACAATAATAGCCGGGCTTGTTTCAATAATTTTAGTTGTGATATTATTGCCCCCTTTTGGCCAATTTATTGAGAAAGTCCTATCCCTGAACCTCATGTCTGATCCATCAATTTTATTCAGTATAACGGCTTTAATTATTTTGGTTGGATTGGGTGCCGGTGCTTATCCGTCGCTGTATGTTTCATCGTTTCGCCCTGTGGAGATTCTAAAAGGCAGAAAGAGTAAAAAAGGCGGTTCCGGGTGGCTGCGCACTTTGATGGTTACCGTGCAGTTTTCAATCGCTATTGGACTTATTTTGATGACGGCAGTGATGTATTTTCAAATGGATTATGCTCAAAATAAAGTTCTGGGATTTGAGAAAGACAATAAATATGTGTTGTTTAATTATATGGATGAAGAGTTATCACCCTCACTGGAAACCATTCGAGCTGAATATTTAAATATGCCACAAATCGTCGATGTCGCGGCTTCAAACCGCCAATTACCCTTGTCCGGGGATGATACTGCAAGGATTGAACTGACCGACAGAGACGCTAATGAAATCTTTTTTATAGACAGGGTAACAGGCGATTATAACTTTTTGCCCTACTACGATACCAGACTTCTGGCAGGCAGGTTATTTTCAACTGAATATCAGGCCGACATAGTCAGGCCCATTGAAGGTGAGCCTGACAGTTATGAACGAACCAGTGTCATTAATCAGACAGCCCTTGATTATATGGGTTTTAAGCAACCTGAAGATGCCCTTGGCAAAACCATGATTATCAACGAGATGAATAGCCAGACCCGCACAGTGTCAACCATCATTGGTGTTGTGGCCGACACCAATTTTGCCTCATTGCATTCTCCGATTAAACCTCTGATTTTTTATGTGGCATCAGAGGATCTTTATGTCATCAATATTGAATATGACCGTACTTACCGCGCGGGTCTCATGGAAGCTATAAATAATAAATGGATGGAAATTACCAGTACCAACTCGGCCCCCTCCAGCAACTATCTTGATAGTCTTTATAATTTTTATTATCAGGCGGACGAAGAGCGCATGAAGACATTTGCCTTTTTCTCCAGCTTCGCCATTTTCGTGGCTTGTCTTGGCCTTTACGGGCTGGTGAGTTTTGAAGCGGAGCAACGAACCAAAGAAATAGGTATTCGTAAAATCATGGGCGCGCGCATAAAGGATATCGTTGCACTGATGGTTTGGCAGTTTTCAAAACCAGTGTTGCTGGCAAATATTATTGCCTGGCCTATCGCATGGTATTTTATAAGTGACTGGCTAACCAGCTTTGAATACAGGATTGAACTTGTCAATCACTTGTACCTGTTCATTGTAGCCTCCGTGCTCGCCCTGCTCATTGCATGGCTCACTGTGGCGGTACACGCCTTTAGAGTCGCCCATGCCAATCCGATTATGGCTTTGAGGTATGAATAATTTTTCCTATTAGTATTTTAAGACCTAGGCTTGCTATCCACGTTCAGTTTTGTGTTATTTAGATAGCATCCGAGTGTCCGCTTTTGCTACTGATTTTTGGTGATAGGGTGTCCTAAAACAAAAAAACACGGGCCATAAATTTGACCCGTGTTTAATTAATAACTAATAATGATGCTTTAATTAAGCAACTTTTAAGTTACAAGCAGATTGCTTGCCTTTTTCTTCTTGAACTTCGAACTCGATCTTTTGGCCTTCGTCCAAACCGTTAAGGCCTGAATTTTGAACCGCACTGATGTGAACAAAGACATCACCACCACCATTTTCAGGCTCGATGAAACCAAAACCCTTAGTTGGGTTAAACCATTTTACTGTACCAGTTGCCATGTTATTTCTCCTTGTGCAAATATTGGTATTTTATTCAACCACAATGTTGTGATTGCATATATGAGCTTGATAAAGACTTATTGTCTATTACCCTCGACTAAACCTAATAATTTGGAAAGAGAGGTGGATGTATTAATCAAACGTGGCAGCCTTAGACACTTCATTAGAATATAAGTCAAGTTATTTCAGTATTATTATTATTATAAAATACAGAATTCAATACAAATATAGTCCTTGATCAATGTAGCATAAACGGCCCATCTTGGTTCATAAAAGAGACATAGAGGATAGTACAATTGCTGAAAGTACTTTTTAAGAGGAGTGTCTGCGTGTTACATCGATCGGATGAGACGATCATCCAACGTAGCCGTTCGGACATTCCTCACACGAGAGATTCTCTATTATTTAATCGGCCTAGCCTTAATGTTGATATTGGTTCTAAATAGGTTTTTAGGATCAATTCTACCTTTTATTTCCTCAAGTCTTTTTTGATTTGCGCCGTAAGGACCAACTTTGCGTACTTCACCATCTTCAGGAACAAAATTCACATAGACACTTCCAGTGGCATGTTCCTCTAGATTAGAATAAAGCCCTCGCACCCAAGAGAGACAATCTGCGTCCATATCCTCTGTCTGCCAACGACCATGAATATTCATGGTAAAACGCGTATTTCGATGAGGGTAAGCCATATCAGTCACTGCAACTCTACCCGCAGCACCACCTAACTGAGCAATGAACATTTCACATTCATCAGAAGGCATGGTTTCAACCGCACTACAAATAATATCAATCACGTCATCTGTGAGTTCCAGAAAATCGCTCGACTTCCAATAATTACGCGCCCTTGGCCCCACCAGCGGGTCAAACGCTTGTTGCCACCCTGCATAAGGGTTGGGGGCAACAGCATCACCAAGTGGAACACCCAAATTCCTATAGGGTGCTAGTATTTTTTCACCTTCAGCAATGTCACCGGAATAAGCCATGGCTAAAATGATAGTGGGGCGGCCATGATCCTTTTCATCAAGGAATGGGAATGGTGGTACACGGCGAATCACCAGCCAAATGGCGGCTTCATCGGGCATTGTTTTTTCAAGTTCTCGGTATTTTTTGAGTATATCAGGGTTTAATGCATAAACGCATGGTCCACTTAAGACCATCGGCCCAACATCATGTGCTTGAAATTCAAACGTAGTGACCACACCAAAATTTCCACTACCACCACGAACAGCCCAGAATAATTCTTCATTTTCTGTGGCCGAAGCGTGTTTAAATTCACCGTCCGCTGTAACGATATCCACAGAAAGTATATTATCAACCGTATGGCCAAATTTGCGACTGAGCCAGCCGTAGCCTCCACCAAGGGCAAGGCCCGCAATCCCGGTCGTTGAATTGATGCCTGTCGGAACAGCAAGACCAAAGGCTTGTGTTTCATGATCGAGATCACCTAACAATGCGCCGGCTTGTGCTTTTACTGTTTTCTTTTCGGGATCGACGATCACCGCCGTCATTCCACTTAAATCGAGCATGAGACCCCCTTCGCAAACAGCACTACCTGCGATGTTATGGCCGCCCCCTTTTATCGATATCAGCAATTCACGCTCAGCCGCAAATCGAACCGCTGTAATCACATCGGCGGCTCCGGTACAGCGCGCAATTAAGGCGGGGCATTTATCGATCATCATGTTCCAGACTTGTCTGGCAACTTCATAATCTTTGTCGGCTTGGCCGAGCAGTTCTCCTCTTAAACTGGCTTTGAAGCTTTCAAGCTCATCATCATTTAATTGCAGTATTGAACCATCGATACAGTTGATATTCGTTGTCATTACAATCCTCCTTATTTTGATTAGATGATTAACGCTAGAGCTAAATTCATTTTCCGTCCAGTTCAACCTTTGTACCGGTATGCTAGCAAGTAAATAAACGATAGACCTATTTTCAGGTGCAAAGTTTGTACTAGACCATAAAATGTTTACATGTTAATTTTAAACAGGAAAAAAGTCTATGGGAGAACATTATGACCGCCAAATTGATTTACCGGCAATATTGCCCCCTTGCCATGTCTTCGGAATTTCTATGCCAGCGCTGGACAATGTTAATTTTAAGGGAGCTTTTAGAAGGCTCGACATCGTTCAATGACATCAGTCGTGGCTTGCCTCGTATGTCACGCTCACTTTTATCTCGAAGGCTGAAAGAGCTGGTTGAAATTGGCGTGTTAGAACATAAAAACAAAAATCCAGATCAAAACGCACAATATACTTTTACGCAAGCGGGGAAGGCATTAGAACCCGTGGTGATGATAATGGCTGAATGGGGGCAAAAATGGCTTACTGTTGAGCCTTCTGTGGAAAATATTGATGTTGATCTTTTGATGTGGGATATAAGGCGACATACCAACCCACTTCCTTTTTTGCCAAATCCTTTTATCGTTCATATATTCCTTAATGATGTACCAGAAAATATGGCTAGTCATTGGCTTGTTTTCGAAAATAATGATGTGGACCTATGTCATATTGATCGTAATTTCGATGTCGATGTGGAAATTGATATTGGAGTTCGTAAACTAACAAAAATATGGATGGGTTGGGAAGATTTCGATAGCGCGATTAACGACGGCGAAATGATTATTGAAGGGCCTAAAAAATATACAAAAATTGCCAGCGATTGGTTTGGTCAAAGTTCCGTCGCACATATTAAAAAGATCGCCCCCTCGCTCCGATTAAATTATTAAAGAAATCGTAAAAAAATTGATAAATTTCTTTAAAATTACACTTTTAGCAAAAGTGAATCTAGTGCCGACACATTTTTTAAAATGAATAATAATTTTTGAATAGTAGGTGTCACTTTTAATCGTTTTTTGAGTCTGGGAAGCGGGATTCCAGCGTATATAGTTCCCGACGGATAATTTTCCCAGTACTGGTTTTTGGCAAATCGCTCACAAATTGAACTTTTCGAGGACATTTGTAAGCCGCAAGGACATTACGGCAAAAAGCAATGATTTCATCCTCAGTACTTATCGCACCATTTTTAAGAACAATATAGGCCTTGGCAATCTCTCCTTTTAGATCATCTGGTAATTTGCCAACCGCCGCTAAAGCAACGGCGGGATGTTCAGCAAGTACGCGTTCAATCTCAGCAGGATAGATGTTATATCCACCAGTTAATATCATATCTTTTTTTCTATCGACGATACTAATACACCCATCATGATCCATCGTTCCTAAATCTCCTGTGTGAAGCCATCCATCAGGTTCTAATGTTTCATGGGTTTTTTCCGTATCTTTATAATATCCCATCATCACGATCGGACCTCGTATCATCAATTCGCCAACTTCGCCATTGGCCAAAGTCCGCGACGCGTCTTCAGTTTCAGCAATGCGGACCTCGCAATAAGGAAGCGCACAACCGATAGAACCATGCTTATTGGCACCTAAACGCGGGTGAGTTGTGCCCAAGCCAGCTATTTCTGTCATACCCCAAAGCTCGATAAGGGGAACATTAAATGCAGCTTCCACCTCTTTCATAACGGCAATTGGCATGGTTTGGCCGCCGACATAGCATCTGGTCAGACTGGATAGATCAGCATCTCTCAATTTTGGGCAATTTAACATATACATATACATCGTCGGCACCCCGTCGAAGATTGTCGCCTTATATTTTGATATATCTTCCAATACTTCAGCGGCGTCAAATTTGCTGTGTAAGACCAGTTTTGTGCCACACATTAGCATGCCGTTCATTAGCACATTGGCATAGACATGAGGGCACGGTAACGCACTAACTACTGTGTCATCGGCATCCCGCATATGCATTTGACTTGTCATAGCCGTGTTAAGAATTATTGCTCGATGAGATTGCATGGCCCCTTTGGGTTGGCCTGTAGTCCCGGAGGTATATGCTATGGATGCCAGTTCATTTGGATTAACTTCAGGCATAGGTGGAGGATTGGTTGTGGCTGTAATCAGACTGTTCATGGATATAACGTCTTTGTCTTTATTATCGTCGCCGAAACAAATAATTATATCCACATCGGACACTTTTTTTACGCCCAGTATAGCGTCGACTTTTTCCTGCGATGCTATAATCGCTTTGGTGCCGCAATCCCTGACGACATATTCAATTTCATTTGGCCTCAGCATCGTATTGACCGGATTAATAACTCCACCTAGTCGCGCAACAGCATAGTAGCTGACCACCCATTCCCAGGAATTGTCCGCATAGAGCGTGACTATGTCTCCTTGCATAATACCGAGGTCGCTGAGTCCGCCCGCAACACATTCTACTAGATGGTTTAGTTCGTTGAAGGAGAGTGTTTTCTCTCCAGATACCAATGCTTGCTTATCGCCATATCGCTGCGCGGCTGTTGCGGGCAATTGTCCTAAATGATCTAACATATCAGACTCCCCAAAATTTACGCTTGTACATTATTGATCCCTCGAATTTTCCGACTTGTCGGGAACCCGTGCATACCATTACTGCCGAAAACGATAGCATTTGATCGGTAAGGATCCCCCGAAACCACTAAAAGAATGTCTTCAGGTCGTTCAACAATCGGCACCATTCGATTGGGATCACCTGATAGAGCGAATTGGGATGAAGCAAGCCCTTGCGCATGCAGTTCATTCAACGTTCGTTTCCCTGGTACGAGATTAGTGAATGCACCAATATAAGCTTCCATTTTCCAAGCGGGCATCCGGGCGTGTTTGAACAGAAGCTTCTGTAGTCCCGCTCGATCCACACCGGCCTTTGCAAGGGTTTTGGCTATCATGGGGCTGATTACTACCAATGGTCTATGTGTATCAGGAGCCATGCCGACAGTATAAATCAACTCCCAGCCTGATTGACGAACCAAGCCGTCAGCGAGGTATTGTGCGATTGCTTCCGGGTCATGTCCATAGATAGAGCCGACAACAGTATCACCAGTAAAACGCCCTACAGTGACGATATTACATTCCTTTTTGTAACCACGTTGTTCGGAAAAATTTTGCCAGCAAAGCTTAGTAAGTTCAACTTCATGCTCTACAAGTGCAATTCGAGCCGCATGCCCAAACGTGCATTTATCTCCACCTCCTGGGCGCAATCCGCCGACATTACGCAAAAAGAGCTGCAGAAAACGCCCGACCGCGCTATTGGCGCGCGTCCCATCACGCATAGCCCCGTTTTCGGTATTGAATCCAAGTTTTTCGAAGATGGGACCACTAAGAATTATCAGCGCATCGCCGCCGGTTGTATCTCCGCTATGCTCAACGCCATATTTTGGGTCCGAAAGGACTTCAGCGATTGCCACAAGAATGGGCATGTCTTTTGGTCGGCAACCGGCCAATACACCATTTACGGCGACATTCCAAACTGTCACAGCCGAGCCCGAAGGTTGTATCACGCCGATCTGTCTATCAAATGCGTCGGGAGTGTATTTCAGGAATTCTCTGACAGCAAGTATCGTTGGTGGGATTATCGGCAATCCGTCCGACCAGCTTTTATTTTCATAGATATTATTTATTTGTTCGAAGCTCCCCTTTGCTACAATCTCTGTCGGATCAAAAGAATCCGCTCTATCGCCTCGTTTTAGGGGCGCTTCGGTCAGACATTTTATGACTAAAGGTAAGGTATGTTCTAGCACGGCCGCACGTAATTCTTCGTGTGACTGGCTATCAACGTGACCACGAAGTGTAGCAACGGGGATAGCGGCACACCCTTGTCCCGGGCTAATAGCGTGAGCCTGCGCCACAAAACCCTGGCATACAAGCGACGCCGTTGGAATTCCAGCGCGCTCTATGACAGCACTGGCGCGGATTACAGCAGGAGTGCAGGCACCGCAGCACCCTACTCCAGAAATAGCAACATCAACCTCATTGGCGGCGAGTAAATCAGGCAAATGATTTAGAACAGCGTGTTCATCGCCGCCAAAAGTGGATCCAAACGTATCGTAATTCACAAATTTCATGGTCGGGTATAAATTTGCTAACGCTTCTTCGAGGATCGGAAAAATATCATCGCCGCGAAATACATAATCCCAGACAAAAGCAACCGTCAGCCCGGCTAGGTCTATTGGTCGCGCTGCGGGTTGAAAAGTTGGCACGGCGACTATTCCGCCAGGCCAAACCGTTTCATATTCGGTTGTCTTCGTGGATATCTCATTCATTTTGCTACCCCTATTTGGTTTACACTCTATGGATATAGCTGATCATCAATAGTATTTCTTGAACGTTCTTGGTATTTATTAAGTTTATTGAAGGTGGAATGCGCCGCGCCATAAACCATTTGCATTTCTGCAAATTGTCCTAATAATAAGAAGTATGAAGATGACTGATGACATTCCTAAGGGGTTACGCCTTAATAATTTGGCCGGTACAGAGATCGTATGTGGGCGGTTTCGTAATCACCATTTTCCAAGACATAGTCATGACGGATTGATGCTTTCATTGGTTAGTGATGGCACGCAATGTATAAAATATCGCGGCGAAACGCACTTGGGCGGGCTTGGTGTATTAATAGCCATACCACCAAACGAAGTTCATGCAGGGCAGCCGCAAGATGACCGCGGATGGTGTTATCGAACCATTACAATACCAACTAAGATTGTTCAAAAGTTTTCAGGCGTATCTAATCCGCATTTCCTTTGCGCCACTGTTATCAAAGACGATGCATTGAGCAATGCACTTTCGAAATTGTTTTTCTTGTTTGGTGAGGCCGCATTACTGGAACAAGAAGAAGCGTTAGTAGCTGTCTTGTCCAAGTTTATGGCAAGGCATAGCAGTGAGGTACCGCCGCAGATCCAAACTGGAATTGAACGTCGGGTTGTACAGGAGTGTAAGGAATTTCTATCGTCACGGACAGATCAGAATGTCAGCTTATCTGAATTAGAAGCGGTTGCAAACATCGACCAATTTAGATTAGTTAAGGTCTTTTCGCGCCTAGTAGGTTTGCCGCCGCATGCGTGGCACCTACAATATCGCCTGCGAAAAGCTCAAGATTTGCTTTCTCGTGGCCAAAAAATTGCCGATGTAGCCTACACAACGGGTTTTGCAGATCAAGCTCACTTGTCTCGCGGTTTTAAGCGATTGACCGGATTAACTCCAGGTAATTATAGACGTACACATTTGGCAATGTTGGACATTTAACTCGATCGCTAGCATACAATTAGGGCGACCCCAAAATCTCTGGGCATTGCGCTTAGGCTAACGGCACAGAACCTCCTTAAAATCGCCAAGCTCCCACAGTGTGTCGGATGGTGATCTCTTTATCGGCTTCGCCTTTGGGGGCGATGTCCCATTGCCATGTTTTATGGGGAGGAGCTAACTCTAACGCTGGAAGCGATGAGGCGGATTCTAAAAGCTTTTCGTCTTGATAATATTCTCTGCTCATATCAGAAATCAGCACTATATTTGTTTCCTGCTGTTTGAGCCACTGAACATGTGCCTTTAAAACAGTGTCGTGAAAATTCATATCAAGCACATAATTATGATGTTCGGCGTAATCAACCAACTTGATGGCCAATTGCGATAACAAATTAAGAGAAATAATCAGATCTGGTTTTTGTGACAACACCCATTCAGGCTCTTTCTTGATCGGCCCGTCCTTTTTAATCACCTGATAAAGCGGCTCTATCAATCCGCTGATATCTCTTGTCACAAAAGTAACGTCTTGATAGTCCTTTGTGACCTTTGGCAGGTGGACAATATCAACGCATGTGATGTTAAATTTTCGCGTTAATAACGCCTCCATCGGCACATCATGCAAAGCTCCCGATCCTAAAATCATGATATTGGCATTATTCGTTAATGTCTCGGTGGCTTCTAATATCTGCTCTTTACAATGCTCTAAATGGGGCCTCCAAAATTGCTGACATCTTTTATAGCGGGCTTCAATAGCAATGCTTTCTCGCGCATAACCCATCTCCTTAATATATTTTGGGGCTTTGAGGAAAAAATGTGAAAACGCTTCTATGATCATAAATTAATCGATAATGTCATGAGTTTTAGGGTGATATGAGGTCAATAGAATATGTGATTTTGCCTGATTGATCATCTGATTTGTTGCGGTCATGGCTGTTTTATACTGATCAAATTGCGCACCCTTTAATTTAATGCCAGAGGGGATTTTTAAGCGCAGTGGGTTCACTTGAGTGCCATTCATGTAAACTTCATAATGAAGGTGACGACCAGTGACCCGACCCGTGGCACCCACATAACCGATAATTTGACCTTGTTTTACCCGCACCCCTTTTTTGATGCCGCGACCGTATTTGCTCATATGAGCATAAATGGTTTTATAGGTGCCGTTATGGCGAATGCGCACATAATTACCAAAACTGCCGTACCAACTCGAACGCTCAATCACGCCGTCACCTGCGGCCATAATAGGTGTTCCGGTCGGCGCGGAAAAATCAACCCCTTTATGCATGCGCGTATAGCCAAGCACAGGATGCATGCAAGCGTA
>FLOH01000912.1_pt1 | contig 51256 bp, 45 predicted proteins | sample 756751 | NCBI WGS metagenome assembly FLOH01 (sample SAMEA4026879, study PRJEB14308) | marine metagenome | biome: coastal water; material: water | depth 74 m | reverse complement strand
TGAAAGACAAAAAGCAATGGCAAAAAGACTGAGGATGCGGTTTCGTCAAAAGCATGGCCCGCTGCTTCCCATGACAACCTATCTTTTGACCGACACCCCACAAACCTATGAGGTCCGCTCAGGGCCATAAGCGGACCTCAGAAGGCCTCCCGGATATTGTCTGCTCTGCGGGTCACCGGGGAGGAAGCGGTAAACGATCCTTGACATTTACCTAAATTAGGACTATTATCCCCTTTCGCTCTTTGCCCTGCTCTTTGCCATTGTCTATATGAAAACCCCCGCCCGTTCTGCCTGCAGGCATCGGGGCGGCGTCATCGGGGGCGCCCATAGGGCCCTTCCCGCGCCCCGGCCAAAATACAGGCCCATTGATTCCAAAGGGAAAAATGGCTTTGTTTTTTCATTTTTTTTAGTTGATGGCGCTGAGCTTCCGTTCTTTCAGGCGTTCCTGATAGGCCGCCATGAAGGACTGGAAGTTCTCCACATCGGCGACCTTGCCGGCGATCGAGCGATAGCTGATCAGGCCCAGGGTTTCCGGGCTGGCGATCAGCTGGAAGGCATCGCGGAAAGGCCCCTGCTCCATGGCCACCCCATAATCGCGCATCAGCCGGTCGATGCCGCGTTCGTCCCTGGCCAGGGTCTCGGCGATGGCCAGGTTAAGAATATGGCGGCCCACCAAATCGTTAACGGGCTGGTCCGGTCGGGCGCCGAGCAACCGGATCAGGCGGCGCAGGGTTTGCCCCGCCTGTACCCAGTCTTTATCGCCCCAGAAAATTTCCGTGCGCAGCAGCTCGGCGTCGATGCTTTTGTCCTTGTCCAGCAGGGCCAGGGCTTCTTCGTTGCTGTACAGTCCTATCAGGGCACGGGCCCTGAGGTGGCGGCGCTGCTGGATCAACTCCTCGGGCAATCCTTCGCCTTCCGAGCCGTCAAGGGCTCCAATTGCCTCGTCGTATTCAAGGGCGATGATGTGAATAAGCGCCAGCTGCGTGCCGACCCGTGATTTTTCCAACCCTTCCAGGCGGAATTCGACCTGGCCTTGTAATAGGCGCGTCGCCCGGTCAAGGAGATCCACATCGACCAGCCGGTCGGCCAGCTTGCGGATCATCTCGTCGCCCTTTTCGCCGGGCGGCGTCAATTCCTTGAATTCGTCGTAAAGGGCGATGGCGGTGACCGGAGAAAGCTCATCGGCCACGTCATCCAGATAGAGCGAATCGAAGGCTTCCGTCATCTGCTGGGTGACGTCCGGTGCTTCCTCGTAGTCGCGGAAATGAGTCGCCGCCTGGCGCAGGGTGCGTAGGCCGTTGCGATAATCGCCGATATCAATGTAAAGCGTTCCCAGGCGGCGCAGAAGGTTGAATTCGAACGCATCGCCGCGCCACGCGAAGCGCAGTTTCTCAAGTTCTTCGGCGGCCTCTCTTTTGCTGATTTTTTTCAGCTTCAAAAGCAGCTCGGTTCGGGCGATGGCTGCCTTGGCCCGGCTTGGCCGGTGCGGCCCTTCCTGGACCACTTCCCACATACCAACGGCGCCGTCAAAATCGCCGGACAGCTCCTTGAGCCGGCCATCCACGAATTCCAGCTGGTTTAGCTGCGCCGCATTTGGCTCTATGGCGCGCACGGTTTCCATATAGCGGGTCGCCTGTTTGATGTCGCCAAGTTCGATGGCCGCTTCGGCGATAAGGGTGTTAAGGGGAATTTTAAGGGGGTTCGGATAGGGCCGCGTTATGGCCCCGGTGCGCCTGAGGTCCGGTGCTGCTCCGAACAGGTCGCCGCCATAGGCGCGCAGGACGGCACGCCAGAATCGGGCCTCGTCATTGTCGTCAAGGAGTGGATTGGAAAAATCTTCGGCGGACTCGGCCAAACGCCCCATAAGAAGGTTCGAAGCGCCGCGGATGCCAAGGAATTCCTTATCCTCGACGATTTCCGGGCGGCTTTCGGCGATGATCTCCATAACCCCCAGGGCCTCGGCCGCGAAGCCGTTGGAGAAATAAACCCGGACCAGGTCCATGCGGGCCTTTTCCTTGTTCGCCTTGGAAGCGACGGCGGCGGCCATTTCGTAACGTCGCTTGTTATTATTAAAGGTAATGAAATCCGTCTGGCGCCATTTTTCGAAATCAAAGATGCGGGTTAAAGAGCGCATCAACGAGCCCAGGCCGAGACCGAGATCGGCGGTCAGGTTGGCGGTGACCGAAGACAGTTGCAGCCCTGAGGCGCTTGTCAATTCGACCCCCTGGCGCAGGGGCCGCACCCGCAAATCGTCGCTGGTCGGCTGGATCACCAGCCCCTGGCTGCTCGGCAGGATATGGGCCTGGGGATATTCATAGGCGTTGGCGATGCCGTAGCCGAGCGGGATCACCGGCACCACGATCAGGCTGTCGCCGACTTCCGGGTCGGTAAAGGCGATGGCATTGCCCGGCTCGGTAAACGGCAGGAACAATCGTGCGCCAATCGGCGAATTGGGTTGCGGGGTCGCCTCGATGGCCGTTTTCGGGCCTTCCGGTTGCTGGCGAAATTCAAGAATCCAGGCCAGTCCGGCGCGCCTGAGATTCGGGTTGATGCCCGTGACCGTAACCATCCTGAGGATGGTGGCGCGGGAGCTGGGAATCTGTTCGATGTAGCGAATGACATTGCCACCGGCCTTGCGCAGGGCCGCCACATTCATTTTCGCTGCCTTGTCGAATATGACCCACAGGTAGCCGACGCGCCGGAACACGGCAGCCGCCACCGGCTCGTCCCAGTCGATCTTGATGCCGATGGCCTTGATCTCGCCCGTCGGTGCCGGTGTATTGGCAAGCTGTGCCGCCGGCGACGTCTCCTGAGACGGGGGCTTGGCCGTTGTCAGTCGGCTGCCACCGCCATCCTGGGCCACGGCCTTCTTGGTCAGGGCCGCAGCATCCCCGGTGGGCGTCGCCTCCGGTGCTGTGCGGGCCGGCGGTGTCAGGGCGGTCGTTTTACCGGCCTGTTCGACCGGTTGATCCGGGGTCGGCTCTGAGGCCGATTCAGAAGATTGTTCAGGGTCCTGTTCGGGAGCTTGTTCGGAGGTCTGGGATGTCGGCGGGATCGCGGCCGGTTCGACGGGGGCTGCCGGCATTGCCGCGGGGGCCGGCTTTTTGGGTTCATTGGTGGCCTGTTGCTCGGCAGCGGCAGGGGCCGGGGCTGGGGCGGCCTCCGTCGGCTTCATGACGTCGACGACAACCTTGGGGCCGGATATGAAGTGCTTTATTTTGGACGTTTCCGGCACCATCAGGGTGACCGTCAGGCCACCATCGCCGATGCTGGAACGGGCGCCGGAAATCAGCTTCGGTGGTTTTTTCTGCAAGGGTCCAAGATCCACATCGGCGGCCTGGTCAAAGCTGATGACCGCCTCGCCGCCGTTCTGGCTGAGGGTGTAGTCGACCTTGCCGGGCCAGTCGAAGACGATGCGGGTATAGCCTTCGTGAACGCCTGTACGGACCTTGATCCGGGTTGCGGTGAAGGCGGTTTGTGGTTTTTTGTCCTCCGTTTCCGCCTGGGCTGGTTTCGGGGCCGGGGCCTGTGACGCCTGGCCGATGATATCGACGATGGCGGCGGCCCCCATATTGAAACTGCGGATCTGAAAATCGCCGCGCAAATTGAAGATGACGCTGCGCCCGTCAGCCCCCGCCGTCGCACCGGCAAGATATCCTGCCAGCGCCTGCACCACGCCATCATAAGAAGCCTCTATTGGGCCATTGAAGCGAACCGTCAGGCGGCGTCCTTGGGTGCTGGCCGTAAACGATACCGGTGATGACCGGTTGAATACAATACGTCCATAGCCCTTTTGCGGAGATGCCTGGACCTCGATCGGTTCGGCGGTTGCGGTGGCCGACAGAAAAGCCGCCAACAACACGTTCATGAAAAGGATTTTGAAATATGTACGCATCAGAATTCACCGACCGTCGGGAAGACAACCACATCGACCCGGCGCGCTAACGCCCGTCGGCTCTGTTCAGGTATATCCGGCAGGTCATTATAACCGCTGTCAGCATATCCGAAGGCGACAATATCTTCCGTGTACCCGGATCGACGAATGGAATTGGCGACTGCTGCGGCGCGCGCTATGGAAAGTTCCCAGTTCGATGCAAAGCCGCTGCCGACAGGCGCATCAGGATCCGTATGGCCGTTGATGCCTACCCGGTTACCGATATTGCGAAGAACCCCACCCAGATTGAACAGGGCGCGTCTGGCCTTTTCTTCAAGTACCGCCTTGCCGGGCTGGAACATCAAATCACCGGGAAGGGCGATGACCAAGCGGTCTTCAAGTCGCATCAATATGCCATTCTTAAGCAATTCATCCTGGGCTACGGATTCTTCAAGTACCGCCGCCAGATAATCAAGGTTAATGGCACGCTTGCGGAATAATGTCGCGATGTTAAAGCTGGAAGTTGCCGCCGATTCCGCTTTCGTGCTCGAGGGATTAAGACTCTGCGACAGCGCATCAATGACATCGTTCCAGCGATCAACCTTGATACTCGACATCGAAAACATCAGAACGAAGAACGTCAGCATCAAAGACACAAGATCAGTGAACGTGATCATCCAGGCCACACCCTGCTTGGTCTCCATACGAATGTCGTCTTCGTTGTCCATGAATACGTTGCCTAGTTTTTTTCGCCGTTTTTTGTTTCAATAAATTTGAGCTGCGCTTCATCGATATCACGGATATAGAACCAGATGCTGATCTCCTTGGGATCGCCATGTTTGATGCCTATGGCAACGCTATCCGGCGGAGCCCCGCGGCCTAGCATTTCTCTTGCAAAAACGCCTGCTCTTGCAATTTCAAGCGTCTCGCCGATGGGTAGACTTTTGCCCACCGCATAAGCTGTGCCGATAATAAATTCCATGTCATAGCGGAACCCGGTTGGTCGGCTACTCAGCGAGGCGACGATACGATCCAGCAGTGGCTGGTTCGAAGGTCGTATATCAGCCTTATCCGTCTCGAACAGAATATCTGAATTAAGTTTTACGCGCATCAGGCGACCGGGCTGAATAACATCCACCTTGGTGACCTGAATCGTTGTCGAGAAAATTTGAGTTACTTCCTGCTGGAATTGCTGTCCGGCTAGAACTTCACCATCGGATCCGGAAACCGCCGTCAACTGAAGGCTGGGAGGCAATATTGTCGTAAAGGTGGAAGACAGGCTATCCATGGCCGCCTGGGATTTAACCTCTTCAACGGTCGAAATGCTGACTAAAAGGATGAAAAATGCAAGAACCAGAAGGTACAACGCCAGGAACAAGGCAATGCTGCTCCCACCATGGCCTTCCGTCGGATCGTGAAACTCTTCCTGAGCGGACATATGTGTTTAATCAAAACCTGCCAATAATGCGTCAATCTCCGCCTGGGATGTTGCCTTATCCGAACTCTGCGGTCCGTTAAGGAGGTCTTCGTCGCTTAGTACTTTTTTGTCTTTCTTCGTTATGGTTTTCTTTTTCACAGGACGGCCATCACCGAAGGCATTTAGAAGGCCGTCAATTTTTTCTTCAATCTCCTTGAGCGTGCTGACCACCTTGGTGATACGTTGACCAGTGATATCTTGAAAGCCGCAGGCCTCGTATATATTGGTCGTCGCAGTCATCAGGGAAGCGGCAGCCTTTCCGTCAAGGCCAGACATGGTTTCTTCGATAATTTCTGTGGCGTCCATGATGGCATTGGTGGCATCTGCCGTCGCTTCGATGATGGCATCGAGCTCGTCAGAAGCTGTCGGCAGGAAATCATCCTTTACCTCGTCAGGGCGCAGGGAAAATATCTCTTTCTTGGCATTTTGGATATATTTGGCGAGCTCTTCCAGTTCGCCAAAAAGGCTCTCCTTGCTGGGAGCAGAGCCTTTCGACCCCTTCATTACCTTATCGATGACCTTTACCGCCTTACGTGTTTTGACTGGAACCCTGGCGACAGCTTTCTTTTTCTTTGGTGTTTTTTTAGCCTTAGGCTTGCGGGTTGGCATTAGGTGCTCCCCTAGAATTCACCAAGCACGCTAACAAGCTTGGACTTCAGGGTCTCCGCATTAAAGGGCTTAACAATATAGTTGGAAACACCGGCTTCCTTGGCAGCAATCACGTTTTCAGACTTACTCTCGGCCGTGATCATAATGAACGGCAGGTGTTTCAGGGTATCGTCTTTACGCACATCCCGCAGTAGTTCGATCCCGGTCATCGGTTCCATATTCCAGTCGGATATGACCAACCCAAATTTATCGCCGCGCAGCTTCTCAAGTGCCATAGTCCCGTCTGTGGCATCTTCAACATTTTCAAAATGCAACTGCTTGAGGAGATTTCGAAGAATCCTGAGCATCGTATTGTAATCGTCCACGATCAGGACTTTCATATTCATATCAACAGCCATTTAATCTCTCCATTCTGGCTTCTCCAGGGTTCAAATAAACAAAAATACAATGCCCCGGATTCTCCCCTAACTCATTGGGTATATTAGTTAAGACAAGGAAGCTGCGTTCGCAACCTTTTTTCGGTCAGCCACCAGCATTTAGTGCCTCATTCGGTAAATTCCTAAGCCTTGATAATTCAACGGTAATTTCGGTTGCTTTCGCCGGATTCATTTTTGCCATGATTGGCGCCAACTTGCGTTCATTCATGCGTTCGGTGACAAGAAGCAGGGTATCCATTTCCAATTCCTCGAAAATACGTGCAGCATCTTTTGGTTTCATATTTTCATAAATTTTAACCAGGCTCTGAATCTTGGCAACTTGCTGTTCATCGTAAGTTTTTATGAGTTTTTCGATCGTATTCTGAAAATTCTTCAGTTCCGCAATCTTGTTCTCGATCCTGTCTTCTGCCGCCGTCAGAAGACCTTCGCGCATTGCCATTTCTTTTTCACGGTCTTCCAGATTCTCGCGACGATCAGCAAGACGTTGCAGAAGATCGATTTCGGCCTGGGTCAACAGTGTCGGGTCATTGGTAACGATACGCGAGACCGTTTCAGGGTCTTCTTCAGGCTCGTCCATGATATTCTTCCCGGCGGCCACAGCGTCGGTATTTTCACCGGCAACCGGATCGGCAGGCATGCCATCCGCAGGCGGAGTCGTCGTCCCCTGAGCCTTGGCCGACGAAACCGAAATGCTCTCCGACATTGCCGCCCTGCCGCTGGAAAGGTTATCGACCTTGTCCCAGATGTTGCCGAGCTTGATCGTCAGCATCAGGACAGATGCAAATATCACAGTCGGTATAAAACGGAGCTTCATCGTCATTTATAAGTATCGTCCTTCTTGCTGTCCCGTCTTGCCTCAATCGAAAGTGCCCTAACGAACGGAACGCAAAGCTTCTATCAATTCTTTTTCGGCGCGCAATCTTTCCGCGTCGTTGTTTTCACCACCCAAACCATCATCCTTCATACCGAAGGTGCTGTTGCCCCTGAAGGCATCGCCGATGGTTTCAATACCAATTGGTTCCACGGGTCTCTTGGCCGCGCTTCGCGGCGCCATGTCTACTTCCCCGCGAGAACTACGAACGGCATTTTCCAGACGATCAGCAGCAGATGTGCCGCGATCTATCAGAAAAGCCAAATCATCGTTCAACGCTTGAGCTTTTTCAATTCTGTTCTGCAAATCGGTTGTCGTCGCCTTCAGGCGCTGGATGCTATCATCGGCCCGGCTTGTGGAGTCTCCGAAAGTGGTCGCCAGCCGTTCAAGCTCTTCTTTATGGCGGCGCAGACTTCCAAGCCTTTTGTTAAGCACAGCGGCATAGCCGATGGTAGCCACCAGCAATACGGCTATGAGAATATCCAGTCCCAACGATAACGTCACGCTTCGTCCCCTCCATCACTGATAAGGCGGTCTTCAATACGAATGGCTATTTGCTCGCCGCGCCGTCCCATCGATCCCGTATACAGATCCAAGTCGCCGCAGCTTAACCGCACCTGAGATGTCGGCGTTGCGCTCAGCATGATTTGCGATCCTACTTTGAGAGCAAAAACTTCACTTAGCTTCATCGTCATCTTGTCGAGAACTGCCTCCAACTCTACGTCAGTCAACCACAATTCTTCGGCCAAGTGCGTTTCCCAAATTGAGTCACGACCGAACTTCTCGCCCATAAACATCTGCAATAGAAGCTCACGAACCGGCTCCAGTGTAGCATATGGCAACAGCATTTCCAGCCGACCGCCACGATCTTCCATGTCGATCCTCAGGCGGATCACGATTGCCGCGTTTGAAGGCCTTGATATTGTTGCAAATCGCGGGTTCGTTTCCAGTCTGTCGAAGCGGAAAGTCACCGGGCTGAGGGGCTCGAAAGCAGCCGAGAGATCCCCAAGCATGACATGAACCATACGTTCAACGAGACTGCGCTCAATGGTCGTATATGGGCGGCCTTCAATGCGCATGGCAGCCGTGCCTCGGCGTCCGCCTAGAAGCACATCAACGATTGAATAGATCAGGGATGAATCGACTGTTATGAGGCCATAGTTATCCCATTCTTCCGCCTTAAATACGCTCAGCATGGCCGGCAGAGGAATCGAGTTTAGGTAATCGCCAAAACGAATGGAGGCGATGTTATCAAGAGAAACCTCCACATTATCGGAGGTGAAATTGCGCAAGCTAGTCGACATCAGACGCACCAACCGGTCGAATACGACTTCCAGCATCGGCAGGCGCTCGTAGGATACGAGCGCGCTGTTTAAAATGGCCTGTATGCCCGACTTTTCAATACCTTCGTCGTGTTCGTCGTCAAACCCCAACAGGCTGTCAATTTCGTCCTGGTTAAGGACGCGGGTCGACTGTCCGGCCGATGAGGACGTGTCTGCGGCTCCGTCGCTATCGCTGCCGCCGGCCATCATGGCTTCCCATTCGGCCGCTAAATCATCCTGATCGTCACCACCGCCACCGCCACCATCGGATTCGGCGGCTCCACCATCGCCACCTGCAGCGGCTTCCCATTCAGCCATCATGGCTTCCTGATCGACGTCGTCTCCCGGTGCTGTCATTTGCTGACTTCCGTCACTTTCATTTCAGACCCCTTGCCTTATTGGACAAGCATCTCCTTGAACAAAACATCATTAATTTTTGCCGGAGCAATCGCCGCGCCGACCCTTTTCAGCAATTCCTCTCGCAATCGATACATACCGGCAGACCCTTTCAGGTCTTCGACCCGCAGTTCCCTGAGGTAAACCTGGAAATTATCGACGATCTTAGGCATGACCCTTTCAATATTTGGCACATCCTCGGGTTTTTCTAGTTCTAAGCTGATCCTGATCTTCAAAAAGGTCGACTTGCGACCCGCCGTACTCAGATTTACCAGCAACTCGGGTAAATCATAAAAAACGGCATCCTGGGCAATTCCGTCCCCGTCTTCCGCTGACTGTCCGTCGCCTGCAATCATGTCGATCAGCGGCTGCAAGAGGCCCGTAAAATAAGCCGCACCGGCGCCGCCAACCACGAGAAGCAATGCCAAACCAATGATAATGAAGAGTTTTTTCTTGCCACCCCCTTCGGATGAAGCACCTTCCTCATCATCGTCTAGATCATCTTCGTCCTGTTCCTCGTCGAATTCGTCATCGTCGGCCATATGTCACTCTCGGCAATATTCAGGAATCTCTTGGTCGGAACTGTACGCGGATTCTCACATGACGTGGGCATATAATGTAGGCATCAGTAGGTTAACAAGTCGTTGAGAACCATAGGGTCTCAGGGATTGATTGACCTTCCTCGCCGGTCCTTGACTGGCGCATGGTCTTCTCCCTTAAAACAGTGTTTCAGCCTCGCTTAGCCCCCTTTTCCTGCCGAAAAGGGTAATTCCTGCCGGGCAGCGCTAAACCGCGTCGCCCTCTGGCCCTTTCTGCCCATGGTGAAAGTGCTGCAACCAATTGAAATTAAACAAAAGAAAGTATTGGCACGGCATATGCAGGGTCATGGACGGGAACGTGTTTGCTTTAACGAAGCGGGATTGTGGAGACAGATTATGGAAAATACATCGATTATCGCAGCATCCAAACAGGCGGCCATTCGCCGCAATATGGATGTTATCGCCAATAACATCGCCAATATGAACACCACCGGGTTCAAGGGCGGAAAAATGATGTTCACGGAACATCTTGAACGCTCGAGAGGCGGCTACAGGATCGGCGGAGACAAAAACTCATACGTTCGCGATATCGCGACGGCACGGGATATTACGGAAGGCCCCATGATATCCACCGGTAACAAACTTGACCTGGCAGTTAGCGGCGATGGTTATTTTGTCGTCAACACGGCAACCGGCAACAATTATACCCGCAACGGCAACTTTCAACTGGATAATGCTGGTCAACTTGTGACCCGCAATGGCGATCCATTACTTTCTGATCAAGACGAGCCCTTTTTCTTCAGTCCCGAAGACACCCAAATCACCATTGCGCGTGACGGCTCCGTATCGACGGAAAATGGCGTCATCGGAAAACTCAACCTGGTCACTTTCCAAAACCTTCAGGATATGAAGCCGGTTGCTGGTGGCCTTCACACCACAAAACAGCAGCCGCAACCGGTCACAAATCCGCTCATTCTCCAGGGCATGCTGGAAGGATCAAACGTCAACCCAATCATTGAAATGACACGCATGATCGAGGCGCACAGATCCTATGGAAGCGTCAAGGACATGATTCAGAAGGAAGACGAACGGGTTAAGAAAATGATCGAGGAATTTGCCCGCGTCGCTTAAGGCAGCACCGGGCCCCATAACAAAACAAGCAGGGGAAACACCTGCCTTAGACAAATAGAACATCACGAATACAAGGAAAGGAACGGGAAAATGAGATCACTGAATATAGCTGCAACAGGCATGGTCGCCCAGCAGCGCAACGTCGAAGTTGTGTCCAATAACCTCGCCAACATGAATACCACCGGCTATATGCGCAGGCGGTCGGAATTTCATGACCTGCTTTATCAAAATCTGCGACGGGTCGGCTCGACATCGTCAGATGCCGGTACAATTGTTCCATCGGGCGTCCAAATTGGGCTAGGCGTCAAGCTAGCCGCCGTTTACAGAATTCATGAACAAGGCAACCTGACGTCGACCGACAACTCCTTCGACATGGCCGTTCAGGGTCAGGGAATGTTCCAGATTCTGTTGCCCAGCGGCGATACCGCGTACACCCGCGACGGTACTTTTCAGTTGAATGCGGACGGCGAGATTGTCACCCACGATGGCTATAAGCTGCAACCGAGTATCTCTGTTCCAAACACAGCCATTGACGTGACCATCAACTCAAGTGGTGAAGTTCTGGCAAAGATCGAGGGCAAGGTCGCCTTACAGAATGTCGGCCAGATCAAGGTCGCCGTTTTCGCCAATGATGCCGGCCTGCAAGCCGAGGGCAACAACCTGTACGTTCCAACCCCGGCTTCCGGCCAGGCATCGACGGGCACGCCCGGCTCGACCGGTTACGGCTCGATCCTGCAAGGGTTTCTTGAAACATCGAATGTCAATGCAGTGGAGGAAATATCAAACCTTATTTCCGCCCAGCGGGCCTACGAAATGAATTCGAAGGTCATTCAGACATCCGACGAAATGATGGGCACCGTCGCCAACATGCGATGAGGAGTATGATGATGTCATTGCGTAAAAGCACAATCACCGTCAACCAGGGCCAGGGCCTGTCGATTTTCCTAGCCTTGGCGTTGGGCATCGTTGCATCCCTGCCTTCTGCTGCCAATGCCGCCGAAGACAGTAATGCCGCGCAGAAGGTCTACGACAGATCAGTATCCGGAGAGCCTAACGAAATCATCCCTACGGCCCCTGCAATGCTTCGTGAAAGGACCGTCGTCGCGGGACGGCTCGTTCGCCTCGGCGACCTTTTCGAAGGAACGGGCGACAAGAGGGACATCGTCGTCGCCTATGCGCCGGAGCCAGGCAAGCAAGGATCGTTTGATATCAACTGGCTGTTCCGGGTGGCACGTGCGAACGGCTTGGACTGGAAACCGCTAAGCACGAAGCAACGGGCCATCGTGATCCGTAAAAGCATCACTATCGAGCGTGCTGAAATAGAGGATTACATCCTGGCTGCCCTTATAGAAAGGGGCGTATCTGCGGGTATGAATGTTGAACTGAGTAATCGCATGCAGCGTATTCATGTGGATGGCGACAGTTCGGCGACGCTGGCGATCGAGGATATACTGTATGATCAGCGAACAAAACGCTTTACTGCCATCATTATTGCTCCGGCGGACGATCCCGCGCCATCGCGTACACGGGTTACGGGGCGTGTCATCAAAATGGTCGATGTTCCGGTCATTGTCCGCCGACTGTTAAAGGGCGAAATCATACGAAAAACCGATATCGACTGGATCCGCGTGAATTCCGCTCAACTGCAGCGCGATATCATCATGAACAGCGCCGAGCTAATCGGAAAAACACCAACACGCGGATTGCCGACCCTTACGCCGGTTCAGGTTTCCGATGTCAGACGACCTATTCTTGTCGACAAAGGTTCCTTGGTGACGATGATTCTCAAATCGCCATTCATGACCCTGACCGCGCAGGGTCGCGCCGGCGAAAGCGGCAGCGAGGGCGATGTTATTGCCATCACTAATATGCAAAGCAATACAGTAGTTCACGCAGTAGTCACCGGGTCGGGTCGGGTAAAAATTACCCCCGTCAGCAGCATGGCGATGAACTAGGGAACTTAAACATGAGCACAAAAACAACCATCAGCAGAATGTCCATCGTCCTTTTGGCCGGAACTTTGGTAGCCTGCACCGACACCATGGGTCGGTTGGCCGATGTGGGCAGCGGCCCCAAATTGACCGAGATCGTCAATCCAACGGCGCAATCGGATTATCGCCCCGTCAGCATGCCCATGCCGACGCCGGAAATTGCCGAGGAAAACCCAAATTCCCTATGGCGGGCCGGAGCCAGGGCTTTTTTCAAGGATCACCGGGCCAAGGAAATCGGAGATATCCTGACCGTCAGTCTGGATTTCACAGACAGCGCGACGCTGGATAACACAACCACCCGGGACCGAGCCGATTCGGAAGATACCAACGTCACTAACCTGCTTGGATACGAAGACGAATTCACCAAAATACTACCGCAAGCCATTAACCCCCTCAGCGTGATGAAATTTGGCAATGCCCATTCAACAAGTGGAGTCGGCGGCATTGCGCGAGAAGAAGTCATTTCCCTTTCCATGGCAGCCGTGGTGACCCAGATTCTGCCCAATGGTAATCTGGTGATCATGGGTCGCCAGGAAATGCTGGTGAATAAGGAAATGCGGGAACTGATGGTCACCGGTGTGGTCAGGCCCGGCGATATTGAATCAGATAACACCATCGCCCATACATCAATTGCCGAAATGCGCGTCGCCTACGGTGGTCGCGGCACCCTGAGCGAGCTTCAGAAGCCGCGTTGGGGAACACAAATCTGGGATATTATTTTCCCGTTCTAGGCTCTTTGACAGAACCTGGAAAACTCAAGGCCGGCGCTATTGCGCCGGCCTTTTTTTGTTTGTGCCAGGATTAGCAAAGCTGTCATTCGTCGCGGTGGGTCTTTTCCATCCGCTCGTGACGCTCCTGGGCCTCGATACTTAGGGTAGCGATCGGACGTGCTTCCAGTCGAGACAGACCGATCGGCTCGCCGGTTTCCTCACAATAGCCATAAGCGCCGGCTTCAATGCGCTCAAGCGCATCATCTATCTTGGAAATAAGTTTTCTGGCCCGGTCACGGGTGCGTAATTCAAGGGACCGGTCGGTTTCTATGGAAGCCCGATCCGCGATATCCGGCTCCTGAATTCCACCTTCCTGCAAATGCATGAGTGTTTCGTTCGATTCGTTCAGCAACTCGGCGCGCCATAACGTAAGCTTGTGACGAAAATATTCCGTCATCACCGGATTCATGAATTTTTCTTTTTGTGAAGGACGGTAATCCGGGGCCAGAGTGACATTCATGGCTGTCGTTCTTCCTTTTATTTTTGCTCTTGATTTCGGCCCGACAGTCTTTTTGGACTTGGCCTTTGGTTTGGTGGATACCTTAGCCTTGGCCTTAGCCTTGGCCTTGACCTTAGCCTTGGGCTTAGCCTTGGGCTTAACCTTGAGTTTAGCCTTGGGTTTAGCCTTAGGCTTAACCTTGGGCTTAACCTTGGCGACCTTCTTGACCTTGGCTTTCGCCTTAGTCTTGCTCTTCGATTTTACTTTGGCTTTCGCCATGGCTTTCCCAATCGAGTTCCCAACCACGGTTTTAATCAGGCGCGGAATATAGTGGGGGTGGCTGGTCCCTGCAAGGGGGCTTTTCCATAAATGCCGGTAGCCGCACAAATAGGGCACTTCTGACCTTGGAATGGCGTCGTTTCGATAGTAAATAGCCTGTAGCGGGGGGATTAACGAGTCAGCTTGGCGATTTCAACCTCGGCACGCAATTCGATCTCGTCGATAATCTGATTAAGCCTCGGATCATCTGTGCCGCGTCGTTGCGCCCGCATCTTCTGGGCAAGATTACTCAGTTTTTCCTTGGGGATAGCCCCCAACAGCAAATCCCGGCGCAGTCCCTCAAGGTGATCCAGCAGGTCCGCTCCGTATCTCGTAGCCAGATTCCGCGAACGCCGGTCCATAGAATCAGGGGCTTCCTGAACGCTGAGAATGACATCCATTGAATTGACAGCGACGGATTCCGTCGCCCCCGAAGTTTCAGACACACTCGCCGCTTCTTTAAGATGTTCGGCAAATTCACTACCCTTTCCCGCAGATACTTTCTTGCGAGATGCGGTAGTTGTCGATTTTCCTAAACCTACTTTGGAAACTTTCATGTCGTATGTTCAAGCATTCTCGGGTTGTTGTCGGCGGATGCGTACCCGCACCACACCCTACACTAAAGCATGCACCGCACGGGTTTAAAAAGCGGTTAAGCCGGAAGGACACGACCATTCATTATCTCTTGCGGTAGGCCATTCCCGGCGGGTGGGCAGAACATGCATCAAGACGGAAAATGTAACCCCGGCAATATCTGCACTCCCCATGCCAAAATGGCATAAACGCCACCTACCGGACGATGGCATCCAAAATAAATGCTTTATTATCAAATAGTTGTGCAACGAACAAGGTTGGCATCCATCTTGCTTTAAAAACAATGGAATTTCATGTCAGCCCGGCTTTAACCGCAGGCAGACCCAGAACGTCCGGGCGGCAAACGCTACAAAAACGGAGTTGCGACTAAGATGACCGTATATTCGGCCTTTTCCATACCCACATCCGGCATGATGAGCCAGGCGCATTCGCTCAACAACATTGGCAACAATATTGCCAATATATCGACGGGTGGATACAAGCGAACCGAGACGAATTTTTCGACCGTTCTGAGCAGAACCTCTTACCAGCAGTCTGATCTGGGCGGTGTCAGGCCACAGGATGTCAGCCTGATATCCAAGCAGGGCAACATGGTGTCCAGCGCCAGTGATTTGGACCTGGCCATCAACGGGAAAGGATTCTTCATCTTTTCTACCCAGTTCAGCGGCGGCACAAACGTCTATGGTCGTGATGGCTCATTCGAGATGAGGACCGTCAACGACATCAGTGTGCCCGGCATCGGTGGCAGCACCCTTTCATCAAAAGACGGTTATCTTGTTGATAAAAATGGTTATTTTCTGCAAGGCTGGACGGCGGGTGCTGATGGAAGCTTCGCCTCGAAGACGCTTTCGTCGCTTCGCATAGACCAATTTGCCTTTCAAGATTTCGGCACGACGACCACATCGGGGAAACTTGACCTCAACCTTCCGGCCACTGATTCTCCCGGCTTCGGACAAGTCGATTCCATCCTGCTGGGCGGTACCGTCGAAGCCGGAGATATCTATAGCGTTACCGTCAGCGGCACCAAGGTCGACTACATTGTCCCTACCACGGGGGCAACCCTCGATAGCGTACGCAACGGCCTGGTCGCAGCCATCAATGCAGATACCACCGTCGCCGCCCTGGTCACGGCATCGGCCAGCCCGACAACCGGTACCCTGCTTATTACCGGCAAAGCGACAGGCGACACCTTGACCACCTCTGCCTCGGTAACAGACGCTGGCACCATGGACACAACTGCTGTCCTGAATAAAGTGCAGTCCGCCATCGCCGGCAAAGCCCAGTTTTACAATATTGAAGTCATTGATCTGAACAATAAGCCCCGTTCGGCCCGGATGGATTTTTCCAAGACCGATACCAACACCTGGAAACTGGAAGCTACAGTACCGACAGTGCCAGTCGCCCAGGTCGATACAATCAGCTTAGCCGGTACCGTTGAAGCCGGAGACATTTACACTACTACCATCAATGGAACGACCCTCACCTACACGGTTCTCGGTTCCGAGGGCACCATTGATGGCGTGCGCGACGCTATTGTCGCTGCCATCAATGCCAACACCAGCGTAAATGCCTCGGTCACGGCCGCAGCAGCTGGCGCCGGGAAAATGACCCTGACTTCCGACTCTGCAGGCACTGCAATCACCACGACGGTCAACACAACCAACCGAACAGCCGTCGCCCAAAAAGAAACGGTGACGATTGCCACCGGTTCATCCCAAGCCAATGATGTTTATACGACAACTGTTGCCGGCAACATATACACCCACACCTCGCTCGTTCCTGAAACCGAGACGGTAATCGCAAATGCCCTAGCGTTACAAATTAACGGCGATCCGAATGTCAGCGCAATTAGTGCTGCGGGCGTTATCACCATCACCGCGCTCGTCCCTGGCACGGCTTTCGCGTCAGCCGCCACCGTCGTCACCGACTTTGACTTAGGCGGTGACGCACTGGCGGCGACGGACCTGGTCACTCAGGCCAACGTTGTCGCCACTGCGGATAACACATCGACGGTGGCGGTAACGACCGCCAATGCGGGAGCCGGAACGGATTCCACAACTGTGTCGACTATCGTTTTTGATGAAAACGGGAAACTTATAACCCCGACATCAGGAACTGTTTCCATGACCCTGAACTTCTTGGAACAGGGAAGCTACGCCGCAAGTTCGGCCACCATGACTCTTGATATCAGTAAAATTTCGCAGTTTTCAGGGGACTTCCTCCCCATCAGCTACAGCCACAACGGCTTCGCTGCCGCCGATTTGCGGACGATCAGCTTCAACGGCTCCGGGGAGATCGTCGCCAATTTCGATAACTCGACCAATCGCACCGTTTACAAAATTCCCCTGGCTGTGTTCTCGAATCCCAATGCGCTGGCCTCTAACAACGGCAACGTCTACGAGGAAACAGAGAATTCCGGAACGGCGCGGGTCGTTGCGGCGGACGACAGCGGTTACGCGACCTTCCTGCCCAACACCCATGAATTGTCCAACGTTGATATGGCCGGTGAATTCTCGCGCATGATCATGACCCAGACCGCCTACAACTCGTCGGCGACTGTCTTTAAAACCGTCGATGAAATGGTGATGACGGCGCGCGACCTGAAAAGGTAGGAACTCCCTCTAAATTTATTCTGAAACAGTTGGAGATGAAAGCTAGCCCGGCATTTTCTACCGCCTTGTGAGGCCTTTTCTCTTCATCATGGAGTGAATGAACCCATAACGTAAGGATGCAACATAAATATCCTTTTAATTCAAAGCACTAGGTGGATTTGGTTTTTGGCACGAAATTCGCAAGAAAACAGGGGGAATGGTGCCAAATACAGCTGCCACAAACGAATATACGGGATCTCGAAGCAGGAATAAAATGACTAATAAGATGAAAATCACGGGAAACATTGAATATTCGGAGGGAATTGCCGAGGTGGATAGTACCATCCGGACAATCCGCCAGCTTTTTATCTGTTTCATCGCCGGCCTGTTTGCCGTGCTGATCGCCGCGACCTCGGCCCAGGCGGCCTCCAGAATCAAGGATATCGTGTCCTTTGAAGGCGTCCGCGACAATATGCTGGTCGGATACGGCCTTGTCGTCGGCCTCAACGGAACCGGCGATTCACTGGCCAATGGGCATTTCACCAAACAAAGCCTGCAGGCCATGCTCAACCGGCTAGGCGTCAAGCCGACCGACGCCGGGCTTGATTCCAACAACGTCGCCGCCGTTATGGTGACCGCCGTCTTACCCCCATTCGCCCGCAAGGGATCACGCATCGACGTCACCGTCAGTTCCTTGGGCGATTCCTCGAGCCTGCTCGGGGGCACCTTGCTGGTAACTCCCGTTCTTGGTGCAGATGGCGAAGTTTATGCCGTTTCCCAGGGACAGCTCGCGGTCGGCGGCTTTGCCGCATCTGGAAATGCGGAAACCATAACCAAGGGCGTGCCGACAAGTGCGCGTATCGCTAATGGGGCCATCATTGAACGCGAGGTCAATTTCGAACTGGCCAGCTTGAAGTCCATCAAAATGACGCTGCGTAACCCGGATTTTACCACCGCGCGCCGCATTGCACAGGCCATCAACGCCTTCTTAGGCACTTTCGCCGCCCGTCCAAGCGACCCGACAACGGTCCAGCTTGAAATTCCTGGTGATTACAAAGGCGACGTTGTCAACCTGCTAACTGACATCGAACAGCTTAGGGTCGAACCCGACCAGCTTGCCCGGGTGGTCATTGACGAGCAATCCGGCATTATTGTTATGGGCGAGAACGTGCGTATCAGCACCGTTGCTATTGCGCAAGGGTCCCTGACGATCCGCATCACCGAATCTCAACAGGTATCACAGCCTGGTCCCTTCGCCGAAACAGGCGATACGACGACTGTTGCACGCACCGATATTGCCTTCGACGAAAACACCGACCGGCAACTGGCAGTCGTCAACGAGGGCATCACCCTGCAGGAAATGGTCAACGGGTTGAACGCGCTTGGCATCGGCCCCAGAGACATGATTACCATATTGCAGGCGGTCAAAACAGCCGGTGCCATGCAGGCCGAAATCGAGGTCATGTGATGAACACATCATATACCAGCGCCACGACCATGCAGGCAGATGTCGCGATGGCACAGGCGAAGCACATGCCGACCCCGACCAAGTCAACAAGCATTACTTCTATTCGCAAGGTTGCACAGGATTTCGAGGCCTTTTTTCTCGGCCAGATGCTGCAACCCATGTTCGCAAACCTTGATGTCGAAGAGCCCTTCGGCGGCGGTTCCAGCGAACAAATGTGGCGCTCGCTGCAGGTCGATGAATACGGCAAGGCGGTCGCCAAGAATGGCGGCATTGGGATTGCCGATAATCTGGTTAAGGAAATGCTGAAAATGCAGGAAGGATTGTAATCATGGATGCAACCGAAAGGCTATTGGGCCTGATCGATATCACTGAACAACTTGCAGCCCTGTTAATGAAAGAGAACAAGGCGCTGAAAGATCAGCAAGCCGATGAAGCCACCAAACTGCTGACAGAAAAAAACAATCTCAGCCGCATTTACGAAACCCGGGTGCGCGGGTTGATGGATGACCAGGAGGCACTTTCGAAGACAGATGCCGGCCTGCGCCAGAAACTGCGCGAGATCGGCGAGAAGGTGAACGCGATGATCATTGAAAACGCATATCTTCTCAAGGTCGCCATCGACACCAACCGGCGTATCGTCGATATGGTCGCCGATGCGGTTAAAACACAAAAACCCGGTCCCGGAACCTACAGCGCCAATGGAACATCCGGAAATGACGAAGTGCATTCCGCACCAAGAAACATGGCTATTTCGCTGGATCAGTCACTCTAGGGTAACCCCAGAGGGAGTTTTATTATGAGTGGATCAATAACCGGCGCCCTGAGAACAGCCCAAAGTGGCCTGCGGACCAATCAGGCGGCGCTGGATGCTTCAGCCAACAACATCGCTAACGTCAATACCGAGGGTTACTCACGCAAGAAAATCAACTTTGAAGCTAATGTCGTCAATGGTGCCGGTTCCGGAGTTATCATTTCCGAGATTACCCGTATTGTTGACGAAGGATTGCTGAAAAACCTGCGCCAGGAATTGGGTAATCTGTCAAAATATGGCGTGCAGACGAATTTTTTTGAACGCATGCAGGAAATGTTCGGGGCTCCTGCCGATAACACATCCATCAGCCACATCATTTCATCGTTCACGCAGTCCCTGGACTCGCTGATCGACGCCCCAAGCTCCTCGCTGACCCAGAATGAAATGGTTCGCAAGGCCCGGGAAATGGTGGTGCGGTTTCAGGATATGACGACCACCGTACAAGACCTTCGCCTGCAGGCCGATCAGGCTATTAGCAGTGCGGTAACGGATATCAATGCCCTGACTGCATCGATAGGGGATTTCAACGATAAAATTGTCCGGTATTCTTCCGCCGGTCGAGACGTCAGTGACCTGAGGGATCAACGCGATCTAGCCGTCGACAAATTGGCCGCGCTGGTCGAAATCCGTTATTTCTACCGTTCAGATGGCGACATTGTGGTCTTTACATCATCGGGGCGGACTCTCGTCGATAACATACCCTCAACGTTGTCACACACACCAACCAGTTCCATTAGTGCAACATCGACTCATTCCCAAGGCGATATTGACGGCATTTATGTTGGCGCCAAGATCGCCGGCAATGATCTGACCAAAGATATCACCGGCGGTGCGTTGAAAGGCTATATCGATCTTCGCGATGATGTCCTGACCAATCTACAAAGTCAGCTCGACGAACTGGCGGCAGAGATAAAAACGGTATTCAACCAGGTCCATAACCGCGGAACGGCCTACCCCGGCGCACAGTCCATGTCCGGTACCCGCATATTCGTCTCGCCGGCAAACCAGACGATTGATATTGATCCGTCTAACAGTGCCGCCGATGTGACTATCTCGCTGTACGATAACGACGGCAATCAATCAGCGACGACGACCCTGAACACCATCATGCAGGTCGCCTATGGCGCCGGTGACCGAGCGGCCAAAGCATCTTATGCCCCATGGACCGTCAACGAGGTCGCCGCCCATATACAAGATTGGTTGCTGATCAACGGCACCGCGGCGGCCACTGTGTCAGCGGCTACCGGAAAATTGGAAATTAACCTCAATTCGACCACCCTGAACCTTGCCTTCCGCGACGAAACGGCACCGGCCAACGGCAGCACTCAAGCAGATATCTCTATTGGCTTCGATGCCAACTTTGATGGTGCGGTCGATGAAACAGTTTCCGGGTTTTCCAATTTCTTCGGCCTGAATGACTTCTTCGTCACTGGCCAGCCGAATAATATTCACGAATCGAACGTTATGGACACCACGTTCTCAGGCACCGCATCGACATTGAGCTTCCTTGATGGCGCCGTCAGTCTTGGCAGCGTCGTGGTTGCCGCTGGCGATGGGTTGTCGGAAATCGCCACCAAGATCAACAACGCCAATTACGGTGTGACAGCAACGATTATTGCCGACGGGTCCGGCAACCGGTTAAGAATTTCCCATAATAACGGCGCCAGTCTGGCCATCACCGGCACCAACACGTTGCTGACGACCCTTGGCATGCATGTGGCTGACGTTCGTACGGCCGGCGTCATCGACGTCAGAAGCGATATCATTTCCGCGCCGTCGAAAGTTGCCAGCGCAACCGTACAGTGGGATGCCAATCTCGGCTCCAGCGGCGAATATTTCCTCAGCGTCGGCGATAATACGAACGCCGTCGCCATGGCCAAGCTGATGACCTCTAAAAATACATTTGATGTATCCGGTGGCCTTGCGGGCTTGAACACCTCATTCGAAGATTATGCCTCGGCCATCCTGGCGACCAATGCCAGCAAGGGGGACAGCAACGAATTCAGCAGGGGCTATCAGGAGACCCTCAGCGACAGCCTGCAACTGAAATCCGACAGTATCAAGGGCGTAAACCTTGACGAAGAGATGTCAAACCTTATTCTATTTGAACAGGCCTATTCTGCAGCCGCCAGGGTTATTGCCGTCATCCAGAACATGTTTGACGCCCTTGACCGGGTTATTGGCTAGGAACGACACATGACCGAAAGAGTAACCAGCCTCGCCTCCAATAATCAGCTTGTGAAATACATGCTGAAAATCGATAAACGCGTCTTCGACAGGCAAGTTCAGCTTGCGACCGAAAAAGTCAGTTCTACGTATGCTGGCGTCGCTACAAATTCGGAACGCCTGGTCAATATCGAAAACACCCGCGATCTTCTGAGCAATTACTCAAAGAACAACACATTGCTGGACATGCGCCTGCAGATCACGGAAACCACGATGACCAATACGGACACGGTGATCAACGATTTCTACAAGGAGCTTGTCAAATTCCGCGCCGATGACAAAACCGATTCCACCAAGGTCGCCAACATACAAAAAATAGCCTACCGCTCGCTGGAGGCCATGCAGATCAACATGAATACCGAGATCAACGGAGAATATACTTTTGCCGGTGGTCGAAGGTCGACTCAGCCCGTTGATCTGAAGCTGACGTCGCTGGCCGACCTGCAAACCAAATGGGACGGGGCAAATATCACTTACCCGAAGACGCGTGACCTGAATATCCATACTAAACTAACCACGTCCACCGGCCATCCATCCGATCCGGCGGCGACCGGGTTTACCGATTTGACAATCACTGCTGGTGCCGGGGGAACAATCACGGCTGCCGCTGCCAGTATGGCGGCCCAGGTCGATACCATCACCATTGGTGGTACGGTCGAGAAGGATGATGTTTACAGCGCCACCGTTAACGGCACCACCGTCACCTATAAGGTAACCGGCCTTGAGGCCAACCTCGCGGCAGTTCGTACCGCCTTTGGCGCCCTTATCAATGGCATTGCCGGTGTCACCGTCACCGACGGTGTCCCCAATGGCGACATAATCATTACGGCAGATGTTGCGGGCACCTCGTTCAATGCCTCGACCAAGGTAGACATTAAAGGTACCAACACAGACAATTTGTCGTCATTGGCCCATACCACCGCCAACAAGAACGCCTTCGCCAATATCCCCGTCGGCGCCAAGATCACCATCGCCAACGCCACCAGCACCACCAACAACGGAACCTTTACCGTTGCCTCCAACAGCGGTGGCGTTATCGCGGTATCTGCCGCTGATACCCTTGCGCTTGCCACCAATGACACCGGCGGCGGCAATATCCAGATTACCGTCGACAACACCTATTACCATGGCGACGAGGTAGATCAGGCCCATCGGGTCAACAAGAACCAGGACATTTCCATGGACCTGAACGCCGTTGACCCGGCATTCGAGAAAGCCATTCGTGCCATGTTCATTATCGCCCAGGGCAAGTTCAATACCGGTGGCGGCCTTGATCAGAACCAGGGACGCATAGACGATGCGCTTTATCTTGCAAAAGGTGCCAGGTCCCAGAATCCCAGTGGTACGCCGCCCTATGGGACAGAGCTTACAAGCAATATTGAGCAGGTTACACTGGACCTGGGTTACAACCGTGTCCTTATCAAGCAGTCGAATGCCACCAGCGATACTTTGATCGGCTTCTACGACGATAGGGTGACGGATACGGAAAACATCAATCCGGTGGAAATCATCTCCAAGCTGCTTGATGACCAGCAGGCGCTCGAAGCTTCCTACCAGACCATGGCGCGGATTCGCCAAATAAGCCTGCTTCAGTACCTAACCTAACGGATCCCGCGGTCAAAAAAGCGGCAAAATAGGGCTTTCGCACGAAAAAGTTGCTATTTTATTAAAATTTTATTATTTTCTTTAACTGCTTGATTTTAATATATTATTTTAAAAAACTCAAGTTTTGTGCGGTTTTTGCGTAATTATCTAAAAGGTGCCGACGCAATGCTGAATTATACTTATAATTCAATCTATTAGGGCCTCAGCAAAAGGCCGCTGACGCCGCATATAAACAATAAACGCCCTAACATCCGTTATTGCCTGCCCGTTACGTAAAAAAACCCAAAAAAAAGGTGTATCTTTTTGGATTTTATGCTAATGTCGTTGCGAAAGTTTTTATTTGGCTTTCTAGAATAGAAAGGTAGAGGTGTCATCAGAATGATGCACGTCATACAAAATCAGGCAGAACCTCTTCCGACCATCACAGGGATGATCGTGAAGGCTGCTGTCGTTCGGAACCAAGAGATGAGAGAAAAGCTCGAGGCCGCCGAACGTGCGAAGGAAGCCGATGCCTCCGCAGACAGCAAGAAGGAAGCTGCGCCTAAGCAAGACATCGAGAAGGTCGAGCCCGCCGATAACAACGGCCTTGGGAAGACTGTGGACGTTCTCGCCTGAGCTGCGCCCGACAGGCTCGTTAGCAGCCCGCCCTGCTCTTCAGGGTCCTACCCGGCTTCGGCCATTATCCAAAAAAATTGATCTATAACCAGCCTGGTCGCGCATGTCCGCATCACACGGTTTTCCCCTATATAGAACTTCCCGCCTACCAGCAGGTACGTCCCCCGTCGACGGAAACAACGGCTCCGGTCATGTAGGAAGATGCGTCTGAGATCATGAACAGGACGGTCGCCTTGTATTCATCCGGTTCGGCCATACGGCCCATGGGAATCAACCCAGAAAGCCTCTCGACAAAGGCCGGGTCCTGCCCTTGTAGGACACCCCCAGGAGCCACAGCGTTGACCCTGACGCCCCTGTCGGCCCAGTAGGTGGCCAGATACCGGGTCAACCCGATCAACCCAGATTTAACGACCGAATAGGTGACCGGCTTGACCGCTTGGTTGTCATCACGGAGACCGCCATCTGCATAAATGCGCTGGTCCGGCCCGATCAGCCCCAGATCGGATGATATATTCAGGATCACGCCAGTGCCCGTCCGGGCCATTTCGGCGCCGATAACCCGGCTGACCAAAAAGGCGCCGGTCAGGCCGACGGCCAGATCCTGGTTCCAGGCATCGAGCGGGTAGTCTTCCAGTCGGCTCCAATTGCCGCCGCCCTCGACCTTTGGGTTGTTAGCGGCATTGTTGATCAGGATATCGACCCGCCCATAGGCATCGAGAACCTGTGCCAAAATCCCCCTGACCGCCTCCTCGTCGGTTATATCGGCAGCTATTGCCATCGCATCGCCACCCAGTTTCCCGGCCGCACTCAATGCCCCATCGCCGTCAATATCCACAAGCACAGGTATGCCGCCGGCCTCGGACACCGCCTCGGCATGTTTGACGCCCAGCAACCCGGCGCCGCCGGTAATTACGGCGACACGCCCGGTAAGATCGAAAGTTTCCTTGACCGTCATCAGTTTTGTTCCTCAAGCAAGGGATTGTCCGCCATCAACGACCATCACCGACCCGGTCACAAATACGGCGCGTTCTGACGACAAGAAAAGAACGGCATTGGCGATTTCCTCGGGTGTCGCAAAGCGATTAAGGGGCACCGCATGGGCGATGTAGTCATCGACTGATTTCTGGTCTTCGCGTCGCTTGTCGTCCCAGGTGCCGCCCGGAAACATAACGTTGCCCGGTGAAACCGTATTGACGCGAATTTTCTCGGCTGCGAGTTGCCGGGAAAGATGTTTGGCCATCATCTGCTGGGCCGCCTTGGCCGCCGCGTATGCCATCGGTGCCCGGATATATTCGCTGCCGGCTATGGACGATATAAAGGTGATGGAACCGTCCCCTCTTTTCAGCAAATGTGGCACCCCGGCAGCAGCCAACAGGGCACCACTCAACAGATTGATATCCAGCATCTGCTGCCAGTCGTGGCGTGACAGTTGCCAGCCCATCTTGGCTCGCCCGCTGCCGACATTGGCGATAATCGCATCAATCCCACCGAAAGTATCCCCGGTCTGTTGCAGAGCCTCGGCAATATGGTTTTCCGCGCTCATATCGCCCAAAACGGCGAGCACCCGATCCTTTCCGTGACGCTCGGCCAGTTCATTGTAGACGGAACCCAGTGCCTTTTGGTCGCGACCGGTTATAGTCACGCTGGCACCGGCGGCGAGGAACCCCACGGCAACGGCAAGGCCGATGCCACGGCTGGAACCGGCAACAATGGCTACCTTTCCTTCCAGCTGAAGATCCATTTCGGTTCACCTGTTCCTTGGCGAATTATCATTCCCGGGATTTTTCAATCCGGTTACTTGAATTGATATGGTGTCGGCCCCTGTGATGAACTGTCACCCCTGGCCGCATCCCAGCCCTTGATCTGGCCGGCAACATCGACGCCCGCCGCTTTACTCCATGCAGCAAGCAATTTTCCAAAAACCGGACCAATCTTTCCATTCCCGATCGGCAATCCGTCCAGAGACGTTACCGGCAGCATGCAAAACGGCGTGCCGGTCATAAATGCTTCGTCTGCGGTATGGACGTCGTAGGGTTCCAGATTACATTCACGGACGGAAAGGCCAAGCTTTGGAGCCAATTCCTCAATAACATAGGCACGCGAAACGCCGCGCAGGATATTTCTCGGCTCCGGCGTCAGCAAAACGTTATCCTTGACGATGAAAAAATTATCTCCCGTGCCCTCGGCGATGAAGCCTTCAGGATCAAGCAGCAGTGCCCAGTTATCGTCACCGGCAAACATGGATGTCTGAATGTTGGCCATCTGGTAATGAATTCGGGAACGGTTCTTGATCTTCGGTTCAAGCAAGTGCCCCGGGATTGCTCGCTGGGAAGGGATTACCGCATTTATGCCCGTATCGAACAAATGCCCCATACCAGCTACCGTCCAACGTAAGGGGAAATCGGCAATAATAACGTTGGCCCCCTTATCGACGCCGCCTATATCCTGATAAATCCCCAAAAGACCTCGGGTGACATCAATCATAATGCGGTGTTCGTCATCGTCCTGAAAATTTACCGCATTGGCCTCTATGGTTTCATTGACGGCCTTTTCCATTTGCTCAGGCGTCATTTCCAGGGGAATGCGCAGGATCTTTACGCCGGCATACAGTCGCTCTATGTGCTCGCTCAGCTTAAATTGCTGTTTGTTAAACGAGCGAGTCATTTCGAACAGCATGTCACCAAACATCAGGGCGGAGTCGTAAATCGACACCCGCGCCTCTGACTCGGGCACTAACTTTCCATTAAAATAGACCACGCGTCCGGATTTTTCGGTCATTGCCCCCCCTACAAAGATTCAGCGCGATTTCGCCTGCTCAAGTGTTAAACGGCCACCACTGGTCCGCCACGAATCGGCGTTGATGGCGCGGTCATCAATGAACACATCTGCCGTCGGTTTGCCCATAATCAGTTCATGGTAGCGAACGCCCCATTCCTTCAGCTGGCGTTCCGTCACCTTGGTCCAGTCGATACCTGTCGTGCCACCGCGCGCCGTATTAAGCAAAATACGGTGACCATCTTCAAACAGGGCATTCACCCATTCGACAACATCCTTGAACGGTTCGGCGGCTTCGTAGTCGCCTTCGGTGTTGGAGCAGATGGTGCCGTCAATATCAAAACAGTAAATCATTGGTTATATACGATTATTTTATCTTAACATCCGGTTCACATACTTGGTTTTTTCGTCTTTAAACCCGATCACAGCCAGTAGCGCAGTTTGGCGGCGATATCCTTTTCCTTATCGGTGATGGTATGGACGCCGCCGCCCATCACCTGGGCGACCTTGCGAACCTGGTTGACCATGGCATCGACACCGTGCTTTTCCAATGATGCCGCCTGATCGGAACCGTACATGGCCCGGTCCAGCGTAACGTGACGTTCAATCGCCACGGCTCCCATAACGGCGGCCATTACGGATGGGGAAACGGATGGTTCGTGCCCACTATAGCCGACCAGGCAACCATAACGTTCCCGTAGATCGATCATGCCGCGAAGATTAAGGTTGGCTTCGGGGGCCGGATATTCCGATACCGTATGCAGCAGGATAAACGGGCAGTCATGTTTGCGGAAGGTTTCCACAGCATGGGTAATTTCATCGTATTCACACATGCCGACAGAAATGAACGTCGGTTTCTTTTCCTTGGCCACCACATCAATAAATTCCCGATGCGGTGTCATCGCCGACGCGACCTTGTTGTATTTCAGGCCATATTTGCTGAGGAAGTGCTGCGACGGAATATCCCAGGCAGAGGCGAACCAGTCTATTTCAAGCTTCTTGCAATAGGCTTCAATCTCATCGTATTCGGCCTCGCTCAGCTCAATCCCTTCCTTCTGCTTCCTCTGCGTTTTCCCCCAGGGGCTTTCGCGGAACTGGTCCAGCATTTCCGGAGTGTAAACAATATCGATTGTACGCTTCTGGAACTTGACCGCATCGCAGCCGGAGGACTTGGCGTTGTAGATCAGCTGCTTTGCTATATCTATATCGCCGTTATGGTTGATTCCGACCTCGGCAATGATGAATACAGACTTTGGAACCGGCCACGGTTCCGTTTGAATGTAATCACTGTCATTCAGGGTGAATGGATCAGCCATTTGTCTTATTCCTTTTAAATTCAAGGCACCCATCTGATGCCTTCGGGGTAAAATAAGCATTAAAGAAAGTCATTTACCGCCCTTTTCTGAGCCTCAAGCATCCAGTCCAAACTTCTTTCTTATTTCCATGGCCATATCAGCGAAAATCGGCTCCCATGGGGCGAAAATATCATCTTTAAGGAAAAACCTAGCTGTATTGTGCCACGCGTCGTTGCCCGTGCCGAGCATGAATACATCCTTCTTCAGGGGGTAAAATCCAAAACATGGCACTCCGAGGCCACCTGCCATTTCAGAAACGGCAGAAGTCTGGCTTATGACCAGATCCAGGTTTGACATTAAGGCCGAAATGTCATCCAGATCATTCAGCATATTGATGTCATCCCAGGTGTGAAGGGTTACACCGTATTTATTCTTTGCCTCGGCCACATCCGCAGCGCACTCGCTATACATCAGATTGATAAAATTTACCCCGGGGAGCGCTAAAATGGGGGCCAGCCCATCCATATTGGTAAAAAAGTACTTCTTTTCCTGAACCATGTGGCCGCTTCGCCAGACCAATCCGATGTTGCATTGTTCAGGCAATTGCGCAATCCGGTTTTTCCAAAAGGCCACCCTTTTGGCGTCGGGAACCAGATAGCTGTCATCACCCTTGGGAAATGATTCAATTGTCGCTCGAACGAGGGGGGCAAGGTCCAGTGCAGAGCAATGATAGTCGAAATATCTTTTCCCGGTTTCTGCAGGTCCATAAGGGCTTACTTGGATTTCAGCGGCAGGAAATGAACGTGCAAAAAGATCTGCCAACCGAGACTGACACTCGATAGTGACTTCCGCCCCCATATTGATGATATCGGGAAACATGCTGGCAAACCGCAACTCGTCGCCAATACCCTGCTCATCCCACAAAAATATTTTTTTTCCACGCAGTGGCTGCCCTGCCCATTCCTCATGTGGAAACTCTCGAATGACGGATTCGTGTACTATCAGCCCTTTCCTGCCGCGATAATACTTCCACCCCTGTTCTAGTTCACCATTGCTGAGCAAGGCCGATGCAAAATTAAATTGAACCTGCGGGTCATCTTGTTTTAATTTTATGGCTTTCTTAAAAAGCTTGAATGCCTCTTCAATCATGCCCTTCATGTGCAAGACGAAGCCAAGGTTCGATACCGCCCCCCCGTCATCAGGATGCAGGGCAAGAATCTCATCCAACATTGCTATCGATTTGTCGTATTGATGTCCGGCAAGATAAACCATCGAAAGGTTATCTTTTAAATCCATATCATCGGGTCTGTCTTCGAGAGATGCTTCGAGAAACTCCCTCGATTGGTCGAACTTGCCTAAATATCGCAACACCTTTCCGAAATTGACAAAGGTCGCCGAGTTTGTGGAATCAAGTTCCATTGCCCGCGACAATTCGATAATCGCTTCCGAATACAATTTCATTCTCATCAGGGTGCGACCCAAATTTTCAAAAATCCGGGCATTATTGGGATCTGTTTCGGAAGCCTCAATATAATGCCTGACAGCATTAGACATTTTTCTCTGCTTCACGAAAACATCGGCCATGTTGTTATGAGCGTGAGCATTATTTGGATCTATCTCAAGCGCATGCTCAAAAAGCGCAATGGCTTCATCAAGCTTATTTCTAGAGCTGAGCACAATTCCGAGATTGGTCATCGCACCGGCGAACTCGGGATTAATTTCGATGGCCCGTCTGTACGCCTCATCGGCTTCATCGGCCTTGAACTGGTCCCTCAGAGCCGTGCCAAGATTATTGTAGAAGATGGCTTCTTCGGGCTTCAGTTTGATGGCCTTGCGAATGAGTTGTTCTGCTTTCTTGGGCTTTTTTAACTGCACCAGAAGATTGCCCAGATCGTTCATGACATCCGGGTCACTGTTATTAATTTTCAGGCTGTTTCTGTAAGATTTTTCCGCCTTCTCTGGCTTGCCCGCAGCGGCATAAACCTTTGCCAGATTATTATGAAACAGGGCATGTTTCGGCGATGCCTTGATGGCTTTTTTTATAAGCTCAATGGCTTCTTCATGAAATTCAAGTTGGTGGGCCAGGAAGCCAAGCAAATGAAGCGCATCGGCATTATTGGGCTCTATTGAAAGAACCTGATGATAAAGGGCCTCTGCCTGTTCAAGGTCGCCCTGCACGTGAAGGCTTGATGCCTGTTGTAACAAAGCCTGGGTATTTACAGGGGGAAATGTGTGCCCCGTATTTTGAAGCGTATTCATCTATGTCATTACCAAAAATGATTCCCCGACAGGGATAATTTATTTTAGCAAATATATTAGTGCCGTTAATATAGCACAGCTGGCGTCCGTAATATTTTTTCTTGATATCCTATATCTGTCGGAACCCCCTGAAATTCGCGTCTTTGCCTCCATAGAGGGTCTTCACCTGTGCCAACGCCCCCTGCTTGGCCGCATTGTGGTAGTTCTCTAGAAGAGTAGTGTTCGCTTCGGCCAGGCACTCATATACCTCGTCATCGCTCATCTCGGTAAAGTTGGCGGCCAATAAATCAGAATTGAGGTGCTTGTTCTCGTAGAAGTCCTCGACATCCTTGATCATCCCCTTTCCGATGGCATCAAAGTATAAGGGAGAGCCGGGATACGGGGTAACTGGCCGGATCGTCCGCATCTGCGCAAAGTCATCGTACTTGACAAGAAAATCGACGGCTTTTTTCAAGGTTTCCCGGGTATCACCAATATTGCCGAACATCATGTTAAGTCCCGGGCTGATACCGACTTCGAGAGTCTCTTCGATGCCCTTGACGATCTGTTCTTCGCGCAGGCCCTTCTTCATTTTTTTCAGCACTTCGTTATCCATGGACTCGATGCCGTAGTTGATGAAAACACAGCCCGCCTGCTTCATCATTTTCAGAAGATCCAGCGAACAATAGTTCAGGCGGCCGTTGCAGTTCCATTTGACGCCAAGGTTACGCCTGACGAATTCCCTGCACACGTCTTCCGTATGGCTGACCGATGACATCAGAAGGTCGTCCTGAAACGAAACATAGGTAATGCCGTATTCCTTGTTCAGGAATTCTACTTCATCCAGCAAATCTTTGGGGTTTCGCGCCCGGTAGCCGGTATCCATGCGATAACAAAAAGTACATTTAAACGTGCAGCCCCTGGCCGACATCATGGGGATGGTGAAATCAAGCGGCCCCGCATTGACTTCACGAACCATCCGGTAATATTCGATGGGGAATTTGTGATAGGCGGGCCACGGAATGCTATCCAGGTCTTCGATAAGTGGCCGTCTCGGGTTGATAGTAACCTCTTTACCATTCCGAAACGCGATACCGGCAACACTATCCAGTGGCGTTTTGTCGGCCAATGCCGTCATCAATTCAACCGTCGTCTCCTCGCCTTCGCCCATAACGATGATATCGGCGCCGGTTTTGTGCAAGAAGAATTCCGGCTCGGGCGTCGGGCCATATCCACCGATGATATAGATAGGGCGATTCTTCGAACGATCGATGGCCTTCGATATACCCAATAGCTTTTGGTACTGGTAGTAGCCGGCAATCAGGCTGACGCCAATTACATCATATTTATTTTCGTTCAGATATTGTGTCAGATGCTCGTCAGGATAATGATGCTGATCCTGGCTATAGACATCCACATCATGGCCGCTTTTTTCCAGAACAGATGCCACATACCCCATCCCCATGGGGAAAATATGTGTGTATGACGCATTATCATAAACGACGAGAAGCACACGCATCACGAACCTCCGGGGTTGCTGCTACCACCACAACAGATGGCGACTCATAAACCAATCCACAAAATAGTATATTGGTATTAAATGCTTAAATTTCAATAATGTAAGGGTGTTTTTTTAAGAAATCCAGCTTTGCCAAATAGCCCTATCCCCGGCCCTGCCTAGGCCTCGGAATCGCTGCTCATGCCAGGCGGCGTTTCTTGCGGCGGTGCGCTGCTTGCCGGTTGCCTGGCCCCGGGAGGAATTTCCCTCAGTCCCGCCGCTATCTGCCGGTTGATATTTATCAGGGTATCGAGCCTGTCCGCCGAAGCTTCGGCCATCGCCCTATAGGTCTGCTTATCGACAAAAATGCTCAGACTAATGAGATTTGATTTTATGTCTTCCGGAAACGGATTTTCTTCTTCAACCAGATAGGTTTGTATGACAGTCCATATGCGCTGATTGTAGCGGAGTGCGTCAAAAAAATCCTCATGCCCGGGCACTTCTTTTGCCTGGATCAGAATCATGGCGGCATTTTCAAGCACGGCAGCGTCGGTTTCCGCCGTCGTTTCCGCCCTTTTGACGCTACTTTCATATGCTTTGATGCGGTTATCGCTCATTCATCCATCCCGGTGGTATCCCCGTCCAGAATACCTTTCTCGTATTCCATCAGGTCCTTGCAGCATTTGAGTGCCGCATAAAAATTTTCATTCAATACATTCATGCCCATCTCGGAAATTAAAACAACCGCCTCCGGCGTCGGACAGGCCTTGAGAAACTGGTTGGTCAGCACAAAGAAAGTCGAATGATGTTCCTTACTTTCCTCAATCCCGCCGGCCATGTACATCAACTGGACAACAAAATATATCCTTTTAGCGGGCGTATTGGCCTTCTCCTCGGTCATGATATCCTTCTCGCGAAGGATCGTGGCCTTGTTGTGAATGACGAACGACGCGCTTTTCTGGCCGTTTTCGATAACCGAGTTACCGATAATCACCTTTTCGTGCGGCTTAAGATTCAATCTTAGGGGCATTATCCGTTCCAAAACCTTAACAAAAGGTCATCTAAACTTAGCAAAACTTCGTGGCAAAACAAAGCGGACAAAAAAAACGGGTGGAAGAACTCTTCCACCCGCCTTTCTTTTTAGATGAGACCTTGATCTTACCTGAACAGTTGCAGCACGCTCTGCTGTGACTGGTTGACGAAGGTAAGGGCCGAGGTACCCAGAGCCTGTCTGGTTTGCAGGGCCAGCAAGTTGGCTGACTCTTCTTCCAGGTTGGCGTCGATCAGAAGACCGGCACCCGCTTGCAGGGTATTAATCATGTCCGTCGTGAACGAATCACGTGTCTGCAGGACACTAAGGTCGGTACTGAACGTCGATGCCGTGGTACGAAGTGTCGTCAGGGCGGATTTCGCTTCTGCGATCGACGTATCGACGGCACCGGTGACGGTCCAGTCGACGGTCGAAGACGTGAAGTTAAGCCCGGTGATGGTCATGTCGGCACCAGTGATTTGGTAAGTCGTGGTGTTTTCGTTGATGTTGACGGTCAGATTTTCACTTTTCAGCAAGTTCGTTCCCTTGTAGCCGGTATCGGCAACAAGGTTGGCAATTTCCGTCATCACCTTTTCGAAGTCGGTTTCCAGACTGGCAATCGTCGAGCCGGAACCGGTGGTACCGTAGGTAACGGCCGTGCCGGAAGTCAACGAGGTACCGAACAGGTCTCCTACGTTGTTACCCGTGGTGCCATCGGTAAACGTAACCACCAAAGAGTCGGTACCCGTTAACTCGATCTTGTCCGTGGTGGTGTTATAGACCGCTGTCAGGCCACTATCAGCCGCCGTGATATCGCTGAGGAGTGTTGACAAGGCAACATTAGAGTTGGCAACCGAGACATGAACCGTGGTGGTGCCACCAACGAGGATATCGAAGTTTTCGTCACTGGCAATGCCGAAGAGCGATACCGAAGTCGCAGTAGTATAAGTCGACGTGAAAGCAGTTGCGGTTTCGACCTTGATGGTACCGGTGGACGCTTCCTTGGCCTGATCGGCAAGGGATTTGGCCTGTTCAACCAACTTGGTCAGCGAGGCAAGACCTTTATCAGCCGTCTTAACGTTCTGAATGGCCTGGCCGATACCGTCTTTGGTAGCCGTCAAATCGTTGGCACGGTTGTTCAAGGCACGCGCCGCGAAGAACGGGCTGGCACCATCGAGTGCGCTGTTGATTCTGAGACCTGTCGAAAGACGTTCCGACGTACGGTTAAAGAGGGCATTGGTATTGGAGAGCGCGAGCAGGTTCGTACGAATACTCGAACTTAGGTTGATTTCGTTACCCATTAGATAGGCTCCTATTCTAGGATTGAGAACAAACTTAACTCACTGAAAACATGAGATAAATCTGTGGTGAGAGTCCTTCCCACCATGTAACACACGACCTTCTGTCACCTGTTACGGAAACGATACTATTGACGGGACCGGACAAAGTCAACGCAAAAAAATAAAAAAATCGGGGGAAAATGACCGTTCCCACCCAGGGGACAACCATTTGGAATCAAAAGAAATCTCATTGAAAACTCCCGCTTGCCCCCTACTCCCCCTTCAATAGTTGCCGGATTTTATCGGGGAAACCGGGTTCCTTCATTTTCCGGGATACGGCCAGCATAACATCCAGTTTTTCCCTGAATTCTCCCACTTCCAGCAGTGAAAAGCCGTAGTTGTTGTAATTGGCGGCTGCCGGGCCGTTGGCATCGGAGTCGGCGGTCAGTACAAAATCGTGCTGCTTTTCCGCCTCGACGATCAGCGATGTCAGCGGGTCGCGGTCGAAGCCGGTGACCGTGAAGTTGATGTCGTAACTGCCGTCCCTGTATTCATGCACCAGATTGTTGCGGGCGTAAAAATCCTTGTTCAGGGTCTGCCATACGGGCTCGAAGCCAACGACATGCAGGGGCTCGCGAAAATCAATGTGATCACTTTCGCCGAACCCCATACGCCGAACGTTACCGAAACCGTAAGATCCAAGCAGCCGCGTCATCATGTCCAGATCGTATGAATAAAGATGTCCGTAACCGGCGATGAAATTTTCCAGATTGCGGTCGAACAAAACCGTATCCTGGCCCGGACTGACGATAAAATTCATCAATTGCCCACCAAGCCCCAGATCCAGCCGGATATTTTCGTCTTCTTCCGCCGCTTCCCTGAAAAATTCCTCGTTCCCCGCCACATAAGCCCTTGCCACGGCCTCCAGATCAGGCACCAGCAGGCGGATCGTCCCGCCGGGGCGCATAATCCGGTTTATTTCCATCAGGACGTCTTGCATCTTGATATGCGGAATATGTTCAAGAACATGGCTAAGAAAGACATGACCGAATGTTTTATCGGCAATGTCCATGCGCGCAATATCGCCGCTGATCCGCATGTCCTCGCTGTTGGCCAGCTTATGGTCGAGAACGTGCCAGCCGTCCTTTTCCCAGTTGCGGCTGGCGCCCAGATTTATTTTCATGGATTCCATGATTGACGGCTTTCACCCCATTGCAAAGACGGCGCTCACTGTAAGTGACAAAGACGGCGCTTTCAAAGCCTGTTGGCGTTTTTGCCCCGCCGACGGCACAAACTTCCCATATTCCCGGCCCGGCCCGTGAAAGATTTGCCGGGTAGCCCGGTGCCCCCCTGCCCAGAGGCCGCCATTTTCAATAAAAATTCAATGTTTTCAATAATCTAGCTTGAACAAAAAAGTTGGCCCGTCATTTGCTAGGTAGAGGGCGAATTAGATTGTTCGAACCATGATTCAAGGATGCAGAGAAAATGGCCATAGATTTTCAGACAATCAAGTCGTTTATTTTCGGCGACAAAGTCGCTAACGGCAGCGCCCAGGCGGAGAATGCCACCGGCGCCGGTTTCGATTTTGCCGAATTCATGCGCAAGCAAGGCAACCGCATGGGAAACGGCCTGAACGATCTAAGCGACCGTGCCGGCATTACGGCAATTGGCGAAAATTCAGCCAGCCCTGTTTCCACCGAAATCCACTCAGTCGAAACTAGCGATGATATCGCCAGCAATGGTGAACACTACGACGATGGTCATGATGATACAGGCCACGATTCACATAATGAACCCACTGCCCAGACTAACCAGCATGATGACTACACCGACCGTCAGAGTTCGGAACAAACCCAAGGCAATGACGGCAGTGAACAGGGAGAAGGCGGCAATCAGCAGGTCGAAGCCCATGGCGAAAATTCCGTCGCTGATGACGAAGACGCACCCAAGGCAGCTTCCAACGATGACGGTGGCGCCACTGATGAAGGCCAAGGTAGTGATACGGACAAACAAGGCTCCGGTGAAAATGCCGACAACGGTGAACAAAATACCGCCGGCAAGGGCGACAACCCGGAAGCCAAGGCCGACACGACATCGTCCGTCAATGCGTCAGTCGCCGCCAGTGCCGAAGAAAAACTCGGTCAGCTTCTTGCCTCGGCTCAGGCATCAGGCATTCCAGGACAAGCCGCCGACAAGTCTGTCCATCAGGGCGAAAATATGGCGTCCCGTGAAAAATCGGTCGGTGGCCTGAATAATGCCATCAACAACGTCAATAAGCAGAACGAAGGCACCAATGGGAAGGGCGCAGAGGGAAATAACCAAGCGCAGACCCATAACGTTGCCAAAACCAACACCAATGCTGCCGCCAACGCCAACGCCAACGCAAACGCCAATGTCAACGCCGCGATCAGTGGCAAGGAGCAAGCGACGAGCGCCAACACCGGCAATGCCGCCGAGCAGGCTGCGCAGTTATCTAAAGCGGTCGGCGACGGCAACAAGGTCGCAGTATCGGTCCAGGTCACGGATGAATCCAAGTCCCTGGTCTCGAAACCTTCATCCAGCCTAACTTCCAACGCAGCTCTTTCCAACGATAGCGGTTCAAAATCGCTACGTGCCCAACAGGCGACCGCAAATGCCGCCGGCAACTCCGGGCAATCAGCTCAGGCCGAGACCCAGGCCAGCGCCGGGGCGTCCGCACAAACAACCCAGCAAGCGGCCCAACAGGCCGCAGGCAATCAAAATCAGACCTCGGGCACATCTCTTGCTGGCGTCAAGGGTGCCGCACAGGGGCCGCTGCATGTAGCGGTCGCGCAGGGTGCCGGTGGTGGCGAGACAACGGCGGCGACAGCGCCGAATACCCAAACCGCGACCCAGCAGGCACAGCATAATACATCACCACAGGCCGCTAATGCGCCAAGGTTTACCCTGCCCAGCCAGGCCATTCTCGACCAGGTTTCGGTGAATATCACCAAGGCGCTGAACGCCGGCAACGACAAGATCAATATTCAGCTAAGGCCGGCGGATTTGGGCCGCGTCGACGTACAAATGGATATCGCGGCCGATGGCCGTGTCACCGCTGTCATCACTGCCGACAACAAGAACACCCTGGATCTTTTGCAACGGGATTCGAAGCAACTGCAAGAAGCCCTGCAGCAAGCCGGTCTGCAACTGGATCACGAGAGCATGAGCTTCAACCTACGCGAACAGAACCCGCAAGGCGGAGGAAATGACAACGGTGGTTCGTCCAATCAAACCGGTGGCGATATGGCCGCCGACGATATGGCCGGCGGAAATTCCATAGCCGGCATGTCCGGAGACATCATTACCGATACCCGCATTGATGTGCGGGCATAAACGATCCAACGGGAAAAACCGGAGACCTGAAACATGTTAATCGATTCAACCAGCACAACCACCGGCGACGGAACCAAATCGGGTGCCGCCAAGGCAAAGCTCGACGAGGACTTGAACCGGTTCCTGAATCTGCTGGTTACCCAGTTGAAGAACCAGGACCCCCTAGACCCCATGGACGCCAACGAATTTACTTCACAGCTGGTGCAGTTCGCCAGCGTCGAGCAGCAGATTTACCAGAACTCCAACCTGGAAAAACTGCTGGCCGTGCAGCAAACCTCGCAGGTCGCAAGCATGGTCGACTTCATCGGCAACACCATCGAAGCTGCTGGCAACGTGGTGCCCCTGGAAAACGCCAACGCCGAGATCGCCTACCAAATTCCGGCCAATGCCCAGGATGTCACCATCACCTTCCAGGATACCAGCGGCAAGACCGTCTTCACCATCGCTGGCGACCCCGACATTGGCAGACACGAATTCGTCTGGGATGGCATGGACGGCAACGCCATTGCACAGGCAGACGGTGCCTACATCGTCACGGTCACTGCGCTTGACCGGGCAGGCGATCTTCTGGAAGTCCCACAAACAGTATTCGGCCGGGTCACCGGCGCCGGTGCCGTGGATGGTAAAGTTTCACTTTACATGGGCGACGCCATTACCGGGCTGGACAAGGTTCTGTCGGTCCGCGAGACGAAGCCCGCTATTTAGGAATTGAATTTACCGCCGCATTTTTGAAGCGGCAGATAGAAGGAGAAGAAAAATGAGTTTGTTTGGTGCATTATCATCCGGTGTTTCCGGGCTTACCGCCCAGTCGAGCGCCATGGGCGCGATCTCCGACAACATCACCAATGTCAATACGGTCGGCTATAAAAACACGCGGGTCAATTTCCAGACCCTGGTAACCAAGCAGACCAGCTCCAACTTCTACTCTGCTGGCGGTGTGCAATCGAAACCGCGCCAGGATAGCGGCGTGCAGGGCCTGTTGCAGGCTTCATCTTCGCAGACGGATATGTCCATATCCGGCACCGGTTTCTTTGTCGTCAACGAAGTTTCCGAGCCCAGCGTCGATAACCAGTTCCTCTACACCCGCTCCGGTTCTTTCTACATGGACAACGACGGCTACCTTCGCAACACGGCCGGTTATTACCTTCAGGGCTGGCCGACCGATGCCGCAGGCAAAGTCAAACCGGCCGGCGCCGGCCTGACCATCGCCAACCAGAACATCGTTTCGACCGATTACCTGTCGACGGTCAACCTGAACCGGGTCGGCGGTACCGCCTCTTCCACGTCGACCATCGGCATTGGTGCCAACCTGCCATCCAACGACATCGCAGGCGCGGAACACAAAACGGATGTCCAGTTCTTCGACAGCCTGGGCAACGCCAACACCATGAGCGTCAACTACACCCGGCTGGGCCGTGAAAACCAATGGTCCATCGATTTGGCACCACCGGCAAATACCTCCGTGCTGACAATCAAGGATGCGACCTCGCCGACGGCGCTGGATTACAAAAGCGTCGGCCAGCTGGAATTCAATGTCCTCAATGCCGCCGGTGATTCGACCCGCCGCCCGGCCGACGGGGCGACGGTCACCATTGACGGCATCGTCTACGAATTTGATTCCAACGCCTCTGTAGTGCCGACCGCCACCCTGGCGGCCGTCGATATCAGCGCCACCACCACCCTGGCCCAGGACGTTGGTAAGTTGATCGCCGCCGTCAAAGCCAAAGACTCCGATTTTACCAATTACGGTGATGCGACGACCGTCAACACCCGAATCAGGATCAGCCCGGCCAGCTCGACGACGATCCTGTTCGAGGACGATGGCACCAGGGCGATCACCGTCGATCCAACCGGCCTGCTGGACACCGCCGGTGTCCGCGTCACCACCCAGGATACTTCGTTCACGGTCGTCAAACCGGCCCTCGCCTATACCGACGCGACCCAGTTCAAGTTCACTGACGCACCGGAAGACGCCGACTTCGTGGCCATCAACGGCATCACTTACACGTTTACGATCGGCGAGCCAACCGGCGATGGCGATAAAGTTGTCGCCACCTTTGCCGCGCCCACGGCGGCACAGATTGCAACCATGTTGACCGACCTGGAAGACGCCATCGAAGCCAACGACCCATCGTTCTCAGCCCTCGGCGATGGTGTCGATATGCGTAAAGACAGCAACAGCACTGAATTCAACGTATTGCAGCTTCGGTCACTGAACGCCGGCTCCTACAATGTCGATTTAGCTGGCATCACCGCCGCCAACCGACCCACCGAAACCGACGGCACCGCATTTTCAAGCACCACCGTCGCCGTCGATACCGCCGCCGCCATCCAGTTCTCCAGCAGCGGCCTGCCGAATGCCATCAACGTCTCTAAAATTGAGATTCTCGACTTCGACAACGGTGCCGCCAACATGGATGATGATCCGTCCAACTCGAAGCGCATCGTGCTCGATTTCGGCACCGTCGGCGAAGCCAACGGCATGACCCAGTTTGGCTCCAGCTACACGCCGGTGTTCATCAACCAGAACGGCTCGCGCTTCGGCACCTTCGCCGGGGTTACCATCAGTTCCGAAGGCCTGGTCACGGCGCTGTTCGATAATGGTGAAACCCGGCCCATCTACAAGCTGCCGATCGCCACCTTCGTTAACGTTAACGGCCTGGAAAGCCGTTCCGGCAATACCTGGAACGCCACCCAACAGTCAGGCGACTACACCCTTCGTGTCGCCGACAACGGCCCGGCCGGAACAACAGTTCAGGGAGCGCTTGAAGCCTCCACTGTCGATATTGGTGAGGAATTCACCTCAATGATCGTGGTTCAGAGAGCCTACTCTGCAGCCGCGAAGATCATCAGTACTGCCGACCAGATGTTGGAAGAACTGATGAGGGTGAAACGTTAGCCTAGGCTAACCGCTTACCCACTACCACAAGCCCACGTCCCAAACCCCAGCCCCGGCAGCAGCAATGTTGCCGGGGTTTCCTTTTACAGGCTACGCCCCGACGATACCGGTCGCCGCCTTTTCAAACTGCCCCGTCAGGTCCTCATCCGACGTGCCGAACCCCACATGAAGTTCGGGGAACCAGGGAAATTTTTCGGCACCCAGGAAGGCCCATTCGTCTTCTGGCCCGCCCCTAGATATACGCCATGTGGGCACCGCCAGGGATGCCGACAGCATGGGCAGGTAGGTCATGGTCGAAACCACCGCATCAAGGACCGATACCAATGCCGCCGTCCCGTCAATATCCTGGGTCAGGTCCAGGTCCTCAATGGAAACAAGGTCAATGGCGAAGCGCTTCTCCAGCTCCTCTTTCTCATGCCTGTCCAGTCCTGCCTGCAAGTTGATAAAACAACTATCCGGCATCGAGAAAATCGGCCGCCAGCATTCCAGGGGCGGATAGAAATCATCCCGGTCCTCCGCCCTCAACAAACTTCGCCAGCAAATCCCCACCTTCCGGCCCATACCCAGACTAGCCAGCCGCTCGGCCATCGCCGTGGCGCGCTCCGAATCTGCACACAAACGGCCGCCCGACGAGGGAAAACTTTCCAAAGTGGGGCGGAAAAAACGCGGCAGGCTGCCCTGCATGATGAAGTAATCGACGGGCGGACAATCGTGCAACCAGCTGAAGTCCTTCCAACTGCTTTTCCCTTCGCCCGTGAATCGGGTCGACCCATGGACCAAGGCCTTCGGAAATGACCGCTGGAATAGATCAACAAGCCTGTCGTCGGCCTCGATGATGACCTGGCCAGCCCGTTCCATAATATCGGGCAAGCAGTTTATAAAAATGATTTGGTCGCCAATCCCCTGCTCGCCCCAAACCAGTACGGTTTTGTCGGTCACATCATCGCTGCCATTCCAGACCTTGTCCGTAAACGGGCCCAGGCTGCCGACGGTATTGCGCCATTCAAAGGCCATCCAGCCTTCCTTCAACTTGCCGCCGATAAGAAGCGGCAGTGATTCCTGGGTATCTGTGGCGGCAAGCCCGGAATCGAAGCACAGTGCCTTGCGATGCAGGACCAGGGCCTCTTCAAAAAGCCCCTTTTGCTTCAAGCCTTGAGAAATATCAAAATTCAATCGCGCCGTTTTCTGGGGGTCATCAAGGGCCGCCGCCACCTTTGCAAAAGCATCCAGCGCATCGGTATTTCCGGGCTCGGATATCAGCGCGCGGCCCACCAGGGCCACCGCCGTCTCAATTTTGTTGGTATTCAAGGCAATTTTCACAAGACCGACGAAGGCCGTGGCGTTTTCCGGGTCCTTTTCCAGTATTTTTTTGTAGAGAGCCAGCGCATCCCCCGGCCGGCCGGCTTTACGCGCAGCGTCAGCGGCGGCCAGGACCGTCGCCGGCCCGCCTTCCACGGCCTTGTCTTTCTGTCGATCCTTGGCCTCTCGGCGTCGCTGTTTTCTGTTCAACGGCCTGCCTCGCTTCATATGACAATATTTTTATACGTTAACTATAACCTTTAGCCATTTTTTAACGAGCCTGACCTACTGTCGGTTGAAGGGGCAACCATAACGAATACAGCCTTTTTATACCGGGGATACCATGTCCACGACAGACAACCGCATATCGTCCGCAATTGCCAGCTCCCGGGTCCTTGACCCGACAGGCCAGCCGATAACGCGCGCCGATTTGCCGTCACCCAATACCAAACGGTGGGTTATTCGCCGCAAGGCCAGGGTTGTCGCCGGCGTCCAATCGGGTTTGATATCCCTGGAAGAAGCCTGCGACCGATATTCGCTGTCCGTTGACGAATTTCTGTCCTGGCAGCAATCCCTCGGCGAGCACGGCATGGAAGGCCTGCGCGCGACCCGTACGAGGAAATATCGTTGATTCTCAACAATCGGAAATTTCCCTAGGCAAAAATTGCCGGGTTGTTAACGACTTTTTCATGATCCCCTTATTAGCTTAAGAGCCATACCAACTGGGGTTTATGCCGTCTTAAAGCAACGGCGCTTAATGTAGCTCTAAAATTAAGGGACGGATCGTGGATACATTCCTGCAGGCACTGCGCAATCTTGGCCCATTGCGCCTAACCGTCATGGGCGGTGTGGCGATGGGACTCATCGGATTTTTCATCTTTGTCACCGCCAAGTTTAATTCGCCACAGATGGAGCTTCTGTACGGCGGTATGCAAGGCGATGATTCAAGTCAAATAGCGGGACAGCTTGCATCCTCCGGAACGCCCTATGAACTTAGGGGCAATGGAACCCAGATTTTTGTTCCATCCGATAAGGTTGATCAACTTCGCCTGCAGCTTGCCGGCCAGGGCATGCCGGGAAGCGGCACCATCGGCTATGAAATATTCGACAATGCAACCTCGCTCGGAACCACCGACTTCGTTCAAAACGTTAATCTTTTAAGGGCGCTTGAAGGTGAACTCGCCCGCACAATCAAGTCAATCAGCACGATAAAGTCAGCCCGCGTACATCTGGTCATGCCGAAACGCAGCCTGTTCAGCCGTGAGGCGCAAAAGCCAAGCGCATCGGTGGTCCTATCCGGAAGGCTGGACAGCGAACAGGTGCAGTCCATTCAATATCTGGTCGCCGCCGCCGTTCCGGGGCTCAACCCCAACCATATCTCTATTGTCGACAACAAGGGCTCCCTACTGGCCCGCGGATTTGAAGATACCAATGTGCCCGGTGCAATGGCTGCCAAGGGTGACGGTCGACGTCGGACACTGGAAGCCCGCCTGGGTCAGACCATTGAGGCACTACTGGAAAAAACCGTCGGTTACGGAAAAGTTCGCGCCGAAGTCACGGTCGATATGGACTTCGACCAGATAAATACCAATGAAGAGGTGTTCGACCCGGAAGGTCAGGTCGTGGCCTCTACCCAGTCAGTAGAGTCTTCAACCAGTAATCAGGAAGCGGATGGAGCCACGCCAGTCAGCGTCGCTACAAATTTACCGGACGCCAACAACAGCACGACAAATGCGGGAGCCAGCCTCAATTCTGCAGAAAGTCGCACCGAAGAAATTGTCAATTATTCCAACTCCAAGAAAATCATCAACCATATCCGCGAAGCCGGGATCATTAATCGTCTATCGGTGGCCGTTCTTCTCGACGGGACCTATGGGGAAAACGAAAATGGCGATATGGTCTATCAGCCCCGCAACGAAGCGGAAATGGAGTTGATGGCGACTCTGGTCCGCAGCGCCATCGGGTTCAGCGCCGACAGGGGCGATTCCGTGGACGTCATCAACATGCAGTTCGTTGACCCGACCGCCGGACAGGAAGAGGAACTGCAGCTGTTCTTCGGCCTGGATAAGAACGATCTGCTACGAATGGCGGAAATTTTGGTATTAAGTATTGTTGCCATTCTGGTCATTCTGCTGGTGGTTCGCCCGCTGGTTTCCAGGGCCTTCGAAGCCCTGCCGGCGGCCATGGCGGAAGGTAAATTGCTGGCTGATCAGACGACGGCCGCCGCCGCTGCGGCCCTGACGGCGCCTTCTGCCGCAGCCCCTAGCGATGTTCCCGGCATGGATGACCAGTTTGACGAACTCATCGATATTGACCGTGTTGAAGGCCGGGTTAAGGCTTCATCGGTCAAGAAGATTGGTGAAATCGTTCAGAAACATCCGGAAGAGGCCCTGTCCATCATCCGATCATGGATGTATCAGGAAGGTTGAGGTAAACTGATTCATGGCTAAAACCAAAGACGATCTTCGCAATCTTACTGGCCCGCAGCGTGCCGCGATCTTCATGCTTGCGCTCGGCCAGGAACATTCTGCCAAAATGTTCGAATTGATGGATGACGAAGAAATTCGCGATATGTCTCAGATCATGTCTACGCTGGGTAATGTTAATTCGAGCGTTATCGAGCGGCTGTTCGTCGATTTTGCCAACCAGTTGTCGGGCGGCGGAGGCGGCGCAGTCATCGGCTCCTATGACACTGCTGAACGGCTGCTCTTCCAGGCATTGCCGGAAGAACGGGTGTCGCAGATCATGGAAGAAATTCGCGGCCCGGCGGGTCGCACCATGTGGGACAAACTGGGCAACGTCAACGAAGCGGTGCTTGCCAATTATCTAAAAAATGAATACCCACAAACGGTCGCCGTTGTCCTGTCGAAGGTCAGAGCCGACCATGCGGCGCGTGTGTTGGCGGTTTTACCGGAAAACTTCTCGATGGAAGTTATCATGCGCATGCTACGAATGGAATCAGTGCAAAAAGAAGTCCTCGATCACATCGAAAAAACCCTACGCACGGAATTTATGACCAATCTGGCCCGCACATCCCGGCGCGACAGTCATGAAATGATGGCCGATATCTTCAACAACCTGGATCGCAATACTGAAACCAGGTTCATGACGGGACTGGAAGAACGTAACCGTGAATCGGCGGAACGAATCAAACAGTTGATGTTTACCTTCGATGATCTGTCCAGACTGGACAACCCCGGTATTCAGACCCTGTTGCGACAGGTCGAGAAAGACCAGCTCGCCATGGCGCTGAAAGGCGCATCGGAAGAAGTAAAATCACTTTTCTTCCAGAACATGTCGGAACGCGCTGGCAAGATGATGAAGGAAGACATGGATGCAATGGGCGCTGTGCGCCTGAAGGAAGTCGACGAGGCCCAGGCAGTTATTGTTACCGCCGCCAAGTCGCTAGCCGATGCCGGCGAAATCGTGATTGCCGGCTCTGGCGAAGAAGACGAACTGGTTTATTAGGGTCTAAAATTTATGTCGGCTGTAACAAAATTCCTTTTCGAAACGACCTTTGACATCATCCCGGGGCCTGTCGTCGAAGAGAAACCTGTCGCAGACGAACCGGAAGATGCCGTCGCTGAAGAGGAGCCGGAAGAGTTTATCCCCACATTCAGCGAAGAAGAAATGAAGGAAGCCCGCGAGCAGGGCTTTTCAAACGGCAAGGAAGAAGCCCTGCGCGATGCCCTGGAACTGGTGGAAAACAAGCTTTTTGAAAGCCTGCAGCGTATCGACCAGAACATGACAGAGATTTTCTCCATCCAGGCAACCACCAACGAAGAGCTGCCAAGGGCTTCTGCCAGCATTGCTGTCGCCATGGCCAGAAAAATAGTACCTGAATTAGCGTCCCGAAATGCCATCGACGAGATTGGAAGAGTGGTCGAAACAGCCATCGGCAGAATTTTAACAGAACCCCGTGTGACGATTACCGTAAATTCCGGAATTTTAGAGCAATTAAGCGAGCGCCTTGCCGACATCCGCAAGGGCCGTGAACAGGAAGGCCGGGTTACTATCATCGGCGATGACGAAATGGCCGTCGGTGACTGCCTGCTGGAATGGGATAATGGCGGTACCGAACGAAATGTCCAGAACCTGTGGCAGGACGTTGATAGTGTTGTCGAAAGATACCTTGAGGACGGCACCATCTGGGATCGACCTGAAACCCCCGATGACACGGCCCCGGATGAGCCCCTGACAGCTGCGGATGAAATGGTTGCGGATACAGGGGCTATTATTGGAACGGAACCCGCCGAATCCACCGAGAATGAGGATATTCCTCCCGAAGTAACGGATGAAGCGGACAACAAGGACTGACACTCTGATGTCAGGAGGACAAAATGGCTGATGAAAAAAATTTAGAGTTATCGGAACTTGGCGATACAACAGAGACCTCGGGTGCTGCTGCACCTGCCGCCGCACCGCCACGGGAAACCCCCGATATTCCTGCCCTGCCACAAAGCTCGCAGGATCTTGACAGGATCTTGAGGCGGTTTACGATATTCCGGTTCAGGTTTCCGCAGTGCTTGGCAAGTCGTCCATGCAGGTGAGCCAATTGCTTAAATTGGGCCGCGGTGCGGTCGTCGAACTGGACCGCAAGGTTGGTGAAGCCATTGATATTTACGTCAACAACCGGTTGGTCGCACGCGGGGAAGTAGTTGTGGTCGAAGATCGCCTCGGTGTGACGATGACGGAAATCATCAAGACGGATAGAGGGTAAGGCCAAAAGAATGGCTGACGATGCTCCAAATATAACGGTCGGACGAAAGAAATCCTCCATTGATCTGGCCACCATTGTTGGCCTGATATGCGGTTTTGGCCTGATCTTGACGGCGATCATCATGGGCGGTGATGCCTTGTCTTTCATCAATCCGCCATCGATCCTGATTGTTGTGGGCGGGACATTTGCCGTGACGACCATGTGTTTCACCATCAATGAAATGATCCGTACCGGGGGCGTCATTGGAAAAACATTTTTTTACAGCTCCCGCGATCCGTCCGACGCCGCCATTCAAGTTCTGCAAGTCGCGGAACTTGCCCGCAGGCAGGGCGTACTCTCCCTTCAGGGCGTCCTCGATTCACTAAGGGCGGAGCCTTTCCTGCACAAAGGTATGCTGATGGTTGTCGATGGGACGCCGGGCGAAGAAGTCGAAATCATCATGCGCCGCGACCTGAATGCAACCCGGCAACGCCATCACAAAAGCTCCAGCGTGCTTCGCAAGGCAGCCGAATTCGCCCCCGCCATGGGATTGATCGGCACCCTGATCGGGCTGGTGCAAATGCTTGGTAATCTGGCCGATCCCTCGACCATTGGACCGGCAATGGCAGTAGCGCTGTTGACGACATTTTACGGTGCCGTTCTAGCCAACATGGTGTTTTCGCCGATGGCCTCGAAGCTGGAACGTAATTCCAACGAAGAAGCCATGGTTAATACCGTGTACATGATGGGGGCGGCCTCAATCGGCAGGCAGGAAAATCCGCGCCGCCTTGAAATGCTCCTGAACAGCATCCTGCCGCCTGCTAAACGTATTCAATATTTCGACTGATGTACTATCTGGAAGTTTGATCAATGCGACTGCTTATAATTGGAACCCTAAATGGCCAGATTGGCGGTGCCAGCCGTATGGCTGTTGAACGTGGCGCCAAGGTAACTCAGGTGGATGATATCGAGGCCGGAATGCAGAACCTGCGTTCCGGCAACGGTGCCGACTTGCTGATGGTTGACGTTAATCTGGATGTCGCCGAGCTGATTGGCTGCCTTAAAAAGGAACGGATTACGGTTCCTGTCGTCGCCTGCGGTATCGGCAACGACACCCAGGCTGCCGTCCGCGCGATCAAAGCCGGGGCCAAGGAATTCATCCCGTTGCCTCCCGACACAGACCTGATAGCCGCAGTCCTTGCCGCCGTTACCGAAGAAACCCACGCCATTGTATATATTGACCCTCGGATGGGCGACGTCATCAAGCTTGCCGACAAGGTTGCGCCCAGCGATGCCAGCATCCTGATTACCGGTGAATCGGGAACCGGCAAGGAATTGATTGCCCATTATCTTCACGCCCAAAGCAAACGCGCTGGGGCGCGCTTCGTTGCCGTCAATTGTGCCGCCATACCGGAAAACCTCCTTGAATCCGAGCTGTTTGGATATGAGAAAGGTGCTTTCACCGGCGCCGTTTCAAGGCGCATTGGCAAGTTCGAGGAAGCCAATGGCGGCTCCTTGCTGCTTGATGAAATCAGCGAAATGGATCCGCGTCTCCAGGCCAAGCTGTTGCGTGCGGTTCAGGAGCAGGAAATTGACCGCATCGGCGGTAACAAGCCTATCAAGATCAATACCAGAATTTTTGCTACCTCTAACCGCAACCTCCAGGATGAAGTGGCCAAGGGAACCTTCCGCGAAGACCTTTATTACCGGCTGAATGTGGTCAATCTGGAACTGCCGCCCTTACGCGAACGGCCGCTGGATATCGCCCACCTGACACAGCATTTCATCGTCAAATATGCCGAAGCCAACGGCGTCGCTGCACTGCCAATATCGGCCGCAGCCAGCAAAATGATGGATGAATACAACTGGCCGGGTAATATCCGCGAACTGGAAAATACCATTCACCGTGCGGTGCTTTTATCGACGGGTAACGAGATCGAGCCTTCCGCCATCATGCTTTCCGGTAAGTCATCGATGACGACGACAACTGACAGGGCGCAAGCCCAATCTGCCGGCGGCGCGGACCAATTTGCCGGCGGGGTCGGGAGCACAGTCGCCGAGGTCGAACGCAACCTGATTATCAATACCCTTGATCATTGCCTTGGCAATCGCACCCATGCCGCCAATATCCTTGGTATCTCCATCAGGACGCTCAGGAACAAACTGAAATTGTATAACCAGCAAGGTTTCGCCGTACCCACACCCGGTGAAGCCGACCGCCCGTCTGCTTAAGTCTTAAAAACCACAACAATAACCGTAGGCAACCATGGCCGAGGTATCGACCGAAACAACCGCCAGCAAGCCGCCGCAAGAGTTCGACTTTGCCGGCCTTCTGACAAACATCGCAGGGCGCACCGACATCATGCTGGCGGTCGGCGTGGTGGCCATACTTGTCGTCTTGATCCTGCCGCTGCCGACATGGTTGATGGATACCAGCCTGGCGTTATCCATTACCTTTGCGGTGCTCATCCTGATGACCGCGTTGTTTGCTGAAAAACCCCTTGATTTCAACGCGTTCCCCACGGTTCTGCTGCTGGCGACCATGGTCAGATTATCGCTGAACCTGGCCTCAACACGGCTGATCCTGTCGGAAGGGCACACCGGAACCGGGGCAGCGGGGCGCGTCATCGAAGCCTTTGGCGGCTTCGTCATGGGTGGAAATTTTGTCATCGGCATCATCGTTTTCGCTATCTTGGTAATCGTCAATTTTATTGTCATTACCAAGGGCTCCGGCCGCATCGCCGAGGTTTCAGCGCGTTTCACCCTGGACGCCATGCCCGGCAAGCAAATGGCCATCGATGCCGACCTGTCAACCGGCCTGATTGATGAGGACCAGGCCCGCGCCCGGCGCCGGGAGCTAGAGGACGAGAGCACCTTCTTCGGGTCCATGGACGGTGCATCCAAATTCGTCCGGGGCGATGCCATTGCCGGTTTGCTGATCACCTTCATCAATGTCATTGCCGGCATGATCATCGGCGTGGCGCAAAATGGCCTGTCCTTTACAGAGGCCGCCGATACCTATACCCGCCTGACCGTCGGCGACGGTCTGGTGACGCAGATTCCGGCCCTGATCGTTTCCACCTCGGCCGGCCTGATGGTCACCAAGGCCGGGGTGCGCGGCGCCACCGAAAAAGCACTGTTTGCACAGATGGGCGGCCAGCCAAAGGCTCTGGGCCTGAGTGCCGTTCTGCTGATTATCCTGTCCATGCTGCCCGGTATTCCCATGACGCCGTTCATGGCCATTGGTTTTGTGGCCGCCGGCTTGGGATTTATCATTAACAACAGATTGGAAAAAGCTAAAGAACTTGAACTGGCCAAAGTCACGGAAGCCGAACAGGGACCATCTCATGCCGAGGAAGAACCCATTTCATCGGCACTGAAAATTGATTTCATGCGCCTTGAGTTGGGCTACGGTCTTTTGTCACTGATCAACAACCCCCGTGACGGGCAGCGCCTGACCGACCAGATCAAGGCGCTAAGGAGGCAACTGGCGTCCGACATCGGCTTTGTCATGCCGTCGGTACGCATTCAGGACAACATGCAACTGCCCGCCAATACATATATCATCCGGGTCAAGGAAATCGGATCAGGCGAAGGCGAGTTGAACCCCAATATGCTGTTGATCATGGACCCACGCGGCGAGGAAATCACCCTGCCCGGCGAGAAAACCGTCGAGCCGACCTTCGGACTGCCGGCCATGTGGATTGACGAGTCGAACCGTGAAGAGGCCCTGTTCCGGGGCTATACGGTCGTCGACCCGGCCACCGTCATCACCACCCACCTGACGGAAATCATCAAGGACAACATGTCCGAATTGCTGTCCTATGCGGAAACCCAGAAACTGATAGACGAGCTCGACAAGGAACACCAAAAACTTATCGGCGAAATGATCCCGGCCCAGATTTCCCTTGGCGGTGTGCAGCGAACATTACAAAACCTGCTGGCCGAACGGATTTCCATCCGCGATCTGTCGACCATCCTGGAAGGCATTTCCGAAGCCTGCGGACAGACCCGCAACATCACCATGATCACCGAACACGTACGGGCCCGGCTGGCCCGCCAGATCAGTTCGCAAAACACCAACGAAGCCGGCTTTATCCCGCTGATCACCCTGAGCCCAGAATGGGAACAGGCGTTTGCCGAATCCATTGTCGGGGCCGGCGAAGACAAGCAACTTTCAATGCCCCCCAGCCGCCTTCAGGAATTCATCACGGCGCTGCGCAATGCCTTTGAACGCCAGGCGATGATGGGCGAAACGCCGGTGCTTCTGACCAGCCCGTCGATCCGGCCCTTCGTGCGCTCGATCGTCGAGCGGTTCCGCCCGATGACCGCCGTAATGTCCCAAAACGAGGTCTACTCAAAGGCCAGCATCAAGACCGTCGGACAGGTATAAGCCGCCATGTGCCCTGCCCCCACCCTCGCCCCCCGGCCTTCGGGCCGAACCCGCGGCCAGAACATGATCGCCGTCGCGTCGGGCAAAGGCGGTGTCGGCAAAACCTGGTTCGCCATCACCCTGACCCATGCCCTGGCCCGGCAGAATGCCAAGACCCTGTTGTTTGACGGCGACCTGGGCCTGGCCAACCTGGACATCCTGCTGGGCCTGATGCCGAAACATGACCTGGGCAGCGTCATCGCCGGCAGGTTGACCCTGAATCAGGCGGTCATTCCCTTCGAAGAGGGAAATTTCGACATTATCGCCGGCCGTTCCGGATCTGGCGGGCTGGCCAATGTACCGGTCAGCCGTCTGCAAATCCTCAGCGATGACCTTGCCCTGCTGGCCGTGGCCTATGACTGGGTCATCATCG
>FLOH01000911.1_pt1 | contig 51338 bp, 42 predicted proteins | sample 756751 | NCBI WGS metagenome assembly FLOH01 (sample SAMEA4026879, study PRJEB14308) | marine metagenome | biome: coastal water; material: water | depth 74 m | reverse complement strand
GAGCTGCCTCAAATCGATCAAAGCTGTAATCTAGCGAAGCGTAACCGCGACTGCTGGACTTCAGGCGATCGAAGAAATCTAGGACTACCTCGTTGAGTGGAATGTCATAGGTCAATGACACCTGTTTACCCACAAACTGCATATCTTTTTGAACCCCACGACGCTCAACGCAGAGATTGATGACACTACCAAGATACTCCGAGGGCACCAGGATATTCACTCGCGCAATAGGTTCCCGCATTTCCTCGATCGCTGAGGGATCGGGTAACTGGGAGGGGTTATCCACCTTGACGGTCTGTCCATTTTTCAGCAACACCTCATAGACGACTGTTGGCGCCGAGGTTATTAGATCAATATCGTATTCGCGTTCAAGCCGCTCCTGGATAATCTCCATATGCAGCATACCGAGAAAGCCGCAACGAAAACCGTTACCCAGAGCATCCGAACTCTCTGGCTCGTAAACCAAAGAGGCATCGTTCAGAGTCAGTTTTTCCAATGCATCTCGAAAGCTTTCAAAGTCATCCGCACTGACCGTAAACATACCGGCATAAACCTGCGGCTTGACCTTTTCGAAACCCGGCAAAGCTTTCACGTCAGGCGTCGAGGAAAGGGTAATCGTATCGCCTACGGGCGCACCCTTCACATCCTTAATGCCAGCGACCAAAAAGCCTACTTCACCAGCTTGCAACACCTTGGTCTCTTTACGTTTCGGCGTAAAGATCCCGACCGAGTCAACCTGGTGAACTTTCCCCAAGGACTTCAGAATAATTTTATCTTTGACGGCGATTTGACCTTGCATGACGCGAATCAGGGAGACAACGCCCAGATAATTATCGAACCATGAGTCAATGATCAGCGCTTGAGTTGGAAGGTGACGGGCTTCTTTGGGCGCTGGAATAACTCGAACCAACTCCTCGAGTAATTCATGAATGCCGACGCCGGTCTTGGCACTAACCCGTAGCGCAGCAGAGGCATCAATACCAATAATCTCTTCGATTTCCTGGATCACGGTTTCCGGATCCGCTTGCGGCAAATCGATCTTATTGAGTACCGGCAACACCTCTAGACCTTGTTCGATGGCGGTATAACAATTGGCTACCGATTGGGCTTCGACGCCTTGGGCGGCATCGACCACCAGCAAAGCTCCTTCACACGCCGCCAGCGACCGAGAGACCTCATAGCTGAAATCCACATGACCTGGTGTATCAATAAAGTTCAGTTGATACTGATGACCATCGTCAGCGTCATAATAGAGCGTGACGCTCTGGGCCTTGATGGTGATACCGCGCTCACGCTCAATATCCATGGAGTCCAGCACCTGGGCGGCCATGTCACGTTGTTCCAGGCCGCCGCAGACCTGAATAAATCGATCGGCCAGAGTCGACTTGCCATGGTCAATATGGGCGATGATGGAAAAATTTCGGATGTACTGCGTATCGGCCAATTATGCACCACGGCATTATATGCCGCCTCAAAAACAAAGCGGTGAAGTCTAATGTATTCGCTGCTTATACGCCATAAACAACTTGTTAAGACCCTGCACTATCGAGGGACCTTAATTACCAGGAATTCTGGCCTTTGGTTACGCACAATTCGCACGGGTATGGCGACTTCTCGCGGTAGCTTTTCAACCATCTCGCCAAAGCTTTTTGCCGATCCCACCCATTCACTATTCAGGGTCGTTATGACATCCCCGCGACTGATGCCAGCGGCCCGGCCAGGTCCGTCAGCCACTCGCACCACCAGCAAACCTTTGTCGAGACCCAGTGCAGCCTGTTCCTCCGCGGTAAGATCACGCACATCCAGACCCAGCAAATTCGAGTTATCGATGACGCTAGAACCACCCGGTGCCTGGATATCAGCCACGTCGAGCAGTCCGACCTTGATTTTCAACGTCTGCCGCTTGCTGTCTCTGACAACGACAACATCTACCTTCGACTCTGCCTGAGTCCGGCCCACGACGTGAGGCAGGTCAGATGACAGGTCGATGGGCTTGCCGTCAAAAGACACAATGATATCTCCCTCACGAAGGCCACCCTTGGATGCTGGACTATTGGCAAAGACTTGGGTCACCAGGGCGCCCGCCGCTCGATCCATACCGAAAGACTCAGCCAGATCTCGATCCACGCGTTGGATCAAGACGCCCAGCCAGCCCCGAGCAACGGCGCCCTTGTCCTTTAACTGGGCCACGACTTCCATGGCCACATCGATAGGTATAGCGAATGATAACCCCATAAAACCGCCAGAACGGGTAAATATTTGCGAGTTGATACCCACGACTTCACCCTTGAGATTAAACAAGGGACCACCAGAGTTGCCCGGATTGATCGCCACGTCGGTCTGAATAAAGGGTACGTAATTACCCTCAGCTTCCATGGGCAAACTGCGGCCCTTAGCACTGACAATGCCAGCTGTGACAGAATACTCGAAACCAAATGGCGAGCCGATGGCAACCACCCACTCGCCCACTTCCAACTGCTCTGAGCTGCCCAGTTTGACCATCGGCAGATCCTGAGCATCTATCTTGAGCAGCGCCAGATCCGACAATTTATCAGAACCCACCAGGGTCGCCATTCGCTCACGACGATCACTCAAGGCCACTAAAATTTCACTGGCGTTCTCTACGACATGGTTGTTGGTCAAAATATAGCCATCTTCAGAGATAATGAACCCCGAGCCTGCAGAGGGTCTGGGCGCATTCTGACGCGGCATGTTACCGAAGAAACGGCGGAACAATTCCGGCACTTCGTCTTCATTGTAATTTTCGAACTGGCGACTTTCCGCCTTTCGGGTTGCAGTTATATTCACTACTGCCGGCGCAGCCTGCTTGACGAGTTGCGTAAACTCGGGCAAAGCCGCCATGCTGGCCAGTGGTAACAGCATTGCCAACAGCAACAACAAAGCCGATCCGGGGGCGCGTTTAGTCATAAATTTCCAGTCTTCTTAATATGAATTTTGTCGAATGTCTGGGTTTTGCACAAGAACAGCCCGGTGCCGAACCCGAGTATAGCGCCAGTTATCACTACGGAATCAGTCAAACTGATGATACTGGACAGGCTGACGCCCATTAAAAGCCCAACTAACGGCAGGAGCAATGAGTGCCAGAGAATGTTCAGGCGCTCAACAGAATCAAGACCGATAACCACCTGAGAGCTGCCTGCGGCGTAGTTCGATATGGCCAATGGTGCGTCTGCTTCGCTTGAAGGCCGGACGCCGTCGGAGCGCCCGGTCGGTAGATAAAAAACCGAGGCTGGCCGAGGACAATGAGATCTGCAACCATCGCAACTGCCGGGCGCAGCTTCAATCCACAAACCTGCTGACTCGGATGCGACGATACGTCCCACGACTTCGATCATGAATTTCGGCTTAGTAGATGATGGGTTCAACAGACTCGGCAACTCGTTTGGCGGTATCCATCGGGACCTCACCAACAACCGTAATCTGCTGGGATGAATCTTTCAATTGGCGACTGATAACCACTGTGCCGCCCATATGTGTCACCAGCTGACCCAACTCTGCTGGACCAGGACGATCGACGAAGACCGAGAAAGTTGCGAGGCCGTCGGTGAACAACACCCTGTTCTGATTGGGCATCCGCACCGCTTTGAAGCCGCGGGGCAGCCAGGAAACTTTCCAGGCAGGACGCTGATCGGGAGCCGCCTCGCTGATCAGGGTAGGTGTTACGATAGACAGTGGATGTTGAATTCGATCTTCGCCCAGCGCGCTAAACAGCGCCGCCTCTTCAATGGGCTTGCCAATGTCAATTCGGGAAAACTGAAAGGCTTCGAGTACTCGGCCTTGATTCACCAAGTGCGACTGCAGAAGCAGGCCAGTCTCCTCGTCAAGCCATAACCGATAACCGTAGCGATCATTGTTCTTGGGCGAGATACCCAAAACCACAGCATCGCGACCGGCAATTCGATCATGGCCAAGCATGGAGAAGCGATAAACAGATTGGTAAGTACTAATCTTCTCGCTAAAGGCGCGGGTAAAGGGCCCCATCAGCAAGTCATGATCTAGATCTACAGCATCTGTATTGGCATGATTGCAGACCACCAAATCACCTGCTCTGACAATCTCTCGAGGCTCACCATTGAGCTGCGTTAACCGTTCGTACTCTTCGCCATCCTTGAATTGATGAGCGACCTGAACCGTATCGAATCGATAACCACGCATATAGGTAAAGGTGCCCTCATAGGATGCTAAGCGCAACGCCTGACCCATTTTCTCGAGCCAGACCCGCGCTTCACGCTGATCATCACCTGACTCGGCAGCAGATCCAACAACCTGCTCGGCGACGTCAGCCGCGACAATTTGCGGCAAATCTGTCGACGGCTTATCGAGGCTAACCGCTTGGACAGGCTCAGCCTTAGTCTCAGCCACAGTCTCAGCCACAGTCTCAGCCATGACTAAATTCGCACTCAAGGCTAAGTAGACTGCAAAACCATTGGCTTTCCAGGATTGTCGCTGCTTACTCAAGCTTGTTTTTGAGACTGTCTTCAAGATCCCTCTCACACTTGCGTTCAAGCTACTGATGGACGTTACTAATGTCCGCTGATCCAGTGGCTCTCTGAACATCAGGTTATTGACCGCCGCCCTTGGATGACTCAAACATCACTGTTCGGGTATTCGGGTTCATTCGCACCATCTGGTCATGCTCTCGCAGATAGGCCCGTAGTTGCCTTTGTTTATTTACATCCAACGCCTTTAATTCCAACTGACCATCAATGGTCTCGTAAGCGCTATCTCCCTGCGCTGCCAACAAACCCGCGTCTCCATTGCCAACGTCATTCATGGGTTCTTCGACGGAAGGTCGCGCGCTTTGGCCTGACAGCTTACCCGCACCGACGGTCTGAACCGTCACAGGCCCAGTGTGACTAATGATGGGGCTTGCAGCGTTGGACGCAACCTCACTGCTACTCGGCGCTTGTTGCTGGACACCCAGCAAGACCGCCACCATAAGAGATGCTGCAATCGCCAAGCCCCCTGCTGGCTTGGCCCAGACTGCGATGGGCCGACGCTGGGCATTGGTAGATCGGTTTAAATCGTCACCATGGGCAGGCTCATCGGTGGCTATGGCGGCACGGATACTGCTGTGAAGGGCTAAATGCTGACCTAGGCTTAGCGGTGAATCTTGGCGTAACGTTGCACGCGCATGCTGAAAACCCACCCAATCCTGCATAACAGACTCGTCGGCCCCGTATTGCCGAAGAAGTTGATGAACTTCAATTTCGCTTGCCTCACCATCTGCCCATGCCGATAACGATAACGATAACGATTCTTTAATTCTATCTGTCACTTGCTAACCTCTCGATCCCACCAAATGCCATTAATGGCCTTTCACGCCAGCCTGGTATCTTCAAATCAGTTTGTGTTAATCATTCCGCCCTTAACCACCGAGCATTGCCTTTCAAATCTGTTTTTCAAAACCTTTTCAAAACCTTTTTAAAACCTTTTTAAAGCTCTATCAAAGCCCTTTTTCTTTCAAAGCCTTTTTTCTTTCAAAGACCTTTTTCTTTCAAAACCCTTTTTCTTTCAAAACCCTCTTTCTTTCAAAGCCCTCTCTCTTTCAAAGCTCCCTCTCTTTCAAAGCCCTCTTTCTTTCAAATACCGCTATCTTTCAAACCTGACTCACTGCTATCTGCCACAACTGCCTACAAAAAATGACCGTGACACGACCGATTAGAGGGCCTCATTAACCTAGCGCCGCGATTTTTTTCTCTATCGCCTCCCTGGCCCTGAATATTCTTGATCTCACGGTCCCCACTGGACAGTCCATGACCCCGGCAATTTCTTCGTAACTCAGACCGTCAAACTCCCGTAAAGTTACAGCAATTTTTAATTCTTCGGGCAAATCATCAATCGCTTTGTACACAACCGCTTCCAGCTGATCAGCCTCCAGCCTATTTTCCGGGCCCTCAATGTCACTCAAGGCCAATGATTCGCCCTGATAATCACCCTGATCTACGTCTATATCTGAATCTGGCGGCCGGCGCGAGCGGGACACCAGATAATTTTTCGCCGTATTGATCGCTATCCGATAGAGCCAAGTGTAAAACGCGCTGTCTCCACGAAAGCCTGGAAGAGCCCGGTAGGCCTTGATAAACGCCTCCTGAGTTACGTCAAGCACCTCGCTTTGGTCTCGCATATAGCGGCTCACCAGACTGACGATACGGTGCTGGTACTTGAGCACCAACAGGTCGTAGGCACGCTTATCCCCACGCTGCACGCGCTCGACCAACTGCTGATCTGTCTCCTCTTGAAATTTCACCGGCACTCCTGTCACCGCGCTAAATTAAATGCCGGCCAATTTCTTAAACCAATAGACACTGTCAATGCGTATAAGTTCGGCAGACGAGCAATAACGTTAAAAACGTTTATGTAACTCCGCGAAATAATACCAGCAACGTGCCCTTGAGTGTCCTAATGCGATAAAAATATGCATTTATTCTAGCCATTCGGTAACCTTGCGGTTCATTTGGTGTAAGCCCCTCGCTTCGCACCTCAATCTTGCTTTTAAAAGGCCGGAAACTTGAGCACAAAATCGCACCAACACGATGTACTCGTTATCGGCAGCGGCGCTGCTGGCATGACGCTGGCACTAAAACTCAGCGCCGACTTTCAGGTTGCGATGCTCTGCAAAGATGTCAGCAGCGAAGGTTCCACCTACTACGCCCAAGGTGGGGTTGCGGCGGTGCTAGACGAATATGACAGCACTGATTCACATATTCAGGACACGCTCGTGGCAGGCGCCGGACTCTGCCATCATGATGTGGTCAAATATACGGTTGAACAGAGCCCATCGGTCATCGAGTGGCTGGTTGACCTGGGCGTCAAATTCGATGTTGAAACCCAAGCAAACGGTCGGCAGGAGTTTCATCTCACACAGGAAGGCGGTCACAGTCACCGACGGGTTATCCACGCCGCTGACGCCACCGGTCGTGAAATCGGCAGCACCCTGGCCCAACACCTGCTTCAACGCAAGAATGTCACCCTCTTTGAACGCTACGCCGCGGTGGATCTAATTACCGAGGATGAGGTGGGCCAGCCCGGCAAACGCTGTCTTGGCGCCTATGTCCTGAACCTGGCAACCCAGGAAGTTGAGCTGTTCAAAGCCCGTTACGTGATCCTGGCCACTGGTGGCGCGAGCAAGGTCTACCTTTATACCAGCAATCCGGATACCGCCTCGGGCGACGGCATCGCCATGGCCTGGCGGGCCGGCTGCCGAGTGGGCAACATGGAATTCAACCAGTTCCACCCAACCTGCCTTTACCACCCTGACGCCAAGTCTTTTCTGATCAGCGAGGCCTTGCGTGGCGAGGGTGCGCGTCTGGTGCTGCCCGACGGGACACCCTTCATGAAGCATTTCGATGAACGCGAGGAATTGGCCCCGCGGGATATTGTCGCCAGAGCCATCGACCACGAAATGAAACGTCTGGGTTGTGACTGTGTGTATTTAGACATCAGCCATAAGGACAAGGACTTTATCACCAGCCATTTCCCGACGATCTACGCTCGCTGTCTGGAGCTGGGAATCGACATCACGCAGTCGCCGATACCGGTGGTGCCTGCGGCGCACTATACCTGCGGCGGCATCACTACCGACATCAACGGTGCCACAGACATCCCGAATTTATATGCAATTGGCGAATCAAGTTTCACCGGACTGCACGGCGCAAACCGAATGGCGAGCAACTCTTTACTGGAATGTATGGTGTTTGCGACCGCGGCGGCCGAGCACATCCAGCAGCAGCCACAAACAGCTATGCCGCCTATCGAAATACCGGATTGGGATGAGTCACAGGTTACTGACTCTGACGAGGATGTCGTTATATCGCACAATTGGGATGAACTGCGGCGCTTTATGTGGGACTACGTGGGCATCGTTCGGACCAATAAGCGGCTGCAACGGGCCCGGCGACGAACCCGACTCTTATCTCAAGAAGTTGGCGAGTATTACAGCAATTATAAGATTACCAATGATTTACTGGAGCTGCGGAATCTGATCACTGTCGCCGAACTGATCATTCAGTCGGCCATCCGACGTCAGGAAAGTCGCGGTTTACATTACACGCTGGACTACCCGAATCTGCTGCCCACGGCCCAGGACACCATCCTGACACCCTTGAACTATGGCTAATCACTGGAGCCAACCAACCCAAGCCGTAATAATGCCCTAACATGTCGAAAACTCTGCGCTGGCAGGCTATCCGGCAACAGCGCCAGCGCCATTCGTCGGCCCTCAGACGTCTCGAAGTGCATCACAACCAGCCAGCTTAATACGACCTGACCCGCCAGCAGCGTGGCGGTCGTCTTAGCATCCTGCCCCGTGGTCAAGGACCAACCGCCAGCTTCGAGTCTCAGACCCGTGATAGCGCTGGGACCGCAGCGCAAGCCATTCTGCAACAATGCTGCCAGCCAGGAAGTGAGCAACGTGAAACCCAGAGCAGCAGTCCAGTAGCCGGGTAGCCCAAGCAGCCACAGCCCAAGTCCCGCGGCACCATGCAACAAGGTAACCAACAAACAAAAAATGAAAGAGGCCTGTATCTGCAGGCTGAGTTGTTGTGTGACTAGCGGTGATCTCATCTCGTTCCCTCTACGTCAATACGTCAGAGTCGGAATGAGCGGCAAATTAGACGCTATTATTGAACGGGCTAAACTTCCCTATTGGCACTGACAATCATCGCTGTCAGACCCGCCAACTAGCTGGGCGGCTGCACCCGTTTCAACATCAGATCCACCAGCGCGGCCATACCCGGATCGGTGGATCTCGACTTTTGACTGAACCACTCAAGCAAATCTGGATCTTCCTGTTCCAGCAAGCGCTGAAAACTGAGCTGTTGGTCAGCATCCAGTGTCAAATACATCGCTTCGAAGAAGGGCCCCAACAGCAAATCAAGCTCGAGCAAGCCGCGCCGACAGCGCCAGCGCATGCGGTTAAGTTCTAGGTTTTCAGTCATGTTGTTTTGGATTCAAAATGATAGTCGGAAAATTATACCGCTTCCGCTCGACCGAGATGTAGAATAGATGCCATGAATGATGTCATCCAACTCTACAACTTTGGTTTCCTGTCCATCACCGGCCGGGATGCCCTGAAATTTCTTCAGGGCTATACCACCTGCGACCTTGAGCTGCTAAAACCCGGCGGCCATGGCATTGGCGCGACCTGTAATATTCAGGGTCGAATGCTGACTAACTACCGGATCGTCGCCATCGAACAAGGATTCCTGCTGCGGATGCACGGTTCATTGGTTGAGCCCACCATGACGTTCCTGAAAAAGTATATTGTCTTCTCCAAGGCCGCTCTCAAAGACGAGTCCGCTGCTTATCATTGCTATGGCAGTATTGGTCCGTTGACTGATGCCACCACGCAAGCGACCAATGACGGCATCACGATCCAAGTCTCGACTGTCGGGCCGCGCTACGAACACTGGTGCCAGACCGACGTTGCGGCGAGCGACGATCCACAGCGCTACGCCCAATGGCAGCTCGCCGAGCTCACTGAAGGCTATGTCTGGCTTGAAACGGCCACTCGCGAGGAATTGATTCCACAGATGCTCAATCTGCAGCGCTTTGGCGGCATTAGTTTTACCAAGGGTTGCTACCTTGGCCAGGAAATTGTTGCGCGAATGCAGTATCGGGGTGTACTCAAACGTCGACTGCACCGGGGCCACAGCGACACGCCGGTAGTCCCGGGCAGCCTCATCTTATCGACTACAGGTGGCAAACTCGGGCAAGTGGTCGCTGTTGCTGGCCAGCAGTTTCTGGCCGTCGTGCAGATTTCCGATGGCCAAAGCGCCGATAACCAAAGCAATGACGCGATCAACAGCCCGATCAATGCTCAGCTTGAGACCGGCGCCGCGCTGGTGTTGAGCGAGGTACTCTAACCCTCGCAGGGCTGCTGCCGATTCAAAAATCGACCCTAGCATGCGCTTAATCTTCGTTAGCGGCCTTCAGGAAAACCTTCTGAATGCTGGAAAAGTCTTTTCGACCATAGCCATCCTTGCCATGGGAAATGTAGAGATTGCGCGCCAACGAACCCATGGGTGTGGCTGAACCCTTGGCCAGCGCAGCCTCCATCGCTAAGCCCAGGTCCTTGATCATCAGATCCACCAAAAAGCCACCGGTATAATCTTTCGAGGCAGGCACACCGTCCATCACACCCGGATAGGGGTTATACACTTCCAAAGCCCAGTTACCGCCGGAGCTTTTGCGCATAATCTCGGACAAAACCGCAGGATCCAAGCCGTTATCGACGCCCAACTGCAAAGCCTCGGCGGTGCCTGTCATCAGGACAGATAACAGCATGTTATTACAAATTTTTGCGACCTGGCCGGCACCGGCAGCGCCGGCATGAAAAATGTTCTTGCCCATGACTTCAAGCATGGGCCGCGCGCTTGCCAATCCAGCGGCAGAACCACCCACGATAAAGGTAAGGGTGCCGCCAACCGCACCGCCCACGCCACCTGACACAGGGGCGTCAAGCATGGTGATGCCACGTTCGCCAGCCGCTGCAGAGACCTTTTGCGCAGACGCTGAGGCAATGGTGCTGCAGTCAATCACGAGGGTCGCAGGCGATATATGCGGTAAAATTCCCTTCTCGCTCATACCATCGCCAAGATAGAGCCGCTCAACATGCACTGACGCTGGCAGCATGGAAACAACGACATCAACATCAACTACAACCTCTGCGGCACTATCGCAGGCTGTCGCGCCGAGGGATTCAAGCTCCGCCAGTGCCGCCGGCACCAAATCAAAGACTTTAACCTTGTAACCCGCCTTCAGCAGATTCGCAGCCATGGGTCCACCCATGTTACCCAGACCAATAAATCCAATATCTGTCATTCAAAAAACTCCTTGTCTACCAAGACTCAACGATCTGGCATATCTGCCAATGGGTTAACATCCCAAGGTGGTGTGAAGTGCTCTTGCAGCCACTCCGATGGGACAGCATCAACACTGCCAAATCGCCACTGGGGCTGGTTGTCCTTATCGATCAGCAGCGCCCTCACCCCTTCTGCAAAATCAGGATGGCGACTGCATTGCACGGCAATCACCAGCTCAAGTTCAAAGGTCTGCTGCAGCGACATGCCGGCGGCCCGCTTGAGCTGCTCATGAATGATATGCGCTGTGGTCGGAGATCCGCGCTTGATACCGTTGGCCGCTCGGGCCAGAAATTTATCGTCAGCGAAGTCATCTACTGCGGTATAAAACGCCGACACTGGCTTCTCACTGGCCAACACCTGATCCATCACTGCCAAAATTCTCGCTTCATGAGGGACTAATTGACTCGGTGGAAAATTTTGAGCGACGTCGGCTGCATCTTGCAAAATCTGACTCAGCCGCTGCTTATTCGCCTCACCATCAGCGCTCCAGGTTTCGCTTGTCAGGCATTCAAGTAGGGCCGCTTGTTCAGCATAATCGAGCAGGTAATCAATCAAGCCCACTGCCAAGCCATCCTGGGCATTCAACTGACAACCCGTCCAGGCCATAAAGTAAGCCCAGTGTCGCGGCATCTGACTCAGAAACCAGGTGGCACCCGCATCAGGGAATAGCCCGATGGTGATTTCCGGCAGGGCTAATCTCGTCGATGGCGTGCCAATTCGATGACTGCAACCGCCCATGATGCCCAGACCGCCCCCCATGACAATGCCGTGGGCCCAGACCAACGTCGGTTTCGGGTAGGTATGAATCAGGTAATCAAGCCGATACTCGCGCTCAAAAAAATCTTCTGCATACGGGTTCGGTCCACCAGGATGTGCCACCATGGACTGATACAAAGCCTGAATGTCACCACCGGCAGAGAATGCCTTGTCGTTGCTGCTCTGGAATATGACCATGACAATAGTATCGTCTTCACGCCAGGCGATCAGCTGCGGCATCAGCAAGTCGATCATCTCGAGGCTCAGGCTATTCAATGTTGCCGGCGCATTCAGCGTCACCAGACCCAGCTTACTGCCTAGCTGACCCGGTACAGTTTCAAATAACAAAACATCAGTCATAGTTTACGCATTCTTCCATTGTGGCTGACGCTTCTCCAGGAAGGCATTGACGCCTTCTGCCTGATCCTGAGTATCAAACAGGTTCACAAAGGCGTCGCGCTCAGCCTGGTAGGCATCGGTGATGCTGCCTGATCGCGCCGCCTGAATCAGTCGTTTGCAGGCGCTGACGCTGGTCGGGCTCTGACCTTCGACTTTGGCTGCCAGTGCCAGTGCGCTGGTCAGGGCTTCACCTTTGCCAACCACTTCTTCGATCAAGCCAATACGTTCCGCTGTCGCCGCGTCCACCCGCTCGCCGCAGAGAATCATGCGCTTTGCCCAGCCTTCACCCACCAACCAGGCCAGGTGTTGGGTGCCCAGCCCTGCCGGTAACAAACCCACAGTGGCTTCCGGCAAGGCCATCACGGCCTGAACTTCAGCGATACGTATATCACAGGCCATGGCACATTCAAGGCCACCACCCATGGCATAGCCATTGATGGCAGCGATAGACACACCACGGAAATTTGCCAGAGCTTCAAAGGCGGCGCCGAATTTCTCCGCCAGGTCCCGCGCGACCTGCTTATCACCCGAGGCAAACATTTTCAGGTCAGCCCCGGCAGAAAAGAACTTTTCCCCTTGACCGGTGATCACCAGCGAATAGATCTCATCATTGGCGTTCAATTCAACTACCCTGTCCCGTAAAGCAGTGAGATTCTCAGCATCCCAGGTATTGGCGCCGGGATTATTGATGGTGATGATGGCAGTGTGGTCTTTAATCTCTAGCAACAGCTTCTCGGTCATGGGCATGTCCTTTAGGTGGATCGCTGCCGTGTTCGATTGGCAGGCGGTAATTGAATTTTTGACTATTGAATGGTCTCGATATCGGCTTGGGTCAGTAGATGCCTGGAGACAATCAACCGCATGATTTCATTAGTGCCCTCCAGAATCTGGTGCACCCGAGTATCGCGCAGATAACGTTCCAGCGGGTACTCTTGCATGTAACCGTAGCCACCATGGATCTGCAGCGCCTGATTGCAGACCTCAAACCCCACATCTGTGGCGAACCGCTTCGCCATGGCAGAATAGACGCTGGCCTGATGATCGCCCTGGTCAACCTTAAAGGCCGCAAGTCGAACCATTTGGCGGGCAGCGACGAGTTCAGTCACCATATCGGCTAATTTAAATTGTAGTGCCTGAAAGCTTGCCAGGGGCGCGCCGAACTGCTGGCGCTCCAACATATAGACCTGGCTGCGATTTATAGCCGCTTGCGCCGTACCAATAGAACAGGTGGCGATATTAATACGCCCGCCGTCCAGGCCCTTCATGGCGATTTTAAAGCCCTCACCTTCCTTACCGAGCCGGTTCGCCACAGGCACGCGCACCTGATCAAAATTAATCTCTCGAGTCGGTTGGCTGTGCCAGCCCATTTTCTCCAAATTTGAGCCGAAACTGATGCCCGGTGAATCGGCCGGTATGACCAGGGTACTAATACCCCGCGAGCCGGTATCCGCTGTTCTAACCATCACCACCAGCACATCAGTCTGGCCGGCACCAGAAATAAACATTTTCGCGCCGTTAACTACGTAGTGATCGCCCACTAACTCTGCTCGAGTCCGCAAGGAACCCGCATCAGAACCAGCGCCAGCTTCGGTCAGACAATAGCTGGCAAGCTGGTCGCCGCTGATGAGATCGGGGCAAAACTGATCGACGGTTTGCTCACTGCCATATTCGGCAATCATCCAGGTCGCCATATTATGGATCGAGATAAATGCCGTGGTTGAGGTGCAGCCCATGGCCAGCTGCTCAAGAATGATCGATGAATCCAGCCGACTCAGACCCATGCCACCAGCATCTGCCGGGCAATACAGGCCACAAAAGCCTTGCTCGCCAGCCCCTGCAATAACGTCCTTGGGGAAGATTTTGCCTTCGTCCCAGGCCGCAGCATGCGGCGCAAACGCCTTATCAGAAAAGGTTCGCGCCGCTTGCTGATACGCCAGCTGGTCGTCCGTCAGGTCGAAATTCATTACTTCAGCGCTATGGTCATATTCGATGCAACAACCGCGTCATCGTCAAACCAGCGAGCGGTGATCGTTTTGGTTTCGGTATAGAACCGAATCGCCTGCTTGCCATAAGCATGCTGATCTCCGTAGAAGGAGTTCTTCCAGCCAGTGAATGAAAAGAATGGCAAGGGCACCGGAATCGGGATATTGATACCCACCTGACCCACTTCAATTTCGCTTTGGAACTTGCGCGCCGCGCCGCCAGAAGAGGTGAAAATTGACACACCATTACCATAAGGATTGTCGTTGATAACCTGGATCGCTTCTTCCAGTGTCGCGGCCGCCATGGTGACCAGTACAGGACCAAAAATCTCTTCCTTGTAGATCGTCATATCCCGGCTGACATCGGCAAACAGTGTCGGCCCAACGAAGTTGCCATCAGGCAGTCCGTCTACTGCGCAGTCACTGCCATCGAGCAGGCAAGTGGCCCCTTCATCTTTACCCTTCTGGATGTAACCCAGAATGCGAGTCTTGGCCTGCGGACTAATCTGCGGACCGTAACCCGCTTTGTCATCGTCCCAGGCACCGGGCTTAACCACGGCCATAGCGGCACGCACATCTTCAATCATATCCACGGCATCACCCACAAATACCGCCACGCTGATGGCCATACAACGCTGGCCTGCAGCACCCACGGATGATCCCACCAGGGCACTCACGACCTGCGCCCGGTTGGCATCAGGCATAATCACCATATGGTTCTTGGCCCCAGCCATACACTGCACGCGCTTCAAGTGGTCCGTACCGAGACGATAAACATGCTGACCGACGGGTACCGAACCGACGAAAGAAATTGCCCGCGTATCGGGATGGGTAATCAAGGCATCAACCTGCTCACGCCCGCCGTGGATGACCTGCACCAGGTCCCGCGGAAAGCCCGCTTCATAGAACAGCTCGACCAATCGGTTCGGCGTCATGGGATCCTGCTCAGATGGCTTCAAAACAAAGGTATTGCCACAGGCGACGGCCATAGGGAACATCCACATAGGTATCATCGCCGGGAAATTGAAGGGGGTAATACCCACACAGACACCCAAGGGCTGAATCAGGCTGTAGGTATCGATGCCGCGAGCAACGTTTTCAGAGGTCTCGCCCATCATCATCGCCGGGACATTACAGGCCTGCTCAACCACTTCGATACCACGCCAGACATCACCCTGCGCATCGGCAAATGTTTTGCCCGTTTCCAACGCCAGAATCGCCGCGATCTGATCATGGTTGTCCTTTAACAACATCTGGTACTTCATCATGATCCGCGCCCGTTCCGGCGCAGGCACTCGGCGCCAAAGTAGAAACGCCGCTTGCGCCGCGGCCACCGCCTCATCCACTTCCGCCATCGTCGTCAGTGGCGCATAAGCGATCACGGCCTGATTGGCCGGATTCGTCACTGGCACCGTCTCGGTGGCAGCACTCTGACGGAAACCACCGTTAACATAGATATCGACGGTTTTTGCGCTATTGATTGAAGGCGTAGCTGTTGCCTGGGACATGAGGTTATTCCTTAAAGTGATCTTGAACACAATAGTATAGAGTGCATTAATACAGGTACAGGGACATATATGCATTATTTACCTGCATTTACACCCCAAACATTGGCCATCAAAATGTGCCGCTTTTTAAACCTGACTGGCGAGCCGCTTCAGCATATTGTGGCCCGTGATGAAAAAGCCGATTTCCTGATACAGACGCAGCGCCCGCTGGTTATCATGAGCCACTCGCAGCTGCAGCCGCGTGACGCCAGCGGCGAGTAACTGCGCCTCAAACAGGTCGATCGTCAACCGGCCATAACCGCGGCTTCGCTGTGCTGCCAGTATATAGAAATCACAGATAAACGCTGAGCGCTCAGGTCCATCAATGGTGTACCAGAGATAACCTACGTGGGTTGATACCTCATCCACAACCCAGTCAATACCAACCAATTCATTCGCGCCTGCTGGTACACCAGCGGGGAAGTTTTCGTCCATATCGGCGCTAGCGATTGCCTCGGCACGAGCAGGTGTCTCGGCGTAATTGCTGATAATTTCCCGCGCATAATCCGCGACGAAATAAGCGCGATAATCAGCAAACTCAGTGGTGCTTAGGTTACGCAAAACGATCATCAGAACATGGACTCCGGCCGGTCATCCTGCTGACGGCTACAAAAATAATGGCAGGCTAGCCCGGCAGCATAGCAGCTCCAACACTACTGTCACGATGAAATGGCCGCCGGCGTCACGCGGCAGCAGGATAACAGTCGCTCATAAGGCCTGAGCATTGAAGGATTTCGCGCGCCGCATTGAGTCTACATTATCAACAAGACGCACTTCTTGCGGGCCGCCGATGATCCCCGAGCCAACTTTGATTCGACACCAGCCTTCGACGTTTCGACATGGGTGCGGCGATTTTCTCGGTCGCCAACCCTATTAAAGTAGCCGACGAACTCAATGGGAATCATGCCTAAGCCTGCATCGTCCGATGCCCGCAACTTGTCAATCTCAAGCAGAGAAGGAACCGCCAGCATTTCTCCCATCAACACAGCCACCGCCAAGCCCCACAGGGCCTGGCGACGCCCCCAACCCGCCCCCTTCATGGCCTGAGCCCTTGCACACGCGTGCCTGCGCCAACCGCTACTGAGGGTAACATGGCATACCAGGCACTATTCATAACGCAAAGCGTGAATGGGATTCGATCGCGCAATTCTGATCGCATGTATCGCGACGATGGCCCAAGCGAAGAGCACTGACAAACCGCCCGCGATCAAAATCAACACCTCCCGATAGGGTACTTTATCGGCAAAGAAATCGAGATAGAGACCCGACGCCAGGTAGGTAAGCGGCAACGCGAAGAGCAAGCCCCAGATCACTGGCTTGGAGAATTGCCAGATCAGCAATTTGATGATCTGCAGAATACTGGCGCCCATGACCTTACGTATACCGATCTCACGGGTCCGTTGAGCGGCCATAAATGCAGCCACGCCAAACAGACCCATCATTGACAGTGCGGTGGCCAAAAAGGCGAACCCCGCCATCACCTTGGAAATATCCCGAAAAATACTGAAGGTGTCATCAAAGGTTTCATTCAGGAACTTCCCCTGCATGGGATAGTCAGGGATCAACTGACTCCAGACTCGTTCCACATCTACTATCGTCGACACCATATCGCCTGCCTTAATACGCAGCGAAGCAATCCGATAGTTCTTGGGCTCGGAAAAATACATCATGGGCTTAATCGCATTATGAAAGCCCTGAAAGTTGATCGCCGGGACGACACCAACGATGGTATGCGTACGGGGCTCGCGCGTATCTTCAGCCGTTGGATCAGGATAATCATAAAATGTACCACCGATGGCCGCCGCCGGTGAGGCGAAGCCAAAGCGCTCAACCGTCAGTTCATTGACAATAACATTCAGTCGCGTGGCACCTTCTTGGAGGGAATCGTCAGCATATTCCTCGCTTAACTGCCGGCCTGCCAGCAAAGGCAAGTCATAGACCTTAAAAAAGTCGGGACTGATGACGATATTCATAATAGAGATAGCACTTTCCTCATCACCCTTGATCAGACCCTTAACACCAGAACTGTTGCTTTGTTGAAACGGTATCTGGTGGGAGAAAGCCATCACCTCGACTCCGGGCAGGGCCGACAACTCGTTGCGCAGCAGCTCATGGCGACCACGAAGCTCATCCACATCCAGTCTTTCCAGGTTGTAGACTTCTGCTCGGGGGAAGATGCTACCGCTTTCTTCGATACGGATATTCTGAAAATAGAACACCATCACCATCCCGAGCATGAAAATTGAAATGGTAAACTGCAGGCCGAGCATCATGCTGCGAAATAATCCGCCGCCGCCACTGACAGCCTTGCCACTGCGCAGCGCCTCAATGGGCGTGGTGCGAGTGATCATATAGGCCGGATAGGCGCCGGCGATGACGCCCACTATCACGATAGTGGCCACCAGCCAGACCAGAACCTCACTGTAATTGATCTCAAGATTACGCCCGACCGCGGTATTGAAAGCCGGTATCAGGAACTCGAGCAACACCAGCGTGATGAGCATGGCTATGGCCACAAATGTAATGCTCTCAACTAAAAACTGTTGCAACAGTTGCAGGCGGCTGGCACCCATGGTTTTACGCAGACCCACTTCCCTGGCACGACCCAGGGATTGCGCGGTTGCCAGATTCGTATAGTTGACGATGGCGACGATCAAAACCAGCAGTGCCAGCAACTGTACTGACTCGATCATCGGCAGACCGATCATGTCCCAGACCGCTGTATTCAGATCACCCATAGGCCGGATTCGAAAGCCCGATATAAAGTCTTTTTGATCCTCAGGCGTATGACTGGCATAAATACCATCCAGCGCCGTCTGCAACCACGCCTCAGACTTGCCCTGCGGCAGCAACACGTACGTGAGCTCACCGTTGGCGAGGTTACTCCAGCCACCTTGCAGGTCAAACTCCTCGATAGTCTCAAGCGCCGTGATCGGCCCGACACCAACAAAGTCTCCACTTGAGTTGAGGATAGACGTATTCAAGTGGCTGTCTTTAGGCAGATCTTCAATCACGCCCGTGACATGCAACTCGAACTGATGATCCAGGGTGAGGACCTTGCCGAGAAATGGGCCTTCACCAAAATACTTTTCCGCCATCGAGCGGGTAACAATCAGCCCACGAGGATCCTCCAAAGCACTGGCATCACCTTCCAGATAATCAAAATTCAGAATCGTCGTGAAGGCAGGATCGGCGAAATACAGTTGTTCGTAATAATCATTGTCACCTTCGGTGAGCAAAAATTCTCGACGTTGTGTCCGCGCGGTCGCCTTGACCTCCGGCAACTGGGATGCGATCAGGGGCATAACGGCACTGTAGGTACCGTCGAATTCTTTCATGCCAACATTCGCCTCAGGTGTAAACACTGTGCCTACGGTCATGATGCGATCGACATTAGCAAAAAATGTATCGTAGTGCCGCTCATAGTTCAGGAGCATAGAACCAAACACAAAGACCGTCAGACCCACCACCAAACACAGAATATTGATGAAGGTATAGAGCCGGTTCTTAACCATATTACGCCACGCTGTTAACAAGTAATTTCGAAACATACGTTGTCCCCTTAGCTAGCCGCCCGCAAATTCTGAGTCACTACATGTCCATCAAACAAATTAATGGTGCGGCGAGCGTAATCACTATGGGCGGCGCTATGGGTCACCATGATAATCGTCGTGCCTTCGGCATTGAGTTGTTGCAACATTTCCATCACCTCCTGACCATGGGCGCTGTCAAGATTGCCTGTTGGTTCGTCAGCGAGGATCATCGACTGATTACCCACCACCGCTCGGGCCACTGCCACTCGCTGTTGCTGACCACCGGATAGCTGGCCAGGCAAGTGCTTCGCCCGATGCGCAATGCCCACCTTGTCCATCACCGCAGCAACACGCTGTTTACGCTCCGCAGCGGGAATGTCATGGTAGAGCAGCGCCAGCTCAATATTATCAGCGACGGTAAGCTCGCCAATCAGGTTAAAGGACTGGAAGATAAAGCCCACTTGGTGTTTGCGAACCTGTCCCAATTGACGTTCCGAGAAGCCGGAAATATCTTGACCACCGAATATATACTGACCCTGAGACGGGCAATCTAACATACCAATGATATTCAGCAGGGTTGACTTGCCACAGCCTGACGGCCCCATTATGGCGACAAACTCACCTGCTGCGATCTCTATATTGACGTTATTCAATGCCACAGTCTCAACTTCATCAGCGGCATAAACTTTTGAAAGATTATGTAACTTCAACATATTAAGTCTCCTTGTTATTCTCTAAAGAATCACTTCTTTGTGATCAATCTTCTGCATCTTTGTAGAGTTCCCAACGGCACTAGAAACTTCTAATTAATGTCGCCCTAGTTAGCTACCAGCTTCAGTTGATCCATTTGCGCAAAGCTACCGTAGCTGCTGGTAATGACCTGTTCTCCCACATCAAGACCCTCTACCACCTCAATGAAGCGAGCATTTCTTCGACCCAATTTAACATTGCGCCGCACCGCCCGGGCGCCATCTGCGGTCACGACGAACAGCCAGTTACCACCAGTGTCTTGGTAAAAGGCGCCGTTTGGGATCAATCGCGCCGGTGCCGGATCACCCAGCGTGAGTTTGCCCTGAATCGACTGACCGCGACGAATCTGAGTCGGCTCATCATCAACAAACAGCAGGTCAATTTCGAACTGACCGTTTTTTACCTGGGGGTAAACCTTGGCGACGTTTAACTGATAGTCATCACCACCCAGAGAAAAATAAGCTGACTGGTCAATATCGATACGGCTCAGGTAATACTCATCGAGACTGGCGCGTAGCTTGAAGTTAGCCGGATCATCCAATTGGCCAATGCGACCGCCACGCGCGATGCTCTGACCGACCTCAACGATCAGGCCTGATAGCTTGCCGTCTTCTGGCGCCCGCACATTCAGGGCTTCCAAATTATTTCGGGTAATGGCGAGACTACGCTCCAATTGCACTGTCGTCTTACGCAGAAAATTCAGTTGCGAGTCCTGCAGGCGAGCGTCGGTCGCCTGACTTTCCAGGGTGACAGCACGGCCGGCTTGATAGTAGGCCAGTTCATCGCCGGCATCTTCCAGCTGGCTCTTGCTGGCGACTCCGGACTTATCCAGATCACTCAGGCGCTTAACCTGCCGCGTCAGTCGTTGAATCTGGTAATCCAGATCCACTAAAGATCGTCGATGTTGCAGGCGGTTCTGTTCGAGTTGTAGCTCCAGACTGCGCATATTATTCAGCTGCTCAGTGACAATCGCTTCATTGCGGACCACATCCAATTGCAAACCGCTGTTTGTCAGCACCACAATCAAATCACCTTTGCGCACCAGGGCACCATCTTCCACCAGGCGCTGCTCGACCTGACCACCTTCAACGGCATCCAGGTAAATGGTCTTCTTCGGTGTGACTCGACCACGAATCGGAATAAAGTCATCAAAGACAGCCTGGGTCACTCGGGCCACCGCCACCTGGTTACTGTTCACCGTAAAGGTGCTATTAGTACTCTCCAGCACCGCGTAGGTCACCAGAATCACAATTAACACTAGACCTAGTGTCGCCGGCAGCCATCGTTGCAGGCGCTGCCAGGTGGACTTCTGAACCTTGCGATCCATCCCCACGCCAGAACCCGGCTTGCTCGACACCACTGGCCTCGACCCCGGATTGATCTCGTTCTTGCCTGCAGTGGTTGCCATCATTAGGCTCCTGAAATTATTCCTGAGGAGTGATTGTCGATACCTGGCCCGGCGCTTATCACCGGCTGACGGAGATTCTCACGATGTTGTCCTCCCTATGACAAACACTACGTCGCAATCGCCGGGCCACAATTACATCTCATTGTTTTTGTTGATTATTTTCACCATCTCCAACCCAAATTCATTAGCATGTGTTCAATATCGAACAACAAAGTGTTCGTTTATGAACACTAATCAGGTGATAATGCTCGGCATCATCAGCAAGAAGGTACAAGCCCATGGGCGGCGGCTCTATCCTGATTATCGATGACGACGATGATATTTTGACCGCGGGCAAGCTCCTGCTAAAACGTCACTACGGACATATCGAGATCACCAACCGCCCCCAGTCCATTCCCGCCCGCATGGCAGCCCGCGACTTTGACGTGATTCTGCTCGACATGAATTTCGGCCCGGGAGAGTCTAGCGGCGCTCAAGGCTTCGAATGGCTCGCGTGCATTCTCGCGCTCGACCCTGATGCCGTGGTCGTCCTGATCACCGCCCATGCCGGGGTCAATGTCGCCGTCAAAGCCATGAAGCTTGGCGCCACTGATTTCGTCATGAAGCCCTGGGAGAACGAGCGCCTGCTCGCCACGATTTCAACTGCCACGAAACTTAAGCAAAGCCGTGATATCGCGCGCTCCCTGCAACAGTCGAATGCCGCACTATCAGCCACGGTGACAGGTCACACGCAAGCTATGCTCGGCAACTCAAGCGCACTACAGCAGGTCAATTCTTTAGTCGCTCGGGCCGCGCCCACTGCCGCCAATGTACTGATTCTCGGTGAGAACGGCACCGGCAAGGAACTCGTCGCCCGCGCTATTCACCAGCAATCGGACCGCCACGACAAGGTCTTCATCGCCATCGACCTGGGGGCCTTAACCGAGTCCTTGTTTGAGTCTGAACTGTTCGGGCACAAGAAGGGCGCCTTTACCGATGCCCGGGAAGATCGCATCGGTCGTATGGAGGCCGCGAACGGTGGCACCGTATTTCTTGATGAGATTGGTAACCTGCCATTGTATCTTCAGGCCAAGCTGCTCACGGTACTGGAATCACGCCAGATTACACCTGTTGGTTCAAACCGAATTGTTGATATCGATATTCGCGTGATCGCCGCCACCAACCGACCCAAGTCTGAGTTGCATGACGAAGAACAGTTTCGCCAGGATCTGCTGTTTCGCCTGAATACCGTTGAAATTCAGTTGCCGCCCCTGCGCCAGCGCCAGGATGATATCGAGGTTATTGCTCGCCATTATGCTCAAACCTATAGCAAAAAATATGGACGTGCGGCCAAAGACTTTTCGCCCAGCACCATCACGGCACTCAAACATTACGCCTGGCCGGGTAATATTAGGGCCCTCAAACACGCGCTAGAACGAGCGGTAATTCTCTCCACCACCGACCAGTTTGAGCTGGCTGACTTTCAACTGGAAGCCATCGCAGTAAAGCCTCCTTCGCAAGACACCTTTTTGACCAACACAGAAACAACTCTGGCACCTGAACTCAACCTCGAGCGTCTAGAAAAGCAAACCATCAGCCAGGCGTTACGCCTACATGGCTATAACATCAGCCACGCTGCTCGCGATCTGGGACTGACTCGCGCAGCGCTCTACCGACGCATGGAGAAACACGGCCTTTGAAGCTGCGGGAACCCTCAGCAACACAATATTGATATTGATACTTGTAAACACCAACACTGTTGAAATATAGGCCACATTCCATGGGTTACAAGCGCTTCAGTCTGCTCCTGACATTTCGCCTCACTCTCGCGCTGGCAAGCTTGATGGCGCTGACCTATCTACTCGCCAAACCAGGCTACTACGCCGGCACATTGCTGATGCTACTAATCCTTCCCTTCCAGTGTTGGGAAATTTCTCAATTTGTGGCTCGCACCAACCAGGAACTTAGTCGCTTCCTCGATGCAGTGCGTTATGCTGACTTCAACCAAAAATTTGATCTAGCACCCATGGGCGCGAAGTTTCCAGCATTGGGCGACACCTTAAACGGCATCATGGCTCGTTATCGCGATGATCGCCGCCAGCAAGAGGCAGAACTGAATCACCTCAGAGCCCTCATCGAACAAGTCCCTATTCCGCTGGTCTCGCTCTATCACGATGAGCAGATTACCCTATGGAATAATGCAGCCAGAAGACTGTTCGGTCAGGCAGACCTGGCCCAAACCGATCACTTGCAACAGTTTGGCGAGCGGTTTTATCGCGCTGTCATCGATATCCGAGTTGGCGAACGACGTCTGGCAAAATTCATTAGTGACGATCAGGAGCTGACCCTCGCTATCGCCGCCAGCGAGATGACCATTGCCGGCCGCAGCGAGAAGATTTTGAGTCTGCAAAATATCCAGCAGGAACTTGATGATAGCCAGCTGGATGCTTGGCAGGAGTTGGTCAGAGTCTTAACCCATGAGATCCTCAACTCCATTACGCCCGTCGCGTCTCTGTCGAGAACATCTCTGCAACTATTGGAGGATCTAACCGACAGGTTGTCCTCCGAACTGGAACTGAGTGATGAACTGGGCGATATCAAGGAAGCTGTTGAAACCGTTGCACGGCGCTCTGATGGATTGATGAACTTCGTTGCCAGCTACCGCAAACTGACTCGACCGCCCTCGCCACAGCGAGAAGCACTGCCCATCAAGGACCTGTTCGATGGTGTTGGTCGCATCATGACTGCCCACGATGACGCCAGTAATATAGCCCTGACAACCCATATTTTGCCAGAGACCCTAACGCTGGAAGCTGATCGCGCCATGATTGAGCAGGTATTGATCAACCTCCTGCAAAATGCGGCACAGGCCAATACAGGTAGGGGCACTGTAGACGTAAGCCTCAGCGCCCGCTTGAACCGCCGCGGCCAGATTACCATTGAAGTCCAGGATAACGGGCCGGGCATTCCTGCAGAGTTACTCAAGCAGGTCTTTGTGCCCTTCTTCACCACCCGACGGGACGGTAGCGGCGTCGGCCTAGCCCTGTCACGCCAGATCATGATCGCCCATGGCGGCAGCATCAGCGCCAACCGAGCGCCTACCGGTGGCGCCCTGATCAGCTTGAATTTCTAACTGACTTCAAGTTCAACTCTCACTATTTGTGAAGACTAGCTGAGCCCCCAGTTGGCCTGCTCACGAAGCTTGACCATAAAGCTTTCCTCATAGGCTTCTTCCGGATTTTCTCGCACCAGCCGATCCAGCACTTGAGCATCGTCCCCCAGCAGCACCCGCCAACGTTCATCCCTGACACCTTGCAACATCATCGCCGCAGCTTCCCCGGCGGTGGTTGGCGCATTATCTCGAAACGCTTCACCCTGCGCTTTGATCATCGCCTTGATCTGGTCGTCAGTGACTTCCGTCAAGTCGATACCCATGCGGGCGGTAATACGCTTACGGACGCCAACCAGCTCTGCAGCCGTAAAGTCCTCTACCGCATGACCGGATATCTTGCCGGAATTGATCGCGATGGAGGTGCCGATATGACCCGGCATCACGACTGAGACTTTGACATGCGGAGCATTGACTCGCAGGTCTGAGACCAGCGCTTCGGTAAAGCCTTTCACGGCAAATTTGGCGGCACTGTAAGCGCTGTGAGTTGATCCCGGCCCCAGGCTCGCCCAGAAACCATTGACGCTACTGGTATTGATCATATGCGCTTCAGTCGCGGCGACAAGATAGGGCATAAAGGCTCGAGCATTATAGTAGACCCCGTACCAACAGATATTAAAGGTTCTTTCCCAGTCTTCTCGCGAGCCATCGACGAAGCTCACGCCCGCACCGATGCCAGCATTATTGAACAACAAGTTGATATGATCCCGACCGTGCAGGTCGAGCACTTCATCACGAAAACGTAGCACCTGATCCTCCTTTGATACATCGCATTTATGCGCCGTAATACGTACACCTTGCGGACCTTCCTGCTGGCAAATCTTGAGCGTTTCCTGCATGTTTTCATCAATTACATCACAGATCGCAACATCACAACCCTCTGCGACCAATTGTCGAGCTAGTTCTCGTCCCATGCCTGTGCCGCCGCCGGTAATAACCGCTAACTTGCCTGCGAAATCCTTCATACACACCCCTTAAATATCGTTAGATTGACTGCTCAATAACGGACAACCGCGCGCACCAATGAAATTACTGTTCCATAGCGGCAATCGCACGCTGCAAGCTTCTGCACTCCCGCAGGATACGAACTATTCACCGGCGGCGCAATGCACGGCAAAAGTGGCTGGCATCGACCCGGTATTCGCCACAAGCCATTGACTCAGCCAGCCACATCATTGATAACTACGCTCTGTTGAAGTCATCAAGGCCAAGAACTTTTGGATCTGAATAATACGAACTGGGACGACCTTAGAGTTTTCCTCGCAGTCGCACGACAGGGCAATCTAGATGCCGCCGCGGACACCCTTGAACAAGACCCGACGACGGTAGGTCGACGCCTGCGGCGACTGGAACAAACCCTGGGCACAGGCTTGTTCGACCGATCACGCCGAGGCCACCGGCTGACCACCGCCGGTGAGTGGTTACTCAAGCAGGTCGAGCAGATCGAACACACCATGTATGCCGTCCAGGCTGAAATCGCCGGCGAAGTCAGCCGAGTTCAAGGTACGGTAAGGTTGAGCGTCACAGAAGGTTTTGGCAACGCCTTGATCGCGCCGGGGCTTCGCCAACTCAGCCAGACTTATCCCTCACTGATGCTGGAACTGGTAGCCACCAGCGGCTTATTAAATGTTTCAAAGCGCGAGGCGGACCTGGCAGTTCTGTTATCCAGGCCGACTACCGGCCGCCTGAAGGTCAGCAAACTCACTGACTATAGCCTGCAGCTTTACGCCAGCCCTAGCTATCTGAGTCAGGCCGAGGTCCCACAGACTATTCCTGATCTGCATGCCCACACCTTGATCGGTTATGTGGATGACTTAATCTATTCACCGAAACTGCGTTACTACAATGATCTGGATTCCGGCCTGGTGCCGAAACTGTGCAGCTCAAGCCTGCTGGCCCAGGCGCAGATGGCCCGTGCCGGCTGCGGCATCGCCATGCTGCCGCGGTTTCTCGGGATGGCAGATCCCGGCCTGCAATTGGTCCTTGCCGATAGCGTCCTGATCACCCGCTCCTTCTGGTTGGCAATCCATGAAGATGTGGCTGACCATGCCCGGATCCGCGCTGTTGCCGACTTTTTAAAGCAGTTGGTACGGGATAATAGTGCGCGCTTGAACTAAAGCCTTGCGGCTAAAAAGCCTGAAATACTTTTTAGCAACGCAGAAAAACTGGTATGTTCAATCAAAAATAAAAACCTGCAGGGACAATGACCATGGCTGACCTATTCGCGCTTTCTGATAAAATACTGCGGTCAGAGCACACTGATGTGCGGCCCTTCAACCGAATAAACCACGAACTTTCCGAGCTCGACAACGACTTGTCATTTGTCGAGGCCTTCTCCAACTCGGTGAACTTCGCCACCGACGATGGTCTCGTAATCGTCGACACCAGCAGCATACGCGGCGGGCAATTGGTCGTCGACGCCATACGTGGCTGGCGACCTAACGATCGATTCAATGCTTTGATCTATTCTCACGGCCACGTGGATCATGTGGGCGGCAGCGGCGCATTTATTGCGGATGCCAAACAGGCAGGCAAACCCAACATTGAAATATATGGCCATGAGAACGTACAGCACAGGTTCGATCGCTACAACCTTACTAACGGCTACAATCAGGTCATTAATTCACGCCAATTTGGCACGTCAATGCAAGGGAATTTCTTACCCACGGACACCGGTCAAGTCACCACTAGCTATTCGTCATACCTGAACCTGCAGAAAGGCGGGTTGACCATGGATCTTTACCACGCCAAAGGCGAGACTGACGATCATACCTGGGTCTGGGTGCCTAAATATAAGGCGATCTGCGCCGGTGACTTTTTTATATGGAACTTTCCCAATGCAGGCAACCCGCAAAAGGTTCAGCGCTATCCAGTGGAGTGGGCTGCAGCTATGCGCGCCATGGCCGACAAGCAGCCTGAATATTTTCTTCCGGCCCACGGCTTGCCGATTCGAGGCGCAAAACAAATCCATGAAGTCCTAACTAACTGCGCACTGGTACTGGAAAACCTGGTGAGCGACACCTTAAACCTGATGAATCAGGGTGCCCGCCGCAATGATATCGTCCACTCGGTCAAGGTGGATGCCGCACTGTTAGCAAAACCTTATTTGCGGCCCCTCTATGACGAGCCAGAATTTGTGATCAATAATATCTGGCGACTGTATGGCGGCTGGTATGACGGCAACCCCGCGCATCTGAAACCAGCCACGGAAGTCGCCCTTGGCGCCGAGATCGCGGCGCTGGCCGGCGGTCCGTTGAAGCTCGCCCAACGGGCCCAGGAGATTGCTGAATCTGGCGATTTCCGTCTTGCCTGCCACCTGATCGAACACGCGCTGAATGCCGACAGTGGCAACAAACAGGTCCACGGAATTAGGGGCGAAATCTACCAGGCTCGCGTCGCCCAGGAAACATCTCTGATGTCGAAAGGCATCTACGGCTATGCCGCCAGGGAATCTATTAAGCTCGCTGATTAGACGTAAAGCCTAATTGTGGGTAGGCAGCCCCTAACCAGCCTATCTCACGACAAAAACCTTAAGCCCGCATCAAACATTGGGAATAATATCTCGAGCGATCCGCGCCATGATCTCAAAGCGCGGCGCGAAAGCCGGCAAATTCATCACCTGATTCAGACCAGCAGCCTGCAATCCCTGTAGGGTTTCAATCAATTGATCCTGAGTACCGATCAGGCAACTGGCCTGAAGCAGCGATTTGGTAAGAAACTTTTCTTCCTCGGGCAGCACCCAACAGTTATGTCCCTGATGAATGCGCTGGTGGCGCCGAGCGAGGGGCACCGCCTCAATCATCTTGATGTAATCAGGCCAAATGGCCGTGAGGTGTGACGGCGGTTGATGACCAAAATTTCGGTACTGATCATAGCTGTAATGCAACGCCGCAATCGCCATCGCCCCCACTTCATGCTTAACCCTCGCCGAGTCTATCGCCTCACCTTTATCAAGAACTAGCATGGCTGTCAGTGCTGTCGTATAAAAGTCGTCGCGCTCAAAGTCGTCGCTGGCGCCGGCCTCGATCATCAGCCACATGCTCTCCATGGTGGCCGGGTTAGAGGTAAAAGCGAGTACCGCGCCATCACCGTGCTTACCCGCCAGCGCCAGCGATTTAGGCCCAAAACCCGATACATACATGGGAATGGGGTCAGTGACATTGACGAAGCCCTCATCAGGCATGATATGGCGAATAGGGATATCTCGGCCACGATGATGGAACATCGCCTCATCTCCAGCTAACAAGGGCTTAATGGTGCTCAAATATTGATCATATTCAGCGATGGGTTGGGGTGGCAAATCCATGATTCGCATCGCTGTATTGCCCGCTCCGACCCCAAAAAACGTTCGGCCTGGCGCCAAGGCATTGATGGTGGCAATACCCGCGGCATTCACCGGTGCAGGACGAGTACCACTGATCGCAACGCCGGTGCCCAGCTTAATTGTCGTCGTGCGATGGGCGGCCAGCGCCAGGGTGGCATAGCAATCAGACCAAATCATCTGGCTGTCAGCGAACCAGCCATGACTGTAGCCCAGGGCTTCAGCCTGGACGACGTAATCGATATCGTTAATATGACTCTGCACACAGATGCCAATATCCATTGCTCGTTCCTCGCTATTGAATAAACCTAACTCGACATTAACCTAGGCGATGCCATCAAGGCACCCAGTTTATTCACCATTTATGCTAACCTTACGGCTGACTTATCCCACCCTGGAACGTGAATGAGACGACTCGGCAGTTTGACCCTGGTGCTTTTAGCATTAATTGGCTGTTCACCGACACAGGAAGACAGCAACCCATCGACTACAAACAATGGAGACACTATGAGCAATGATATGAAGGCAGGTCAGGACTTTCTGGCTGCCAACGCCACTAAAGAAGGCGTGATTGTGACCGCATCCGGACTGCAATACCGCGTAATGAAATCTGGACAAGGCGCAACACCAGGACCCACAGATGTGGTCAAGGCGCATTATCATGGCACTTTTATCGACGGCAAAGTCTTCGACAGTTCCGTTGAACGGGGCGAGCCACTGGAATTACCGGTCAATGGTGTGATCAGTGGCTGGACCGAAGCGCTGCAAATGATGCAGGAAGGTGACCAATGGCAGCTGTTTGTGCCATCAGATCTGGCCTACGGCGCTCGTGGCGTCGGACCCATTCCTGGGAATACGGCACTGATATTTGAAGTCGAGCTCATCGAGGTCAAATAGCGGTCAAATAGATATCAAATAGGGGCCTCCAGCGCAACCTCTGCATGCCGGCAAATTGGCCGACAAAAACAGATCAGTTGCGCGACCCCAGCTGCATTAAACCGCTATCTGGCTCTTCGCCTATCCGTTAAAACCTATCTAATCCTTGAGAATCTAAGCCCTAATCTAAGCCCTAATCTAAGCCCTATCTAACAACAGCGGCGCCAGACAGCTGCGCTGGTAGGTCTCGTCGCCGAATTGGTATTGGCACCACAGGGCACGACGCAGATATAACTGAGCGTCGCACTCAAAAGTAAACCCAAAGCCACCATGAAACTGAATGGCCCGATCACCGGCGAAGGCAAAACCCTCGCTGGCGACGGCTTTGGCCATGCGCAAGGCAATCGCCTTGTCAGCACTGCTGCTGTCGGCCTGATCAAATACCGTTGCCCCATGATAAACATGGGAACGACTGGCCTCCAGGCCGATAAGTATATCCACCGTCGGGTGCTTCAGTGCCTGATAGCTGCCGATATACTTATCGAACTGCTTGCGGGTTTTCAGATACTCAATCACCAAATTTAAGGTGTTGGCGTGACCACCCACCATTTCGGCACTGAGCAGTAGCATCAAAACCTGCTCGATCTCGGCGAAACAGGTCTGCGGCAGAAGACTTTCCAGGCCGACACTGATGCCATCCAGATCGAGTTGAAAGCTACGGCGAGTCTCATCAATCACCACTTCCTGGGTGAGTGCGGCCACAGGAATCTGGGCTTTGTCTAACAACACCAGTCGGGGCTGGCCCGCTAGCAGCACCGAAACGATGATCATATCTGCCAACGTCGCATCTTGAACAAAACATTTGGTGCCCGTCAGGACGAGCTTACCCGTCTGTTGTTCGGCGCCGCAAGTCGGCGCATCCAGCAGCCAACTGCCATCGAGCTCCACCAAACCCATAGTCGCGACAGCACCGGTCGCGAGCTTTGGCAGCCAGATATTCTTCTGTTCTTCACTGCCGGCTAGCAGCAGCGTATGGGCCGCAGCCGCAGACCAAACTAACGGCGTGGCCATCAAATGCCGACCCATGGATTCCACCACCGGCACCAACTCACTCAGCCCCAGACCCAGACCGCCATAGGTCTCTGGAATGGTGATCGCAGACCAGCCAAGATCGACAATTTCCTGCCAGACAGCTGCAGGGATGGTTTGCTCGTCGCCCAGCCGGGCCCTCACCAGACTCACCGGTGAGTGTTTGCCACAGAAGTCCATGGCAGTATCGAGCAGCATGCTTTGCTCTTCCGTAAATTCGATTGGTTGACTCATATCGCCCCCTAGCTCTTTGGCAAGCCGAGCACACGCTCGCCCATAATGTTGTATTGAACCTGCGTGGTACCGCCGCCGATGGTGGCCGAAAACGAATTAAAATAGATTCGCTGCCACTTGCCGCCGTCTACTGCGGCGGGCGCGATAAAACGTCCGCCATTTGCGCCCTGCAAAGACAAGGCAAACTGACAGAAGCGCCGCTTCAGCTCGGTGCCGCGAAGCTTACCGGACATGGCTATTGCACCGGGACGTTCAGCATTCAACGCAGGAATTCGACCCTTGGCACTCATCAGACTATTGCTCTTGGCCTCAATCAAAAATTGCACCATCTGGTCTCGAATTAATGGGTCCTCCAGAACGGGCCGACCATTGCGAGTTGAACGCCGGGCCAATTCCAGAACGTCATTAACGTTCAAGTCCATCATTGATATACCACCGGCCTGGCCGCCAACATTGCCACGCTCGAACATCAGGGTGGCCATCGCCACCTGCCAGCCCTCACCTTCTTGTCCCATAATACAATTGGCAGGAATCCGCGCGTCGTGAAAAAACGTCTGGCAAAAGCCAAACTCGCTGGTCAGCTTTTTGATTGGCTGAGGCGTGATACCCTCCACATGCATTGGCGCCAGAAAGAAACTCAAACCGGCATATTTGTTTGGGCCACCCGTGTCGGTTCGCGCCAGCAAGATCATGTATTTTGCATAGCTACCCAGACTGGTCCAGATCTTCGACCCATTGATCACATACTCGTCACCATCACGCACCGCTTTCACCTGGGCACTGCCTAGGTCCGAGCCATGATCCGGCTCAGAAAATCCCTGACACCAAATGTCATCGGCGTTCAGGATACCTCTGATATATTTCTGCTTGGCTTCTTCGGTGCCCCGCTCCAGGATCAATGGTCCAGCCCAATTAAGGCCAATGGTATTGGTCATAAACGGCACGCGCTGACGGGCCATTTCCTGCGTCACAATATCTTGAAACACCTGTGGCTTGCCGCCACCGCCATATTCTTTGGGCCAAGACATGCCCAGGTAGCCGGCGTCATAAACCTTACGCTGCCAGGCCCGCAGATACTCAAACTGCGCATCAGTACCTACCTCCATAAAGGATTCAGGCAGTAAAAATCCTGGATCACCCGGATTGTTTTCTTCCAACCAGGTCGACACTTCCTGCCTGAACGCCTCAAGCGCTTGCTCATTCACATTCATGAATTACTGTCCTCTTTTTTAAAATCTAGCGACGCCGAAGGTGTTCGGCTGAGTGCCCCTGAGTGTCGTTTCAAGACAGGTCTCAAGCGTAAAGATAAGCACCTGGCGGGTGTCCGCCGGGTCGATAATACCATCGTCCATCATTCTGCTGGAGCAGAACATCGACTCTGACGACAGCTCCATACTAGCGATCAATTTTTCGGCGCCTTCAGCCATCGCCTGACGCTGGGCTTCGGGAATCTCTTGACCCGTGGCCCGAGCCCGATCTTCGGCAACCACTCGCATCACACCGGCAGCTTGGGCACCACCCATTACGGCCTGACGGGCCGTGGGCCATGAAAACACAAATTCCGGTTTCAAAGACTTCGAGCACATGGCGTAGTTACCTGCGCCATAAGCATTACCCACAATAATCGTGATTTTGGTCGGTCGAAAGTTTGCCACCGCTTGAATCATTTTTGATCCGTGCTTGACCTGACCTGCCTGCTCCGCTTCCACACCCACAAGAAAGCCCGTGGTGTTTTGCAGAAAGATCATCGGTGTATTGGTTTGATCACAGAGTTGCAGAAACTGGCTGGCCTTCTTCGCACCTTGCGGCGTGATAGGCCCGTTATTGGTCATAATGCCGCAGCGCCAGCCGCCAATATGCGCATGACCACACACCGTATGCTGATCATTAGCCGGTTCAAATTCAAAAAATTCAGAGCCATCGAAAACGCGGGCGATGACCTCACGCATATCGTAGGGGATGCGTTTGTCTTCAGAGACGATACCCCGCAACTCTGCCGCCGGATACAAGGGCGCCACTGCCGCCCTATCCGGCGTCAACTGCGGGCCTGCTGCCGGGGGGAATTGCGCGACGATGTCCCTGGCGACTCGAATACCATCGGCATCATTTTCGGCCAGGTATTCTCCGGTTTGCGAGATTGTCGCGTGCATTTCAGCACCACCCAAAACTTCGTGTTCAGCTTCCTCGCCAGTTGCTGCCTTTAATAGTGGCGGTCCGGCAAGAAACAGATGGGTCTGACCTCGAACCAGCACCACATAGTCTGACAGCGCGACTTGGTAGGCGCCGCCGGCTGTGGCATTACCATGGGCGACTGTGATCTGCGGAATACCTGCAGCGGACAACTCTGCCTGCTGACAATAGACTCGACCACCATCGAGAAAACCATGTACATGCCAGGGGTCAGGGTCACCGTCACCGGCCAGATTGCCACCACCACTCTCACTAAGACACACCAGCGGCAGGCGGGTACTGAAAGCAATTTCCTGCAAACGCAGGTTTTTACGGGTGGTCACCGAGGTGATGGTGCCGCCCTTGATAGCGTAGTTCCATACCATCGCAAGAATTCGCCGACCTTTGACATAGCCGATACCAACAATGAGATTGCCGCCTGCCAAAGAACCGTCTTTATCACCATTCATGCCGAGTCCCGCAATACTAGACAACTCGAGGAATGGCGCACCTCTGTCCAGCAGATGGGCGAGCCGTTCACGAGGCAGCAACTTACCTTTTTTCTCTGCCCGCTCACGGTAACGCTCCTCACTGGCGCGTATATTCCGCTCAACGATACGCACCTTTTCGATATAGTTAGTCATGAACTCGACATTCGATTGATAGGCGTCGCTGTTGGTGTCCAGGCTGGATTCAAGCTGACTCATTGTTGGCATCCCCTACTGATAGTTCCACCAGAAACTGGCGATTTTTAACCTGCGTACCCGCTTCAACGTTAATGCTGACCACCTTACCGTCGACGTCGGCGACATGTCTGTGCTCCATTTTCATGGCCTCAATCAGCACGAGCGTCTGGCCTTTGACGACGCTATCGCCTACCGCCACCAGCACCCTGACGACTAAACCACCCGTCGAGGCATTAATCATCCCACTGCCTGCGGCACCTTTAGCGTTCACCGGTGCGTAGGTAGTGACTGTGGCATTAACAGTATCAGCACCGAAATCAACGCTTACGCTATTATCTTCGAGGTAAAAGGCCGCCTCTCGATCAACGCCGTCGCAGGTATAGGACATTCGCCCCGCCTCGCAGGCGTTGATCATCACATCAATCACTCGATTTCCCAGGTTGACTCGAAAGCCGCCATCAATAGCCAACGATGAAGACCGGGTTTCGATGCCATCTGCCAGGAACGTCTCAACGACCATCATCGGTTCAGCGTTACTCCAGGCCGGCTGAGCCGCACCATTTTGGGCTAACAGGGCCGCAGTCACCGCGAGTTGCTGAGTTCGATCAACGTCTTGATACCGGTCGAGCAAAGCTGCATCGATAAAATCGGTGGTCGTCTCACCCTGAATAAACACAGGCTCGGTCAACAACTGAATCAGAAACGACTTATTGGTTACCAGACCCAAAAGCTTCGTTTCCTTAAGGGTGCGAACTAAGCGGCTTCGAGCCTCCTCGCGATCCTTGCCCCAGCAAATCAATTTCGCCAGCATCGCATCATAGTATGGAGAGACCTGACAACCACTGTAAATGCCATGATCGATTCGTACCCCAACGTTCTCATAGGGTTCGAACAACTGCACGGTACCGGTCTGAGGCATAAAACCGTTCCTTGGGTCCTCTGCATAAATACGTACTTCAATCGCATGTCCGTCAAGACTGATGTCCTGCTGACCACAGGGCAACGGTTGACCATTGGCAATTTGCAATTGCCAGTCCACCAGATCAATATCTGTCACCAACTCCGTCACAGGGTGCTCAACCTGCAGGCGAGTATTCATTTCCAAAAAGTAAAAGTGTTGATCTTGGTCCACCAGGAATTCAACGGTACCCACGCCTTCATAACTCACAGCAATGGCGGCGTTAACTGCAGCCTCACCCATGCGTGCACGGAGCTCGCCACTCATAAACGGCGACGGGCTTTCCTCGATGACTTTCTGGTGCCGACGTTGCGCTGAGCAATCACGCTCGCCGAGGTGGATCACATTGCCATGGGCATCACCGGCGATCTGAATCTCGATATGCCGACTGTTAACTATCGCTTTTTCCAGAATCAATTCATCGCTACCAAACGCACTGACCGCCTCAGCTCGAGCTGACGCGATGCCGTCTAACAGATCAGCCTCACGAGTCACAAGACGCATGCCGCGCCCACCACCGCCTGCAGCGGCCTTGACCATCACCGGAAAACCAATCTTGATCGCTTCAACCCTCAGGGTCTCGACATCTTGTTTCGCCCCTTGGTAGCCGGGCACACAGGGAACGCCCGCCTTGATCATCAAGTCTTTAGCCGTAGCCTTATTACCCATCAGGGCAATAGCCATGGCGGAAGGACCGATAAAGCGAATCTGATTATCGATGCAGGCCGCGGCAAACTGGGCATTTTCCGACAAGAACCCATAGCCGGGATGAATGGCATCAGCGCCGGCGCGTTTCGCTGCCTGAATAATTTTCTGGATGTCCAAATACGACTCTGCCGCGGTATTGCCGCCGAGGCTGACGCTCGCGTCAGCCAGCGACACAAATAACGCATCAGCATCGGCGTCGCTATAAACTGCCACTGCCGACAAGCCGGCGGCTTGAACACTGTCAATAATGCGGCAAGCTATTTCACCACGATTGGCTATTAATACTGTACTTATCGGCGTTCTCTTCACTCGAATGCTCTCTTCATTAGTAGCAAGGTTAGTCGCAAGGTTAGCAGCCCGTTCATTTCCACTTTCGCTCTGGTCTCAGCTTGTCGTGCCTTGAGTGTTAATCTGTGCTTTGACTATTTAACTGTGCCACCAGAGCAGCTGGTACTTCAATTATTTTGGCCCGCAGATACTCGCCCATAGTCTTCGCCTGGCTATCAATCCGCACCGATGAGGATACGCCTTCGCCCAAGATACCGTGAATGTAGAAATTCAGCGCATGCAAGTTCGGCAGCTCATAACGATCAATATCGAAGTCAGCAGTATCAGCCAATAGTATCTTAAAGTTTTCAACGGTGAGAAACTCATACAGGAACCCGTAAGCTTCAGGCGTCTTGGCCCAGACACCAATGTTGGCGTTACCACCTTTATCGCCTGAACGGGTACCAAACAACCGTCCAAAGGGGATTCGCACCAGATCGCCGTGCGGATAGTCGGGTATCTTGACGGTTACTTGCTGGTAATACATGGCATCAAGACCCAATTGGCTGGTGGGTAACACTTCCAGAGTCTGGTCGCCCAGATGCACGGTCTCAACAATATGTCGACTGTCCACCAGGGCTGGCCAATAAGAGATGAAAGCGCCACCACCACCGGCGGAACTTGAACTGAATCCAGGAAAATTTGCCAGTGCGAGCTCAATAATTTTGGCGGAGAATATACGCCCCACCAAGGCTTCGTTCTTCGATTTCACGCTAATTCGCAGGCGCGCATAGGCTTGCTCGTTCGATTGCGGATCCTCTTGATCACTGCGAATCAACTGGACAGTAACTTCATCAAATTGATCAATGCCACCCACGGACGTGAACAGGGTATCGGTAAATAAATCAGCTTTTTCCTCGATATCAAGGCCAGTCAGCAATATCTCCATGCCATTGCGAAAGCCGCCAGCAGTATTAATACACGCCTTGTGAGTCGGCGGAGGACTGCTACCCCGACAGCCTGACACATAGACTCGATCAGCGCCCTGTTGCGCTATGGTCAGGGTATCAAAATGGGCGACGACATCAGGGTTCAAATAGGCTGGCGCACCAATCTCATACAACAACTGGGCCTTGACGGTACCCACCGATACCAGCCCCCCGGTGCCTGGATGCTTGGTGATGATGAAATTACCATTCGCCTCAATCTCGGCGATGGGGTAGCCCATATTATGAAAACTCGGCACTTCCTGAAAAAACGCATAGTTACCCCCCGTTGCCTGCGCGCCACATTCGATAATATGACCTGCGGCAAGGGCTCCAGCGAGCGCATCGTAATCTTGCCGTTGCCAGTTGAATTTCCAGGCGGCGGGACCTATCACCACCGCCGCGTCGGTGACCCGCGGACAGATCACCACATCAGCACCCAAATCTAACGCGGCCTTGATCCCCCAGGCACCAAGATAAGCATTCGCCGTGACTGCTGGTTTACCGCCATCAGCCAAGGTCACGCCGGTGTCCATATTCGTCAGGGTCTCACCACTGGCTTGCAGATCCACCAGCCGAGGCATCAGGTCATCACCCTCGATATAAGCGACTTTGACATCAAGGCCAAGCTCAGTCGCAATCAAAGAGACTGCTTTTGCCATACCGGCAGGATTCAGGCCGCCAGCATTGGAGACAATCTTGATGTTCTTTTGCATACATAAGGTTAATACCTCACGCACCTGCTTCAGAAAGGTGCCCACATATCCCCCGTCTGGATTTTTCTGACGCTGGTTATACAAAATGGTCATGGTCAGCTCAGCGAGATAGTCACCGGTCAACACATCGATGGGACCCCCTTCAACCATCTCTCGAGCAGCGCTGAGTTTATCGCCATAAAAACCACTGCAATTCGCGATTCTGATTACTTCGGTCATGGTCATTCACCTCATCTAAAATTTCATCAGGCCTAAATAAAGACTATTCAGACGATTCGCGGAGCGTCAACAAGGGGGCCACTAACGCGATCCATTTTTTAACGTATTCCAAGTGCTTCACGCCATCACTGCCATAACGTTCCTGGATCAGCAGACCCCGCAAAAAGCTTCGAGTCATATTCAATAACATGACAACTTCTTCATCATTACCCGATACTGCGGCGTATTGCGCCAAGGATTGCGCATCAAGGGCGCGCCCCCAGTCAAAAAGCTCTGTGGATATCCTCGCTTGGAGCAATTCATCAGTTCTGGCAGCGTTAAGTATTTCCAACAAAGCCCGATAAGCCGGCGTATTGATATATTTATTCCAGGCCTGCAGCAGTGCCGCGTCGACGCTGACGGGCTTGCCACGTCCGGGCTGAAAGGGTCTAGCCAAGAGTTTGTTTAACGTCGCGGCAATCAGATCCTCCTTCGACGGATAATGGTGCTGCAATGCGCCTTTCGAGAATCCCGCCGTCGCCGCCACCTGGTTTAACGAGGTGTCGCTATATCCCTTGCGCACCAACAGGTCTATCGTCGCGTCACAAATTAGATCCCGGGCGCGAAGGCTCTTGGCTTGTTGCTTGCCGGATGCCGCACTCAACGTCACGGCTAGTCTGCCTTCACCCAGTTGGGTTGACGTTTTTCTCTAAAGGCCGCCATACCCTCGGCGCCCTCCGGCGACTTGAACATGCGAACACTCCATTCACCTGTTTCAGCAAACCCCTCCTGAGTCGACAATTGCGACACGCGCCGAACCAGCTTTTTACATTCAACCACTGCATTAGGGCCGCCCAGATTGATCATATCGATCTCTTCCTGGACTGCTGCCTGCAATTGGTCTTTGGGCACCGCCCGGTGCACTAGCCCATACTCAACAGCCTGATGACCATTAAAACGCTCGCCCGTGAGAAGCAGCTTCATGCCATGGTGAGTGCCGAGTTTTGGTAGGCAGACCACCGAGATCACAGCGGGGATCACGCCAATTCTGACTTCGCTGAAACTGAACTGCGCATCGTCGACGGTAATGACAATATCCGCGGCTCCCACCAGGCCCAAGCCACCTGCAAAGGCAGCGCCATTGATCGCGGCAATCACCGGCTTGTCACTGTCGAGAATGGCCCTGAGCACTTCAGGGTAAGGCACGGCCTGACCACCGCCATCGATGGATTGTCCCGGCGGGCTCTTCAGGTCTGCACCCGCACAGAACGCCGGGCCGTTACCCGTGATCACAATCGTCCGCACTTCGGGGTCCTGGTTAGCAATCCCCAGGTGAGCATAGAGCTCATTGACTAAAACTGAAGACAAGGCATTGCGATTTTCTGGCCGATTCAACGTGATCCAGGCCGCCCCTTTGCGCACTTCATACAAGGTCGCTTGCGTGCCCGCTACTGTCGCCATGGTCATATCCTCATAAAAGGTAGTTCTCGAGACTAGCAGAGAAACAAGCCAATCGGAAGGTTTTTCCATGGTGGCTAAAACAACCACAAACACGCGCATCAAATCCCGCAGTTACTAAGCACAGAACTAAGCACAGAACTAAGCACAGAACTAAGCAAACTTGCTCTAAGCTGGCCTGAAAACCAATAATCCAACTCGGAAAAGCGTCTTCTCGACCTGTCTCGCGCCCAATCAAATAGGCTCTGGCGGCCATCACGCCAGAACGTTGATTTAGTGGTATACCTTGGTCCAATATGCGCACTGGAATAGATTGCCTTAGCAAGGGTTACCACCTTGCAGATTACGAATACACACCTAACAATCACTGAACCAGCCTATGATCACCTATGATCACCTATGATCACCTATGATCACCTATGATCACCTATGATGGGCATCTACCCAGGCAGTAGGGTCTACAAAGAGCTGACTATGAAGAGCGACAAAAACGATGAATAGATCACCTGTCATACTCATTACGGGCGCCTCTGGCGGTGTCGGCCAGGCCGCGGCACTGGCCTGCGCCACTGACGGCGCACGCATAGCAGTGCATTTTCATCGTAACCAAGCGGCAGCAGACGCCTTATGCGCGAGCTTACCAGGCACTGGGCATCGGGTTTACGGGGCAGACATCACTGATCCTTCGATGGTAGAAAGCCTGATTCAGCGGGTTGTTGCCGAGATGGGACAATTGGACGTACTGGTCAATAATGCCGGCATATCAGCCCGCTGCGATATTACCGCTATCGACTACGCGACTTGGCAAGAGACTTGGCAGCGCATTCTTGAGACGAATCTGACCGCTGCGGCCAACTTATCATTTTGCGCTGCGCAGCAGATGATCAAATCCGGCGGCGGCCGAATGATCAACGTTTCATCTCGTGGTGCCTTTCGTGGCGAGCCCTTGATGCCCTGGTACGGCGCCTCAAAAGCCGGCATGAACGCCATGGGCCAGTCGTTAGCCCAGGCACTGGGACCCAAGAATATTTATATTTATACGGTAGCACCGGGGTTTATTGAGACGCCTATGGCCGCAGCGATCCTGGCAAGCCCGGAAGGCGAAGGCATTCGTCAGCAAAGTCCAATCGGCCGTGTCGCCCAGGCTGAAGAGGTCGGCGAAACCATCCGTTATCTAGCGCTCGAGGCGCCCACCTTTATGACTGGTGGCATTATCGATATCAATGGTGCATCTTACCTTCGGTCATAGCATCGCAAGACACGCGCTCACCAGCCTGCGGCTACAACGCTAACGGATGAGACAACAAGCAAGGAGATCAATATGGGCTGGTCTATCAATCGGGCAACGGGTCTGACATTTCACAAACCGGGTTTGTCCACCAAGGGCTATACGCTGCTGACCCCTCATGGTGACCAATCGACTTACCTGATTGATATGGATGGCCGAGTCGTGCATCAATGGCGGTTCAGTCATATCCACCCAGGCTATGGTCGACTGTTGAAGAACGGCAATTTACTGATGACCGGCTCTGATATAAATTTACCTAAACCACCACCAGACGAGCCAACGAAGGCGCCGCTAGCGTTCGAGCAGCATATCACTCGCCTCGGCGGCTACCACACCACCCTGGTAGAAATGAACTGGCAGGGTGACATTGTCTGGGAATACGTAAACCGCTGCCAGCACCATGATTTCTTTCGCCTCGAGAACGGCAACACGATGGTGCCGGAATGGGTTGAATTACCGGAAGATTTGCACAAACAAGTACGCGGTGGCTACAAGATGCCACGGGAGCGCTTGCCTCGGTTACTCGGTGATGACCTGGTTGAAGTTGACCCCCAGGGTCAAGAAATACGGCGCATCCAGACCTGGAAGTTGCTCGATCCAATCAAGGATCCGATACACCCTACTCGACGGCGCTGGGAATGGACTCACCTCAACGGCTTTGATATCAACAAAAAGGGCGACATCCTATTTTCCGCCAGAAATGCTGACAGGCTCGCGATCATCAATGCCGATAGTGGCGAAATTAGCTGGAAATTCACTAAGACCCATGGCCAACACAATCCTACCTGGGTTACCAACAAAGGTGCCACCCACGACAATATTCAAGTGTTCGATAACGGCGCCTCCTCCTCACGAGTGATTGAAATAGACCCCCAGAGCAGCGATGTCGTCTGGACTTATCATGGCGTGCCCATGCACCAATTTTTCAGCGGCCATATTTCCGGCGCCTCCCGCCTGCCTTCAGGCAACGTTCTGGTGTGTGAAGGCACCAGCGGCCGTCTGTTTGAAACTAACCAGGCTCGGGAGGTTGTTTGGGAGTGGATCAACCCCTTCGTTAACAACAATGCCCGTGGCGAAGCCACTGTCAGCATTTATCGTGCCCATCGCTATTTGCCAGATCACCCCGCGCTGGCCGACAAGGATCTAGATCCTGCCCGATTCAGTAATATCAACCGCCTGAATGGCCTGATGTAATACCGCATAAAACTTAACATGTGCGCAAAGCACGAGTATTAAACTGTAGACTAGGCCGCGACCGGCCACCACGATCAGGAGATCTGCATTGATAAACCTATTACTCTCGGAATCCAGCTACAACGACATGGCGGCCGACTTGGCAATTCATCAGCAGCGCGTCACCATTGTCAGACTGCAGGCTGACGGTTCCCTGAAGGTCAACGACGACACCGTCAGCGCTGCGCAATACCCTATTCACGCTACCTGGTTCAGCCTGGACATCATTAAAAACAAGCAATTTGGGCCTTTTATTAAACTGGTGACCAGCGCACCAGACTTGCAATGGATGCAGTCAGTAACCGCGGGGCTCGATGCACCATTTTTCAAACAGATCTTTGATCAGGGTGTACGCCTCAGCAATAGCGACGCTCAAGCGCCAGCAATCGCCGAGTACGTGGTCGCAGCCGTACTCAGTCACTACCAAAACTTTGCCGAGCGGGCGCGGCATCAGGCCAACGCTGAGTGGCAGGACACTCACTTTCAAGAGATTCATGGTTCGCGCTGGCTGATCGTTGGCCTGGGCAATATCGGCCAGCGGGTGGGTCAGATAGCCCGCGGCTTCGAAGCCCAAGTGACAGGCGTCAAACGCGCCCAGGCGCAGAGCCCCCACGCAGATCAAGTGATCACCTACAGCGAAATGGCAGAGCACTTGCCCCAGGCTGATGTGGTGGTACTCGCCTGCGCCTTGACGGAACAAACCCGACACCTGTTCGATGCGAAGATGCTCAGATTGATGAAACCCACCAGCGTACTGGTGAATATTGCCCGCGGTGGTGTGGTAGATGAGCCCGCACTGATCCAGGTGCTCGATGAGGGCTTAATTGATCATGCGGTGCTTGATGTCTTCGAGGTCGAACCCTTACCCGCCGACAGCCCCTTATGGCACCATCCACGAGTCATGCTAACGCCCCACTCTAGTAATCGCGGCGAGGGTACAGGCCACCGTGGTCAGCTGCTGTTTTTAGCCAACTTGGCAGCATTTCTCGACAACAAGCCCCTGAAAAATGCGGTTACTGAGAACAGTTTTTAGATCGCGCCAGACCCATCGTTACCGACCGATCTCGACTATCCCATCGGATAGCGAATCTCGGTCGTGACCTTATCGATCTCAGCCATGACCTCGGCACTTAAAACCACCTCGGCCGCGGCAAAAATATCATCCAATTGATCAACCCGAGTGGCGCCAACAATGGTGGAGGCGACAAAATCATGTTGCTTGCTCCAGGCCGTCGCCAGGGTCACCGGTGCCAGACCAGCCTGCTGGGCAATCTCCATAAAACGCGCGGTTGAAGCGAGTGTCTTGTCGTTAATAAACCGCCCTGCCATTGCCGCCTGACGGCCGCCCATTGCGAGATACTTGGTAAACCGCGCCCCTTCTGGTCGTTGTTTGTCCAGATACTTACCGGACAAGACACCACCGGCCAGTGGTGAAAATGGTATCAAACTGACATTTTCTTGCCGACAGGCCTGGGCTAACTCATCTTCAAACCGGCGATTATTCAGGCTGAAGTTATTCTGGATAGTTTCATAGCGCGCATAACCATGCATCTCTGCAACCATCAGGCTCTTAGTCAAACCCCAGGTGGTTTCATTGCTGCAACCTAGCACGCGAACCTTACCGGATTGCACCAGCTCATCCAGGGCCGCCAGGATCTCATCATAGGCAACGCCATGATCTGGCCAATGGGTCTGGTACAAGTCGATATAGTCCGTTTGCAGACGCCGCAAACTGGTCTCTATTGCTTTGATGATATTGTGTCGATCAAGGGCTGTCTTGCCATCTCGAACAGATGCTTTAAGCCAGCCATGGCTCGGCCCGGAGACCTTTGTGGCGATGATGAGAGAATCTCGGGATTTCGTTTTCATCCACCGACCAACAATATCTTCCGTCAGGCCTGCCAACTTACTATCGGGCGGCACGGGGTAATTTTCAGCGGTATCATAGAAATCGATACCGGCCTCATAAGAGCGATCGAGGATTTCAAACGCCGTCTTTTCATCAGCGCCGGTACCAAAGGTCATGGTCCCCATACAGATATCTGATACTACCACCGCACTGCGGCCTAATCGGTTGGTCTTCATGGTGTGTCTCGCCTGAGTAATGATCAATTAAAGCGGTTCCGCATCGCCGCAGGATAACAAGCATCAGCCCAGCTGGAAAGTCGCCCGCCGAGTCTAGGACACAGGCTGACAAACCGACCAGCTGTGGTAGTATCGCTACCATGAAACACACCCTCACGGCATTTCGACTTGGCGATATCCGCGGCATTTTCCCAACGGAAATTGACGACGCCTTTGCGCTGGCCTTTGCCCACGGGGTTGCTCATCACTTCAAACTCAAAGGCACTGTTGCGGTGGGTCGCGACATGCGTGATTCCAGCCCGGGACTCCAGCAATGTCTGATCAATGGGTTGCTGGCATCTGGCGTCGACGTTGTCGACCTGGGTTTATGCGCCACTGAACTGGGCTATTTTGCCTCTTCACTCCCCGGCATTAGCGCCGCTATCGTGGTCACTGCCAGCCATAATCCAGCAGCATTCAATGGCTTTAAGCTAGTGCTGAAAAATGGCAAGGCGGTCACCTTTGATGACGGTCTCGCCAGCGTCATGGCGCTGATGTTGTCAGGGCACACCAACCAGGGCAAATCTGGCACCATGCGCGAGCGCGATGTTCATCAAGATTATGTGGCGCACCTCCTACACCAATTCCAGCCTGCCAGCTTGACCAGCGGCTTGATCGCACTCAACGGCTTAAATGGCACCGCTACGACCCTGGCGCATGATATAGCCGAAGGACTCAAGCTCCCCGTTGAGTGGGTACGACGCCAGCCAGGGCCCATACCTGACGGCGGTGCAGATCCTTCGAAGCCCCTGCTTATCGCCGAGATGACCCAGTTTATGCAATCCAATGAGTTCGCCTTGGGTGTCGCCTGGGATGGCGATTGTGATCGCTGTGTGTTTTTCGACGGCAACGGCCAGCTTGTACCCACCTACTATGTGGTGGGCATTCTGGCAGAGCACTACCTGACAGTCTTTCCCGGCGCCGCCATCGTCTATGATTCAAAGCTCTGCATGAATACTCTCGACATCATCCAGCGGCTCAAGGGCAAGGCCATTCGCTCTGAAACCGGGCATGCTTTTATGAAACAACACATGCGCAAAAACCAAGCGGTTTATGGCGGCGAGCTATCGTCTCACCACTATTTCGGCGCATTTAATGGTTGTGATTCGGGCATGTTAGCCTGGCTGAAGATGATTCAGATCCTTGCTCAGACCGACCAAACACTGGCAGAGATTGTCGAGCAAGCCAGAGCCAATGTGTGCTCAACCACAGAGATCAACTTGACGTTAAGTGATACCAAGGGCGCGCTGGAGCATATACTCAATTGCTATGGACGCCAGGCTCTGGGTGTGGATTTCTTTGACGGCTTAAGCTTCGAGATGCCCGGGCAATGGCGATTCACTCTGTGCCCGTCAAAAACAGAACCCTTGGTGCGCCTAAATCTTGAGGCCCGCGGCAACCGCGATGAGCTGATCAACCAGGGCGCAAGGCTCCTCACCGAACTCTCCCGCTTTCAAACGCCCGGCAGTGAATGGACTGAAACGCCGGTCATTCAGTGAGTTTTTTAATCGCGTAATCGGTGAACAGGTCGGGGGCATCGATACCGGAGCTTTCATACAAACCGTTGTAGCTCCCGAAAGCTGACACCTCAAACACGACTGGCCCCAACTCCTTCGTCACAGCGATATCTACGCTGGTAAAATCCAGGCCGAAGGGTGCCTGGGCTCGAGTCGCCAGCTCGATTAACTCAGGAGATGGCGTAAACGCTTCATACTTGCCGCCTTCCCGTGTCGTGGTGTGCCAGGTAGAACCGTCACCCACACGCGCATAGGCCCCGATGTACTCGCCACCCATAAAGACCAGACCATAATCGGTACCCGACAAATCATAGTGTTTCTGCAAGTAGATAATCTTCTCTCCACGCTCCTGTAATGCATTGAAATGCTGCCGTGCTAGCGCCCCATCATGCAGGAGTTCCATGCCTCTGGCCTTGGTGCTGTAGAGCGGCTTTAGAATCGCCGGACCCTGAGACTCCACCCACCTGACAGCCGCATCCACATCCTCGGTAACAAACGTCGGCGGCATGGGAATCGAATTATCCAGCAGCCGCAGGGTACAACCCAATCGACTGATCATTCGCCGAATCATCGCCGGCGAAGAAAAAAACCTGACGCCGCGACGTTCCAGCAATTCAAGCAACTCAAGCTGATCCAGTAAGTTCGCAGAGTAATCTGCACCCATTTTTTTGATGATGAAACCATCAAATTCATTGAGATTCTGCTGCTTTGAACAGACATCACCGGATGCCAGATCGTAGGATATTTCATTCAACTGGATAACCTGACCGCCGGCACCCTTGCGCGCCAGACTCGCACTAAGCGACTCCGTCGACCAAGCTCCTGCTATTCCTATCACTCCAATATTCAAACGGCACATCTCCATCAGCGATACAGAAAATATTCTGGGTTAATCTTAAATCGATTGAGTTTGCCTTCATGGGCCTTGAGGTCATCAACGATCAATTTTGCGCGATCAATAAGCTCTGCTGAGAATTTTTTATCAAACACGAATCGAGTCGAGGTGATTAGCGACCTGAAAAGGCCTAGCGCCAGCCTAGCTTGAAACATCTTATCCTTTTGCCGAGCAGCATAACTGGCCGCACAATCGTACATCCGCTGATTGGCCATATTGAGTCGCTGGCGAACTTCGGAGCTGAACAGAGGCACCCTCAAATTAGAGATCAGAAATACCGATACGTCCTGCACATAATCTCCATAGCCACTGCGATGGACATCAACATAGTACATTTGCTGTTGATCAAACTGGAAAATAATATTGTCCGCATTAAAATCCCCGTGGATCAGCGTACTAAATGGCGCTGGCAGTTGTCGCTCTATCTTCCTGGCCTCCTTGATCATCAAATCCAGACCATGGCTTGCCTCAAACAGTCCTGGATGCACTGACTGAATATCACTTTTTCGGCTTAGTAATTGCGTTACATAATCTGATTTGACGACCTTGCTCTTGTGACTGACCTTCCAGACCTGCGCCTGCTGCTTGGTTAACATCTCCATCGCTTGGTCAAGCCTGCTGCCGCCATTGATTAAAATTTTCAACAGATCGTCACCTTCAATATATTCCAGCAACATAGTCGCGCTATTCTTCTTGGCCTCATGCCAAACGATCTTCGGCGTCAACCCGGGGAATTTTTCCTGCCAAAGCGCTAAACCCCTGGTTTCATCTTCTATTTTGGCCACATCGCCTTCTTTATAGAACAGCGCTCGCTCCACTGAATCGACGGCAGTCATGGAAATTCTTGCCACCCGGCAACCAGAACGGGTATTCATGATGGGCTTAAACTGAATATTGCTGTCATTGATATTGATGTTTTGTGACGCCAGGCCTTTCTGCAAGTTTCTGAATTGCAGAATACCTAATTGCTCACCCAAACGAATATCTAAAATCGCTTCGCCAATATTCAGGAAGCTGTCGCCTACCCGTTCAAGGTATTGCGCGATCGCCAGCAACGTCAACAAATCGTCGACTTTGCTCCGCTGCCGGAGCTTTGCTCGAATCAGCGCCGCTGTTTCATTATAGTAGTCATCTAACACTTGTTCGTAGTCGCAGATTGTCTGTGCCAGCTCAAGGTTATTCTCAGACAGAGCCGGATATATGGCATCAATAGCTTTATAGATCACCTGGTAATAGCGTTTGAGACCAAACTCAACAAATTCCGCCGGTTCCTTCACATGACTCATTTGATTCGCAATACTAATAAAAAAGTCAGCACACCTTTCCAGATTGACAGCGATGGTGATAATCGCTCTGAAGTGATTAATCTGCCCTTCTTCCTCCCGGTGGATATTGAAATAGCATTTGCTCTCCAAGGTATCCTTGAGGTTGTCGATAAAGTGTTCGCGGACGCTGATTTTCTTGATCTTCGCTGGCGAAGGCTTCTCAACCACAGAAGCTGACGCACGCGCTTGCTTTTTGACTTCCAAAATCAAAAATCGTAAGTCGATATTCAAACCTTCATCAATCGGCATCAGAAAATCCACGTCTTGGTATATGAGTGTGAGAGCAACCGCAGTTCTTTATGTCTCGCTAACGAGCTTGGCCGCTAGGGCTAAATTGTTTGATGTATGGGTAATCCGTACTGATACCTTGCACGGTTCCATCGCGACAAAATTTCACTACCGCACCGCCGGGGCCAACCAGACCTTCCTTGGCACGCGTATGACAATCAACTGAGGCGTCACACTCAAAGTTAAGCATCCCCTTGCGAATCACGACCCGTTGGCCCCGCAAAATATTTTTGTGCCCATGAACAATAGCGTAAATTCCAGCACGATGCAGATCATCGACACCCTGAGCAGAAAAATCAAAGTCGATGGTTCGGTATTTAGTACGAAACACATTACCCAATGCGCCGTGATAGAGTGCAAATGGCTCGTTTCTAAGCGACGTTCGGAACGCCTGATTGAGGTGTTCCACCCCATGCTCACGCAAGGTTTGCGCGACACTGTCGTCGACCCCCGCATGAACAAATAGATAAGAGCCTTCCTGATGGGCTATTTGCATACGATCAAAGAACCAGGAGTAATTCCCCCCTGGCACCATGAAAAGCTCGCGGAATTTAATCAATGCCGCCTGAACCTTATGAATATCCAGACCAGCTGCTGCCATCCGCGTCTTGAAATCATCAGTCTTCTCGCGAATACGCCTAAGCTCTTTCGCCAACCGAGATGGTCGAATCCATGAACTGGCAACTTTAGGGAACTCGTCATACCAACTATTCCCAGGAAACAAGCAAGCGTAGATTCTCGCCTCTTCCGCTAGCGCATCAGGTGCCGCCGTCTGCAGCACCTGGTTTTCGATGTAATCCCTATAGATCTCGGCGAGCAAGGGTACGGTTTTTTTGCCCATTCGCACGAACAAATGATCAAACAGTGGCGCTTTATTCTCTGCATAATAGATCCCCAAATACGTGCGTATATCATGGTTACCCGCCAACAGAATCAGATCGGCGCCTTTGTCGATCAATTGCCGAATGGCATCGAGTAACCGCAGCGTCGCTGGCCCTTTATCGAAACAATCGCCGCCGATAATAAAGCGCGCAGCGCGGCCTTCACTCGTCAATTCAAAATCGCTATCTCCCTCGCCGGTCTTTTGAATACCGCCAGCGGCCAACAAGGACAGAAAAAACGCATCCGTATCCGCATGAATATCACAGAAAAAATAGATCAATTGATCGCAACTGACCCAGTCCTTTGGCGCAATGTACTGTTGAACAGTGAGTGCATCGGCATCGTCCTGAGCACGATCTGGGTCATCGGACTGGCGTAGATGCGCACCCCTAGGCCATGCCTGAGTTTGAGTCGGAAAATGTTGAAGCGACAGCCTGCCAGCGGCTTGACCTGCTGGGTACTGGTGGATGTCTTTCACTGCTACTCGCCTCGCATTCGGCATTACTCTTTTTTTTTCACTATCAGTTGTGCAATAGCTTTATGTTGTGCATAGCGACGCACCCGCTAGATTAGTGGTTTTGCACCAATACATTGGCGAAGCTTCAGTTCCTGCCAGAAGCAATAACCTCAGCACCGGCGCCGAGCCTCAGCACTTCATCTTACCGAATCATGGATCAAGAGCACACTAGTGCCCAAGGATAAATAGACTCCTCATCTGATACTGACGCTGACCTTCACGATCATTGAGTCTAGCGTTATCCATTTAAGGGCGGGGCACCAGGTGTGATCCATCTCACGTCATACCCGACAGAGACCAACACAACGGACTGAAAACTCATTGGGTGCTCCAATCTATGGGGTTTTCATGATGGGCTCGCAAGTAAGCATTACATTGGGAAAAATGCCGACAACCAAAAAACCCACGGTGCGATGACAGTGGCGAAGGATGCGGCGCTTCCAGCACCAGGTGTTTGGTTCGATCAATCATCGCACCCTTCTTTTGCGCATAATTACCCCACAGCATAAAGACACAATGGTCTTGCTGCTGAGACACCACCTCTATCACTTTGTCTGTAAATTGCTCCCAGCCCTTGCCCTGGTGCGCACCTGCCTCGCCCTGCTCCACGGTGAGCACGGCGTTGAGCAACAAAACACCCTGCTGCGCCCAAGATGAGAGACACCCCGACGGGAATCGGTCTTTGGATAGATCCAGGTCCGCTTGAATTTCTTTAATCACGTTCATCAACGACGGCGGTATCCGCACCCCCGGCGGTACTGAGAAGCACAGCCCATGAGCCTGTCCCGGACCATGATAAGGGTCCTGACCGAGAATAACGACCTTCACCCTATCCAACGGGGTTGAATTCAGCGCCTTAAAATAATGCCCACCCGCCGGATAGATCACCTTATCGGCGCTCTTTTGCACCAACAAAAAGTCTTTCAACGCCAGCATATACGGCTTGTCGAATTCACCTTCCAGGTGAGCAAGCCAACTGGCGTCGAGTTTCACTGCATTCGAATTACTCATTTCGCTCCCGCATGTTATCAACCCTGGGTTCTGTACGGTCCTCGTTCATTGGACCCGATACGACTATGATACCCTAGGCCTGTCTTTCGATGCGCCCGTCCTGGCATTCACAGACCAGAAAATTGCGCTAACAGGAATCAGGAGCCCATCATGTTTGAGCCTAACTCATGGACCCAACGTGCAGTGTTTTTTGTCTGCATCACGCTGTTCGGCGGCGGCCTGCAGTCGAGCCCGCTGACAGCCGAAGAATTGCGCATCGACGCTGCACACAAGGCCATGCCTGGTCTTTTATCCGCACTGCAAGACCAGCAGACGACCAGCATCCGTGCCTGGCAGCAGGCTGAAGAGTTTGCCAGCCTACAGCAGCAGGTTCTGCTCAGCGGCGATCAACTGTGGCAAGCTGCCAAAGACCAGGTTACCGCCGGCAGCCTTGACGATCGCGCGCTCTACTGGGCACGCCTGTCACTCAGCCGATATCTGCGCCAACAGGACTTGGGATTCCCACTGACCGACAACCAGCGCTTGGCGTTAATCGAAAGTCTGGAACACAGTAGCCGCGGCCGGCTTGATTTGGCTTATGAAAAATCTACCAAGAAAAAAATTCTGATCACCGGCTTTGACCCTTTTTTACTGGACACTAATATACGCCAGAGCAACCCATCCGGCGTCCTGGCACTGTATCTTGACGGCGCCGTCATTGAGCACAATGGTGTACGCGCCGAAATTAACGCCATGACATTCCCGGTACGCTACGCAGATTTTGATGCTGGCGAAGTTGAGTCAGCGCTGGCACCCTATTACGCGTCAAACAGCGTCCACATGGTTATCACCATGTCCATGGGCCGCACTGAATTCGACCTGGAGCACTTTCCCGGTCGGCGTCGCAGCGCTAGCGCCCCAGACAACCTGAATATCCTGGCCGGCGGTTCTGAGACGCAACCCATCATTCCTCGGCTTGGTGAGGCAGCCCTTCAAGGTCCTGAGTTTGTTCAATTCAGCCTGCCTTACGCTGCCATGCAGCAAGCAACTGGCAAGTATCCCATTAACGATCGTCATTTGGTCACCACCTTGGAGGGTACCTTCGACGCTAAGTCACTCGATCAACTGCGCTGGGCAACAGCGGTTCGTGGCGGCGGCGGTGGCTACTTATCCAATGAAATCTCCTATCGCAGCATTCGGCTGC
>FLOH01000910.1_pt1 | contig 51340 bp, 42 predicted proteins | sample 756751 | NCBI WGS metagenome assembly FLOH01 (sample SAMEA4026879, study PRJEB14308) | marine metagenome | biome: coastal water; material: water | depth 74 m | reverse complement strand
CCACGGCCTTACGTCTAGCGCAGTCTGGCTTTGATGTTTCTGTGATAGAGCAAAAAAGCAACCCTGGTACTGGATCAAGCAAAGCTAATGCCGGGCAATTATTATATGACCGCATTAGTGCTATGGGCTCCCCTGGTTTTCTACGTAGCTTACCAAAAACAATCCTTAATCCAGATCAAGGGGTTATTGTTAACCAGTTATTGAAACCAAACTACTGGCCTTGGGCCGCATCATTTATCGGTCAATGCACAACAAAGGCATGGCAAGAAAATACCCAGAACCTGCTGATGATTGCAAAACTTTCCCGCCGCGAAATGGCTAAATTTAACAAACAATATGAGATAGATTTCAATTGGCGAAAACCTGGGAAATTGATTATTTATCCCGATGCAAAAGCACTTAATGCGGCGGCACTATCGGCAAAATTCCAACAACAATTCGGTGGAGAACATCAAGTATTTTCAAAGGAACAATGTATAGAATATGAGCCCGCGCTTAGGGAGAGTTCGCAAAAAATATTTGGGGCTATTTATCTGCCTGATGCAGAAGTTGGCGATTGTCATAAATTTTGTCAGAATTTAGCACAAATATTAATCGATAGCTTTGGGGTCGAGATAAAATATAATACCAAAGTAGAGGCTATTGAACATAATAATGATCAAGTTCGCGCTTTGCGCACCGATCATGGGATCATCAATGGTGATCTATTTATTGTAGCCACGGGAAGCGATGCACCAACATTATTAGCGAAAAATTTCCCAGAAAAACAACCCGCCATCGGCATTAAAGGCATAAGCGTGACTTACCCCCTTGGCGAGACGCCCCCTAATTTGAGTGTTACGGACGCCGCGGGTAAGTTTGTTATTCTTCGCCTTCACGATCAAGTTCGTGTCGCTGGCTACGCCATTTTTTCTGATAATTTAGACATTAACCCGACCCATGTGCAGCGCCTTGAGCAAAAAGCCCGACAATTAATGCCAAAAGCCGCCAATTATGATGCCTCCCCTGAAATCTGGACAGGATTAAGACCACAAACGCCAAATGATTGCCCAATGATCGGCCGTGCGGGCTATCAAAATCTCTATGTCAACGCAGGACACGGCTCTATGGGTTGGATGTTAGCCTTTGGCTCTGCTCAAATTCTGTTAGACAAAATCACAGAGACAAATACCGAAGCTTAAATCATAATTTGTTTTGTTAAATGAAGATGAATAGCTAATCCAAGCCAAGACGAATAGCGGCGGCGGCCACCCACGGCGTTAGGGCGAGGCTAAAGAGGCTAAAGGCGCCTAAAAATAACATCGGTGCGTTTTCTCCGAGCCTTAAACCATCGACGCTCATGACGCCGAAAATGAGTATGGGCACATAAAGTGGTAATATCAAAAGAGAGAGCAAGACCCCTCCGCGCCTTATGGATATGGTCAATGCCGCCCCTATTGTACCGATCAAAGAAAGGGCGGGGCTACCGATCAGCATGGCCATCATAAGGGGCAGATATGCATCATTGGCTAAATTCATTAAAAGCCCCAGCAATGGTGTAATGATAATCAAGGGTAAGGCTGTGGTCAGCCAATGGGATAATGATTTTGCCAAAACCACCAATTCCAGAGGTAATGGGCTAAGAGCAAATTGATCCAACGACCCGTCTTCATAATCGGCTTGAAAAATTCTATCCAATGATAATAAACAAGCAAGAAGGGCGGCTACCCAAATAACACCAACGCTAATACGCCCCAACATATTTTGTTCTGGCCCCACCCCCAATGGAAATAAGCTAACCACTATGATAAAAAAGGCAATAACCATGCTGGCGCTACTGCCTTGGGACCAGCTAAGACGAATATCACGTCTACATATGGCAAAAAACAATCTACTCATCACCAAAGCTCCGTTTTATCGGTATTTTGATTTACTGAAAAATCATCAAGGTTTAAGCGTGTTATTTTTGCTTCCTCTATCCCTAAATCTACGTGGGTCGCACATAAAATCATGCCACCAGCGTCCATATGTTTGCCCATAGCATTACTGAGAAGCCTTAAGCCTTGATCATCTAACCCAACCGTAGGTTCGTCGAAGAGCCAAATATCAGCAGGATGGCAAAGCGAACGCGCCAACGCTGTGCGCCGCTTTTGACCCGATGATAAATAAGCCACTGGTGTATCGCATAATAACTTTATACCCATTTGCTCGATCGCGGCTGTTATTTGATCCTCGGTCTGCCAAAGTTCGGCCCAGAATGTGATATTTTCTTCAACGGTAAATTCATTCTTTAAAGCATTTTTATGTGCCAAATAGCATATTGAACGTGATCGCCAATCAGTATCACCAATTACCGATTGACCATTATGGTCAATAGTACCGCTTTGAAGATCAAGAAGTCCCGCCAAGCTTTTAAGTAATGTTGATTTTCCCGATCCATTGGGGCCAACAAGTTTTAAAAGCTCGCCTGAATTTATATGAAAGTTCAAATTTTCAAAAACGGCGCGATCTCCCCGATTAACGGAAAGACCCTTCGCTGAAAAAGTTTGATTTTTATTCACTCTAATGCCCTGCTTTTATAGACCCATAAAAGCTATAGCAGTATATCCCATAAGAAAGAAGAGCAGAATTTAGCGATGAAGATTATTTGCATCTCTTTTCGAAATTTCAGCCGCCCAAAATAAAAGTCCTGCAGCGATGGTAAATAAACCCGTGCCGATCAAGATAGAATAGAAATCTTCAATCTGGTTAAGAGTGCCCGGTCCACTGGCAAAAACCAAAAAAGTCGTTGCCATAAGGCTAACCATAAAATTCTTAGCATTAAAGAAACTTTTAAATATTTGTGCTTTTGATTTTTGCTGAATGATCATAATATTTCCTCTTTTAAAATTATTTCGAACTAAACTTCACTAAACTTTTGTAAAGACACTAGACCATTTTATTTTGGTCTTTTTTAGACCCAATTAAGGTCATTTTCAGACAAATAAAGGCAGCACAGCCATATTTTCACGGTCAAAAGAATGATTTTCCTTGAAAAATTACTCTATTTAAGCCAAAACAAACCTATAATTCATCAATAATAATAATAAGGAGTTTAACCGTGGCAACAGTAGGTCAAGATACCCTGAAAACACGCCGTACACTTAACGTGGGCGATAAAGAATATGATTATTATTCCCTGTCTGAAGCCGAAAAAAAATTAGGCGACATTTCACGGCTTCCTTATTCCATGAAAGTTTTACTGGAAAACCTCCTTCGTTATGAAGACGGTGTCACCGTTTCAACGGATGACGTTCAAGCCATTATTGATTGGCAAAAAGAAAAACGCATGAATAGAGAAATTCAATATCGTCCAGCCAGAGTATTGATGCAGGATTTCACAGGCGTTCCCGCGGTCGTCGACCTTGCCGCTATGCGTAATGCGGTTGTATCCCTTGGTGGCAACCCCGAACAAATTAATCCCCTTAGCCCTGTTGATCTTGTGATCGACCATAGTGTGATGGTTGACAATTTCGGATCAAACGGCGCTTTTCAGAAAAATGTTGATCTGGAAATGTCTCGTAACAATGAACGTTATCAATTTCTACGTTGGGGTCAAAACAGCTTTGATAATTTTAGTGCCGTACCTCCCGGAACAGGCATTTGTCATCAGGTTAATTTAGAATATATCGCTAAAACCGTATGGACTGCGGAAGTGGACGGCACCACCATCGCTTTTCCGGATACCTGCGTTGGCACCGACAGTCATACAACAATGATCAATGGCCTTGCGGTTCTAGGGTGGGGTGTGGGCGGTATCGAAGCCGAAGCCGCCATGCTCGGCCAACCCGTTTCCATGTTGATCCCAGAAGTAGTCGGTTTTAAATTAATGGGCAAAGCCCGCGAAGGCATCACCGCAACAGACATTGTATTAACCGTCGTAGAAATGCTGCGCAAACATGGTGTCGTTGGCAAATTCGTTGAATTTTATGGTAACGGTCTTGATCAAATGACCCTTGCCGATCAGGCGACCATCGCCAACATGGCCCCTGAATACGGCGCAACATGTGGTTTCTTCCCTGTTTCTGCTGCAACCCTTGAGTATCTTGAATTTTCTGGCCGTGACGCGGATACCATCGCCCTTGTCGAAGCTTATGCTAAAATACAAGGCATGTGGCGCGATGGATCAACGGTTGAACCAGAATATACATCGGGCCTTGAACTTGATCTTTCAAGCGTTGAGCCGAGCCTAGCAGGCCCAAGTCGCCCCCAAGACCGAGTTGCTCTTAGTAATGCAAAAAATGCGTTTAATGACGTTCTTAAAACCCGTAGTAAGGCCGACGAAAAAGAAAAAGGCTTCGCCGTTGAAGGAAAAGATTTCGAACTTCACCACGGCGACGTGCTGATCGCTGCCATTACATCATGCACCAATACTTCTAACCCTAGCGTTCTTATGGCTGCGGGGCTTGTTGCTAAAAAGGCCAATCTACTGGGTCTTAAATCAAAACCATGGGTTAAAACATCGCTTGCCCCCGGCTCACAGGTGGTGACCGACTATCTTGATAAAGCGGGTCTAAGCGAACATCTCGATGCTCTTGGGTTTGATCTTGTCGGTTATGGCTGTACCACCTGTATTGGTAACTCTGGCCCGCTCGCCGATAATCTGCGCACAACCATTAATGATAATGAAATGATCTGCGCCTCTGTGCTTAGTGGTAACCGTAACTTTGAAGGGCGCGTCAGTCAGGATCTTAAAACATCTTATCTTGCCTCACCGCCGCTCGTGGTTGCTTATGCCATCGCTGGTAGTCTACAAATTGACATTACCAAAGACGCCCTCGGCCAAGACAAAGACGGCAACGATGTTTACTTGAAAGACATCTGGCCGACAAATGCCGAGATTGAAACAACCATTCGACAATCCCTGACGCGTGAAATGTTTGTTGAACGTTATAAGGATGTGTTTACGGGTACCGAACAATGGCAAGCTATTAAATTTGCCGAAGGTCAAACCTATGCTTGGGACGACAACAGCACCTATATTCAACATCCTCCCTATTTCCAAGGGATGACCATGGAGATTGATGCTCTCAGTGATATTAACAATGCCACCCTATTAGCCCTTCTTGGCGATAGTATTACCACGGATCATATTTCGCCAGCAGGCGCTATTAAGGCCGATAGTCCCGCCGGACAATATTTATCCGATAATGGCGTTGATCGCGCTGATTTTAACTCCTACGGATCGCGTCGCGGTAACCATCAGGTTATGATGCGCGGCACGTTTGCCAATGTTCGTCTTCGTAATTTAATGGCCCCTGGCACGGAAGGCGGTATTACAACATATATCCCGACAGGGGAACAAATGAGTATCTATGATGCCTCCATGAAATATCAGGAAAGCGGCACGGCACTTGTTGTGGTTGGCGGCAAAGAATATGGAACTGGATCATCACGAGATTGGGCCGCAAAGGGCACTAATCTTTTGGGCGTCAAGGCGGTGATTGTTGAAAGTTTTGAACGTATTCACAGATCAAACCTTGTCGGTATGGGGGTTCTTCCTTTGCAGTTTAAAGGCGGCGATAATCGAACAAGTCTGGGCCTGAGCGGTAGTGAAACATTCGATATTACGGGTATCGCCGACGGCATTGAACCACAACAGGATGTGGATGTAAAAATCACCTACAAGGACGGTAGCAGCAAAATGATTAAGGTCCTATGCCGCATTGATACGGCTAATGAAGTAGAATATTTTAAAAATGGCGGTATCCTTCATTATGTGTTGCGTAACCTTGCCGCACAATAAGTATTTTTAACACTAAAAGTAAAAAAGCTAGGCTCGATCAGATGCCTAGCTTTTTTTATTCTGTGCGGGGTATGATACGCATATTAAAAACCATCCTGAATGCACTGCCATTGGCCGCAACAACAATAGCCAACAACATAAAGGTCAAAAATGCCGTAGGGATATTAATAAATAAATTAGCCCATATATAATTAAAGGAAAATTGAGACGCTATTTTGCCAAAACCCCAAGTGATAAAATAACTATAAAGGCTGATCGGCAAAAAGGCTCTTAAGATTAAAAGCCACAATGTCCAGGTAATGCCTGACGTCTTTTGCCATACTTCTTTTAAACTAACAACTCGGCGCCCTAATGAGAACCCCACGGTATAAAGAGAAAGCCGCACAAAAATAGGCGAACATAATAAAAGTACCAATGAAGTACTTTTAAAGGATATATCTTGAATAGCCGCTTCATCAAGAAATATGCCTTGGGAATATTGGTGAAGCACAAAACTTAACGATAATATTAATGTGGGTATGAATAAGATCACCGAGGTTAAAATTATTCTTAGAAAAGATTTTATTAAATTAGAAATATTAAAAATACCCGGAGAAAGAACATGATCAAAAAGTTGAGAATAAGTTGCATGCTCTGATCCTAATAAAAATTGTCGGTACCAGACAAGGGCAAAACTAGCCGATGCGATCGTACGAGGAATAGTAGAATCAAGGCGAAGATTATATTCACGAAATAATATCTCACACATAAGATCCGCTAAAACCCATATAATAATTGGCCCTGCCGCCAATTTCACAAAATGCTTAAAATGATCCATAAAAAAAAGATAGCTATGGGATATGGTCGCACTAATGGAAATGACACTGGTAGAAATTGGCTCTGCTATGGTATGATTTTCAGACAATATTATCTCCGTTCATTCAAAGAGATTAACCAGTGATCATGATTAATATTTTACTTTAAGAATATTACAGTAATTTACTAAACAAGAGATTACCATTCCTGTAGATTTTTATGCATTTTCTAAGAGAAATAAAATTTAGAATTAAACGTAGCCCCTTCATTAAAGATTTAATGAAGGGGCTACGTTCAGATAGAAAGTTATTTAAAGCTATGGGTCATAATCGACGAAAGGCGGGTTGCAAAAGCAACAGGATCTTCTGGAAGATCCCCTTCCATAATATGGGCTTGATCAAGAAGAGTTTGTGAAACATCTTTCAAAGCATCTACCGAGCCGTCCTTGACAGCCTGTGCCGCCAACGTCTTAATCAGAGGGTTCTTAGCATTAATTTCTAACACGCGCGCGCTAGCGACACCGTCCAATTTATTATGCATTTTTAAAATACGTTCCATATGTATATCCATATCATTATCATCGGCCACTAAACAAACAGCACTATCCGTTAGACGCGTTGAGGTGCGAACATCTTTAACTCTATCGCCTAGATTAGTTTTCAATACGGCGATCAGAGCGTCAATTTGCGGTTCATTTTCGGTTTCGTCTTTTTCTGTTTTTTCATCAAGTTCAGAAGAGCCGCGTGTAACAGACTGGAATTTTTTGCCTTCAAATTCAGGGATCATTTGCAACCAAAATTCGTCCACGGGGTCCGTAAAATATAAAACTTCTATATTTTTTGCTTTAAAACCTTCGAGCTGCGGCGATCTTTTTGCCGCCGCAAGACTATCACCCGTAATATAATAGAGGGTTGACTGACCCTCATTCATACGCGAAATATAATCTTCTAATCCCGTTAAGCCTTTATCCTCTGTGCTTTCAAAGCGCGCCATTTTTAAGATCTGATCGCGGTGGGTAAAATCTTCGTAAATGCCCTCTTTAAGCACCGCACCAAATGCTTCCCAGAATTGATTATAGCCGTCTGTGTCTTTTTTGGCTTTTTTCTGTAGTTCATTCAAGATGCGTTTTGTTACCGCATTTTTAATGCTGGTCATCACCGGGTTATTTTGTAGCATTTCACGGCTAATATTAAGCGGCAAGTCTTCGCTATCGACCACACCACGCATAAAACGCAAGTAACCTGGCAATAAATCTTCACAATCATCGGTAATAAATACCCGTTTTACGTATAATTTGACCTTTGTCTTGCGGGCAGGATCAAACAAATCCATCGGTTGCTGGCTTGGAATAAACAGCAGCACCGTATATTCTATTTTACCTTCGGCCCGATAATGAATAGTTGTTGCAGGATCATCAAAAGCCTGACCTACATGATGATAAAATTCTGTATATTGCTCTTTGGTTATATCTGATTTAGCTCGCGCCCAAAGAGCCGTTCCATCATTTACTCTTTCAGAAATTTCTTTTTCTTTGGCGTCTTTATCTTCGTTTTGACTGATCAGGCTAATAGGCAGTGTAATATGATCACTATAGGTTTTGATAATATTTTTAAGGCGCATCACTTCTAAGAATTCTTTGGCATCTTTTTTAATATGCAGCGTTATTGTCGTGCCGTGTGTCGGTTTTTTGGCGTCTGAAATACTATATTCGCCAATACCATCAGATGACCACAGAAAAGCCTTATCCTCACCCGCTTTTTTGCTTAAAACATCAACTTTATCAGCAATCATAAATACAGAATAAAAACCAACGCCAAATTGGCCGATTTGGTTAGCATCCTTTTTATCTTCTTTAGGCATGCTTTCGACAAAAGCAGAAGTGCCGCTTCGGGCGATTGTCCCTAGATGCGAGATCAAATCTTCCTTATTCATACCGATACCATTATCGGAAATGGTTAAGGTTTTTGCTTTTTTATCAAGATGGATATCGATGGCAAAATCGCCACTATCCTTTATCAAATCGTTATTGGTCAGGGACGCATAGCGAAGTTTGTCGCAAGCATCCGATGCGTTAGAAATTAATTCTCGCAAGAAAATCTCTCTGTCACTATAAACAGAATGAACCATCATGTGTAAAAGACGGGAGACTTCAGCTTCAAAGCCCATTTTTTCGGTTGTCATATTATTTTAATTCCTTGATTGTTTACTTATACCTTTGAGATATGGCGTAAAATTTCATTATTTCAAGGATTTCAAATAAGAAAAAACGATTTTATTAACGAGAGACAAGCGTCGCGCCATATCCATCATACAAATTATCCATCTTTGTTCGCCATTTATAAAGTGGTTGGTCTTCTTGGAGGATTTTTATGTTACTGGTACCGCGCGCCCATTGGAAAATACCATACATTATATAATCAGAAAAAGCCGGCTCATCGCCGCCAAAGAAATGTTGCTCTTCCAAACATTTATTATAAGGCCACAGGTTTTGTTTGACGCTCGCTAATAATTTTGGTCGCGCCTCTATGGTCTCTTCGATCGTACAGCCAAGGCGTGGTTCGCGCGTGCGTCGAAAATAGTCCTTATCTTCATCGTTTAATAGATCATAAATATCGGCAACCAATATTTTAAAAAACGGTACTAATAGAGGCAATGTTATTTGATGATTGAGCAGTCTTGCTTGTGCTTTAGCGACAGAACCGCCAAATATTGAGGGACTGTCCGGATAGGCCGCTTCCAAATAACACGCAATATCCCAACTGTCTTTGATAATATTATCGCCGTCCACCAAAACGGGAACGGTTTTACTATCGGCAAAATCCAGTGTGTCTTTAATGTCTGTAAATCCTAGAGGAACCATTTCAGCCTCAAGCCCCTTATGAGCCAGCGCCATTTTAATGCGCCAAACATACGGGCTAAAGCCTTGGGTTTTATCAACCCCAACCAATTCATAAAGTTTCATAAGATCATCCCTTCAAATTATTTACGACTTTAGCATAATTTTGCAAAGTTGAAATAAAAATGCAGCCAATCGATCAAATATTGCTGGGTGAAGGGGAGGGAAAAAGGGTCGCAATATTTAGACCGACTGACTGCGGGACTAACAATTATTATTTATAGAGAGGAATTAAGGCAGACTTATGAGTGAAATAAGGTCATTTTGTGGCAAATTTTGTTGCAAAAAATTTCTCCCTCCTTCAAAATCATCATAATGAGCGATAGATCAACAATAATTCCTATGGAGCATGCCTTTAATCATAAGGCCGCCGTCCAGTTTATTTTTTTCGACCGCCGTGAATTTCAAGCCATTTTGAACATTTACGGTAAAATGGTTGCGGCGGGTCATTGGAAAGATTATGCGACGTCAGGATCAAAAGATGTGGCCATATTTGCAATTTTTCAGCGTGCCAGTGAAAAGCCTCTTTTTCGCATTATCAAAACTCCGAGCTTGCGGCACAAACAAGGGGCCTTTGCGATCGTTAGCCGTCACGGTCAGATTTTAAATCGCGGTCACGAGCTTGAACAAGTTTTAAAATATTTCGACAAGAAGCTTATCAGAATAGTGAAGTGATTTAACGATTATTAGGACGTCTCGGCGGTTTTAACACTGTATTTCTGCTGTCCATTTCAGGATCAACCTTGGGAAAATCAAGCATATAATGAAGGCCACGGCTTTCTGTTCTTTGCATGGCTGAATGAACGATTAAATCAGCCACTGTCACCAGATTTCTAAGCTCTAATAGGTCGGGACTAATCCGAAAATGGCTATAATATTCACGAATTTCACTAGCCAGCATATCAATGCGTCGCGCTGCACGTTGCAATCTTCGGGTTGTGCGAACAATGCCGACATAATCCCACATAAAATGACGTAGTTCGTTCCAGTTGTGAGAAACCACCACCTCTTCATCAGAATCCATAACCCGGCTTTCGTCCCAAGGTTTTATTTCAACATCAAATTGTTCTTTATTTATTTTTTTCAAAATATCTTTGGCACCAGAATTGGCAAAAACCAAACATTCAAGCAGTGAATTACTGGCCATGCGATTAGCACCGTGAAGGCCTGTATGGGCGGTCTCGCCGATGGCATAAAGGTTTCGTATATCCGTTCTCGCCTTTAAATCCGTCATGATTCCGCCGCATGTATAATGAGCCGCTGGCACGATGGGAATTTGATCTGTGGTCAAATCATAACCAAGTTTAAGGCACCGTTTATAGATGGTCGGAAAATGTTCTTTGATAAAACCACCGTCTTTATGGGAAATATCAAGATACAAACAGTCTGCTCCCAATCGTTTCATTTCATGGTCAATCGCATGGGCAACAATATCCCGTGGTGCCAATTCACCTCGTTCATCAAAACGCTCCATAAATCGTTTACCATTCGGAAGACGAAGATAAGCCCCTTCACCGCGCAAGGCTTCGGTCAGCAAAAATGTCCGCGCTTCTGGATGGTAGAGGCAGGTTGGATGAAATTGATTAAATTCCATATTGGCAACACGGCACCCTAAGCGCCACGCCATCGCAATGCCGTCCCCCGTGGAGCCATCGGGATTTGATGTATAAAGATAGGCCCTACTTGCTCCCCCTGTGGCAAGCACGGTTGCTTTAGCGCGAAACACATCAATTTCTCCGCGCTTACTATCCAATATATAGGCGCCAATGCATTTTTGACGTTTCGGGTCCCGAAATCCATTACTGACAAGGTCAACGGCCATATGATGTTCGAACAAGGTAATATTAGGATGTTTGCGTACTTGCTTTTCTAGGGAAATTTGCACTTCTTTGCCCGTAGCATCGGCACTATGGATCACTCGTCGAAATGAATGACCGCCTTCCTTGGTCAGGTGATAATCCCCTTCGACAATGGTTTCTTTATCTGGTTCATGGTCTTTGGTAAAATCAGCGCCATTTTTAATTAACCAGTTTATGGCTTCTTTGCCTTGGCTCACAACAAATTTAACCGCCTCATAATCACAAAGGCCGCCGCCAGCATTGATCGTATCTTCAATATGCGATGCCATGCTATCCCGATCATCAAGCACGGCAGCAATACCGCCCTGGGCCCAAGATGTGCTACCACTGGCGATTTTATTTTTTGAAAGAACACAGACCTTAGCATGGTCGGCGACATGGAGGGCTAGGCTTAAACCAGCCGCGCCGCTACCTATTATTAGAACATCAAAATCATGGCTTAATGACATGGGGACGCCTTTTAATCATTTTTACTTTTGGTCAATTGAAGGAAAATATCTTCTAGGTCACTTTCCTCGGTTTTTAAGTCAGCAATTTCAATAGAGGTCGCGGCAATGATAGTCAAAATTTTACCAACTGATATTTTACTGGGGCTAAAATAAATAACAAGAGAGCCCTCATGGTTCATTTTTGCCCCAATTTGTGTGAGACTTTCTGGGATTTCTATGATCGGTGCCACCGGAGTGATCACCACCATTTTTTCATCAAGTTGTTTCAATAAATTTGGTGTTTTATCACAGATCACCAATTGACCATGATTAATAATGGCGATTTCATCACAAAGCTCTTCTGCTTCCTCTAAATAATGCGTGGTAAGCACGACAGTGACGCCCTTTTGATTTAATTCACGGACAAATTGCCAAATATGTTGCCGCAATTCCACATCAACCCCTGCTGTCGGCTCATCAAGAACCAATATCGGTGGACTATGAACCATGTCTTTTCCCACCAAAAGCCGTCGTTTCATTCCCCCTGACAAAAATCGGGTGTAGGCATCACGCTGATCTTCAAGGCGCATGGCTTTTAATATTTCGTCTGATCGGCGCTCGGCCTTGGCAATGCCGTAATAACCCGCATAAAGTTCCAAAATTTCAAAAGGCGTAAAATAAACATCAAAGTTTATTTCTTGAGGAACGATGCCAATATTGGCTTTAGCATTACGGCTATCTTCATCAATATCAAAACCCCAAACTTCGACTTTACCTTGGCTTTTATCCACAACACCCGCGATTATATTTATAATCGTCGATTTTCCGGCACCATTAGGCCCTAGCAGACCAAAAATCGAGCCCCGCGCAATTGATAAATCAATTCCTTTCAAAGCAATTTTAGGCTCTGAGTGACCTTCGCCGCTGTAAGTTTTTTTTAGGCCGCGAATTTTTATGGCCAGTTCTTGATCTGTCATCTTTAATGATCCAATATGAGCTTGTTTATTCGGTATCATTCGCTAGTCTATGGGTCAATCAATAATCACATTTATTTACGGAACACACTATAGGTCTAATGCTAAGCATTTATATCTTATTGATGGTTCGAGCTTTATTTTTAGAGCCTATCATGCCATTCGTCCGTTAAGTCGTCCCGACGGCACACCCGTTAATGCGGTTTCTGGCTTTTGTAATATGCTTTTTAAATTACTGCGTGATTTAGATGATAACGAACGACCAAGCCATTTGGCGGTGATTTTTGATGCTGGACGAAAAACATTCCGCAATGACCTTTATCCTGACTATAAAGCGCACCGACCGCCTGCCCCTGATGATTTAGTGCCACAATTTAAAATTATCCATGAGGCGGTTGAAGCTTTCAATCTGCCCTCTATCCAATTGGTGGGTTATGAAGCCGATGACATTATTGCCACATATGCAACGCAGGCTGAAAAAGAAGGAAATCGCGTCACAATCGTGTCGTCGGACAAAGACCTAATGCAACTTGTCTCCGATAAAGTAACCATGTTAGACACTATGAAAAATCGCCATATCGGAACTAATGAGGTTATTGAAAAATTTGGCCTTGGCCCCGATAAAGTAATCGAAATTCAAGCCCTCGCCGGTGATAGTTCTGATAATATCCCGGGAGTACCGGGGATCGGGGTTAAAACCGCCGCTTTATTAATCGAAGAATTTGGTGATCTTGAAAGTTTGCTCGAGCGGGCGGGCGAAATTAAACAAAATAAACGTCGTGAAAATCTTATTGAATTTGCCGACATGGCAAGGCTCAGTTTAAAACTGGTGACGCTTGATCAAAATGTTCCCGGCCTTCCCAACTTTAATGATTTTAAACTACGTGATATAGATCCTGAAAAAGTACTGCCTTTTTTGAAAGAACAAAATTTTCGCAGTCTTCAAACGCGCATTTTAAACCACATTAGCCCTGAGTTATCCGCCCAATTTGCCCCCACAGAACAAGCAACACCAAAGCAGGTTAATTATGAGACAATATCAAAGGAAGATGATTTAGATCGCTGGATTAAAATGGCAGAAAATGCCCGCCAAGTAACCATTGATACGGAAACCACATCGTTAAATGCCATGGCCGCAAAACTTGTCGGCATATCCCTATCCATTGAAAGTGGCCACGCATGCTATATTCCGCTTGGTCACGTCAATAAAGCGCAGCCACCCATAGATTTATTAAGCCTGCCAACGCCAGACGCACCAATGCTTGAACAGATTCCCATGGCACGCGCCCTTGCAAAAATCAAACCGCTCCTTGAAAATTCAGCCGTTTTAAAAATTGGCCAAAATATAAAATATGATGCTTTAATCTTGCTCAAACACGACATCAAAATAACCCCCTTTGATGATACCATGCTTATTTCATACGTGTTGGATGCGGGCGTTAATAATCACGGTATGGACGAATTATCGCGAATTCACCTTGGTATCAGCCCTATTCCCTTTAAAGAAATTGCCGGCACAGGGAAAAATAAAATCACATTTGATAAAGTGGAGATTGAAAAAGCGACTGAATATGCGGCGGAAGATGCGGATATTACAGGACGTCTTCACCGATTATTAAAACCGCGCCTCGTACAGGAAAAAATGCTTAATGTTTACGAGACGTTGGAGCGCCCCCTTGTGCCGGTTTTGGTCAATATGGAATATAACGGCATTAAAGTGGATAAGGCCATCTTAAGCCGCCTTTCTAACGAATTTGCCCTTCGCCTTGGCCAATTAGAAGAAGAAATTCATGGCATTGCCGGGCATCCTTTTAATATTGCGTCTCCCAAACAATTGGGTGAAGTTCTTTTTGATGAAATGGGCATTCAGGGCGGCAAAAAAGGCAAGACAGGAGCCTATAGTACGGGCGCGGATATATTGGAAAACCTCGCCGCTGAAGGTCATATTCTTCCTGAAAAAATGTTAGAATGGCGCAGCCTTGCAAAATTAAAAAGCACCTATACAGATGCGCTTCAGGAAAATATTAACGCCGATACGGGACGAATTCACACCTCCTATTCAATGGCATCAACGACTACGGGGCGCCTTTCGTCCAATGATCCAAATTTGCAAAACATCCCGATCCGCACAGAAGAAGGTCGCAAAATTCGTAATGCTTTTATTGCAAAAGACGGGCATAAATTTATCGCCGCAGATTACAGCCAAATTGAATTGCGCTTGCTTGCCCATATTGCTGATCTTGATAGTTTAAAACAGGCTTTTCACGATGGCATCGATATTCATGCTATGACCGCGTCCCAAGTTTTTGGCGTGCCTATTGAAGGGATGGACCCGGCTGTACGTCGCCAAGCTAAGGCCATTAATTTTGGTATCATTTATGGTATTAGCTCTTTCGGTCTAGCCCGTCAATTAGGCATGGGCCGTAGCGAGGCCAAGTCCTTCATTGATCGCTATTTTGAACGGTTTCCTGGCATTCGTAATTACATGGAAGAAACCAAAGAATTTTGCCGTACTAAAGGCTATGTTGAAACCATATTTGGCCGTAAAATTCATGTGGGTAGTATTAATGATAAAAATGGCATGACCCGCGCCTTTGGTGAGCGTGCCGCCATTAACGCCCCGATCCAAGGCTCCGCAGCAGATGTGATCCGTAGAGCGATGATCCGCATGCCAGACGCCTTAAGCAGGGCAGGGCTTAACGCTAAAATGTTACTGCAGGTTCATGATGAACTGGTCTTTGAGGTGCCGGATGATGAAGTCGAAAAAACCTTGCCTATCGTTCGCAATATAATGGAACAAGCCGCCCTACCCGCCTTGGAAATATCAGTTCCTCTTACGGTGGATTGCGGCATTGGCAAGAATTGGAATGAAGCCCATTAGAGAATTATCTTTTATGAACAGCAATATCACCGATCAATACTTTGGCATGGGTATGTTTTAAAATTTGATTTGTCACATTTTGTAATGATCTGCTCAACATATTGGCATTAACAGGGCGGTTAATATCAAAAAAATTAAAGGCCAAGTTTAAAGTTTGCTCCATATAAGCATTTTTAAGACGCGGCATTAATTTTTCCGCAGCGTGGCGCTGTTCGTTATCATCAATTTTCAATTTAATAACCACGGTCATAGAGCCGCTCGGACGTTTGCGTTTATTATACATAGCCACACTAATCGGCGGCACCGATAAAAATATATTTTGTGGCCCTTCTTCTTCAACTGGTGCTTCACTATTAGCAAATGCAGCAAAGGGTGTTAAAAAGGTGAGAAAAATAATGGGCAATAACCATGCCGTTTTCTTCAATTTCATATCCGTTAAATTCCCAATTATAATAATTAAATAATACTGCCGCCAGTAACGGCTAAAACACGTTTAAGCCCCTCTTGATAGCGCGCTAGTCGATCCTGTAAATAGGCTGGTGCGGGGCCATAATTTTTCTTTGCCTTCGCTAAAATTTCTGCTCTTAAAGGATCAAAAGTAAGCGAACGGTGTGCGCTTTGAACATTTCTTATGGCATTATCCAATTGAGTGACAATATATGCAGCCTCTGCTTTTGTGCCAAATGAAAAACCCGTATTAAGGCCAAGGGCAAATATTCCGCCCAGTTTAGTGGGATCAATATTGGCACTAGCGTTTAAATTAAACAATTTATTCGAAGCGATGATGCTGCTTTCTTTTAGCCCCAATTTATGAAGCGCGTCTGAGCCTACTTTACCGGCGGATAATTTAATGGGTGCGCCATTTGTTGCTTCGATTTTAAGTTGTGGACCATCAGCGCCATATGTAACGCTTCCTTTTATGGAATTTATCGACAGGTTATCAATTCTTTTGGCCAGCGTTGCAAATGTATCACCTGCGCGAATATCAATTTTAATATTGCGTCTATTATCTATGGAAATATAAAAATAATCGCCGACGCGTGCCGAGGTTTGGGTCTCAATGTCTCTGGTTTGTGTGTTATTCACAGTACCCGTTGGCAACCCAAGCTGATCAAGTATTGAAGATCCATTGGCAGAAAAGGCAATTGAAGTGCTTTTATTATAGCCGGAAGTTCCTTTTAATTGTTCTTGCCATAAGGTTGCGCCCGTTACGGCATCAATTTTTGCCGTAAAGCCGTCTGAAAGTCCTGTTCTGGTTCCACCCGTTAATGTGCCACCCGTGGTTCCTGCTACATATATAGCGCCCCCTTGAACCGTAATTCCGTCAATCTTATCGGTTGAAGCTGTGCCGATGAAGGTGGTCCAAGCCGCTGTAAAACTGGTACCCGCATCGGTTAATTTTGTAACAAATCCATCATTGCCGCCGCTATAAGCACTATTAACTGTACCGCCGTTTAAAGTGCCATTTTGGGATGATCCACTCACATATATGTCGGTTCCAACAACAGAAATTCCTGTGACCGTCCCCCCTGCTAAACTACCAATATCATAAGTAGCCAAAGTCGTGCTTAGATTGTTCTTATCCAATTTTCTAATAACCGCATTGCCCCCTTCAAGAGCTAACGCAAGAATATTGCCGTCACTGGCAATGGCAATTTGACTCCCAACATCATCAAGAGCTGAACCAAATTGAGTGGTGGCTGCCACCGCACCAGTAGCACCCGTTATTTTTACAATAGTTGCGTCCAAGCCGCCATTATCAATAGTCGTCACATCAAACCGACCCGTTACTTGGCCTGTGAAGTAAATATCATCATTGGCATCAACGGTAAGGTTATTGACTTGGTCCGTCGCAATAGTATCGAGCTGCTTCGTCCAAAGCTCTTGGCCTGTGCTGCTGAATTTGCTAACAAAACTATCGGTTCCAGTAAAAACATCGGAAGCGATCAGCTCACCATTGACTTTACCGCCAATAATCACATTATCTTGACTATCAAGTGCAAGGGCGTAACCCGTCGCCACATCACTAGCACCAAGCAATCTTGACCAGAGAAGTTCACCAGTAGATGAGTATTTTGATAAGAAAACATCACTTGTTGTCGCACCATTAATCTGACCGTTAAGGTCTCCTGTGGTGGTACCAACCACTAAAACATTACCCTGACTGTCAACTTTAGTTGCTTGTGGTGTTGTCTCAAAGACTTGAGCCGTTGATGTGCTTGTAGTTGTAGTCGTCGCGGGATCGGTTGTCGGGGCAGGAATGACAAATCCATTTTCATCAATACCCGCAATTTCAAGACTGAAGGATGTTGATACACCCGTACCAGTTAAATTTGTATATTTTGAAAGCGTTCCTGTGGCAACTGAACCAAGGTCGCTTGATTGAGTTGTTCCGGCAATGATTAAAGAGGGGGCGGAGGCTGCGGCACTGAAAGTTAGCTTCTCTACGCCCGCCACCGCAAAAGTAAAGCCAAATTTTCCAGGGGTAATTTCATTAATTTTGACGCGGGTAGCGTAAGTTCCCACTGTACTACCAGCACCATTGACCGTCGTAAAAGCCGCTATTTGGCTATTGATGTGATCTTTCAAGCTAGTCAGTGTAATGGGAACTGCGATTGTCGATAAATCAATAACAACATTATTTTGAACTGTACCGCCCGCATTAATATTTATGGTAAAAACTTCAGTACCCGTAATCCCTAATATGGGAGATGTTGCCGTAAGAGCCGAAATTCTACCACTTTGAATATCATTATTATTTTTACCCAAAGCAACACTTGAGGTGACATAAGATTTCTTTTCGCCGTACAAAAGGGTCAATTTATCTAGTTGTGATTGTCGTACATATGTATCGACTTGATTAATACCGCTTGAAAATTGACTGCTTAGACTCGCCAGTAAATTTGCTGGGCTACTTTTATCGGCAGCATATTGAGCGATGGTTTTTAAATCATTCAACGCAGAATAAAGCGTAAATAGTGCTTTATCGTCTTTATTAAAGCCCGCTTTGCGCACTGCAGGGGTATTTTCATTAATGAAGGTGTTTTTGTTGCGAATTTTATTATAGCGGCTCAAGAGCGGATTGGTATCAGGGGTTGCCCATGGGGTGACCACTGCAGGGCCTTTATTATTGGAAAAATTTTGTGGAGAATTATAAATAGTCGAGCCAATATTGTTCTTGGCATTAAACTGAGTGCCAAATAACGCTGTATTCAAACTAATTATATTAAACTCTACCATTATATTTTTACCCATTTTCTATGGTCACAATATTCCATATAACACTATAGTAACTATTCATTAACAAACAGTATAATGTGTAAACAAGTTTATGTATAAATTTTATCGCAATCTTTACTATTGAAACTTGGCCTCATTACAATTACATCTACGGGGTAACTTAAACTTAAACGGAATAAAGAATATGGGTGGATATGCATACGATTTGGCGAATTTAGTCAGCAGTTTATTTAGTGTTATTAATATGGGATTATTTATATATATTGTTTTAAGTCTGCTGATGTCCTTCAATGTCATTAACGCTTATAATCAGTTTGTTAATATGATTTTTTCAACCCTTCAAAGAATTTATGAACCGATGCTAACGCCGATCAGAAATATATTGCCGACTATGGGAGGGTTGGATTTATCGCCTATTCTGCTTTTTATCGCCCTTAATTTTGTTGGAAATATAGTAGTTAGATTTATCGCGGGACTTACCTAAATAACATCAATAAGGACTATCAGTTAATGAGCGCCTCCATTATCGACGGCAAGGATTTTGCCGCAAAAATCAAAGAAAATATTGCCAAACAAGTTAAAATATTAAAAGAAAAATACGATCTTACCCCCGGCCTTGCCGTGGTTTTGGTTGGCGAAGACCCAGCCAGTCAGGTTTATGTTAGAAATAAAAATAAATCAACCAAAGAAGCCGGAATGAACGGTTATGAATACCTGATGGATGATGATGTCAGCGAAGAGATCCTGATTTCTAAGGTTAAAGAACTTAACCAAGACCCCACCGTTCACGGTATTCTTGTCCAGCTTCCCTTGCCCAAACATATCAACGAAGCGGCAGTGATCGAAGCCATCGCTCCTGAAAAAGATGTTGATGGATTTCATATCATAAATTCAGGACTTTTAGCCACAGGCGGCAAAGGCATGGTGCCCTGTACCCCGCTTGGCTGCATTATGATGCTCAAAGAAACTCTTGGAAATTTAAGTGGTCTTGATGCGGTTGTTGTCGGTCGCTCTAACATTGTTGGAAAGCCCATGGCTCAATTATTGCTCAATGAAAACTGCACCGTCACCATCGCCCATAGTCGAACAAAGAATTTAGATCAAGTCGTTGGGCGTAGCGATATTGTGATCGCAGCCGTTGGCGTTCCTGAGCTGGTTAAAGGCAGTTGGATTAAGCCAGGCGCTACCGTTATTGACGTTGGCATTAATCGTATTCTTAAAGAAGACGGCAAAACCCGCCTTGTAGGGGATGTTGAATTTGCGGCGGCGGCAGAACGTGCCGGGGCCATCACCCCTGTTCCTGGCGGCGTTGGCCCCATGACCATTGCTGTGCTTCTTAAAAATACGATTACTGCCGCTTGTCGACAAAAGGGCATCGAACAACCGCAAATTTAACAATTTGATGAAATTATATTTGCTAATTTCTATATTTCATGTACCTCTTTAAATTCAATTAAGAGAGGTTTTTATGACCAGCGTCGAAACACATTATGATAAATGGGATAAGAGAAGGGTAAAGCGGCAGTTTTCAGAACTGGTCCGCCTTTCTATTCCTATTATTCTTCAGCGGCTTGGCATCATGACATTGGGCATAGTCGATACAGCTATGGTAGCCCGTTATTCATCCATTGAACTGGCTTATCAAACCATTTCTTACGTCCCTGTGGCCACATTAATTGTCACCTCTATTGGTCTTATGATGGGAACCATGGTTCTCACCTCTAGTGCCTATGGGGCAAAAGATTACAAAAACTGTGGCCGCATTTGGCGACGCTCATTGCCTTACGGCCTCGCTCTAGGTACATTTGGTTTTGTTCTTTGTATGATCGGGGAACCAGTTCTGCTGCTGCTTGATCAAACGCCAGATATAGCGAGAGGCGGTGCAGACGTTATGGTCGCCCTTGCTCTTGGTGTGCCCATGACCTGTATAATGCTAAGCTCAACATTTTTTCTAGAAGGAATAAACCGTCCATTACCAGGTATGGTTTTCATGTTCATTGCCAATATTCTTAACATCTTGTTGAATTGGGTTTTAGTTTATGGTCATTTAGGGTTTGAGCCGATGGGGGCTGTGGGTTCAGCTTGGGCCACTAGTATCATCAGAAGTTTTCTGGCTATATCCCTTATCATTTATATTCTTTTAGTCCTTGATAAAGAAAAATATGGCCTTTTAGAAAAAGTAAGCTTGAAATGGTCCTTATGGCGCAAACATCGTCATATTGGATATGCCGCTGGATTTACCAATGCTATAGAACATATGGGTTTTGCCGCATTATCGGTATTTGCTGGCTGGCTTGGCCCCATAAGTCTTGGTGCGCTTGGTATAGCCTTTAATGTTTTTGGTGTTCCTTTTATGATTTGTTATGGAGTAGCCGGCGCCACAGCAGTACGGGTCGGCATTGCCCGGGGACGGCTGGATCATCATGATATGGCCTTAGCAGGAATTTGTGGTATTGCCTTTAACGCGATGATTTGTATTCCCATGATGGTAATATTATATTTCTTCCCTTCTGAAATTGCTAATTTATTTAGCAAAGATCAAGTATTGGTGATCGCAACCATTCCCCTTATTGCTCTTTCTGTGTGGATGTTATTTTTCGATACGGCCCAAACTGTCATGGGCAACGCTCTGCGCGGTGCTCAAGATTTATGGGTCCCTGCTATATTTTATATTATATCCTATAGCTTTGTGATGATCCCCATTGCCTATTATTTAACCTTCACACTCGATCATAAAGTTATTGGCCTAATCGAATGTATTATTTTTGCTAGTGTCTTATCGTTTACACTACTAAGTTCGCGTTTTTTCTATTTAACTATGCATAAAAAAGAGGAATTGGGGAATGAAAACTAGAAAACTGACAGTATCCATTCTTTTACGCTCCATCATTTGTAATTGTTATTTTTACATGGCAGTGGGCTTTTTTATTATCTTCATTCTAGCCCCCCTTTCGCTTCTTAAGTCGCCAAAACCAATGCGAAAAGCAATTTTGATTTATTGTAAATCTGTTTTATATGTTTTTGAAAAAATTGGTAAAATTAAAATAGAAGAACGTGGTGTTGAAAATATTCCTAGAGATAAAGCCATGATTTATTGTTCTAAACATATGAGCAACCTTGATGCGCTCATTCTTTTTAGGCAATCGCCAAATTTAACCGCCCTTGCCAAGGCAGAGATATATAAAGTTCCTTTTCTCAACATGGTTCTTAACAAAATGGGTGTTCTCGCCATTAAACGCGGCGCAGGCGAAGCTCAAAAGCAAACTCCGGAATTAGCCAAATTCATTTTTGACAATAAATTGCCGATGATTATTTTTGCTGAAGGAACAAGAACCTTAATCGGAGAAAGACGACCCATAAAATCTGGAGCCTTTTATTATCAACAAGAAGAAGATATAGACATCATTGTGGTGGCCCATAATTCAGGTTTTTATTGGCCAAGAAAATCTATGATAAAATGGCCCGGAACAATCATTGTCGAATATTTTCCTTCTATGGCAAAAGGCCTGTCAAAAGAAGATTTTATGGCAGAAGTTGAACGGCGTTTAATGGACAGAAGTGAAGAATTAATCTTGTGAATTTTTCTTTTGTGCATTATATTGTACGCAATGACAAGGATATCACACATGTCGCAAAATACTCCCCCCGATATTGGACAAAAGATAAAAAAACTAAGGGCGTCTAAAAAACTTACCCTTGATCAGCTGGCAATTATAAGCGGCGTGTCCAAATCCATGTTATCGCAAATCGAACGTAATAAGACCAACCCAACCGTTGGAATTTTATGGAGTCTGACCCAAGCCCTTGATATTGAAATTGGTGATTTATTGACCAGTGATACTGAGGGTGCAAAGGAAATTGAAAATATCCTTTCTATGAAGTCTCATCAAACACCGGAAATTCAAAGCGCTGATGGCAAGTGTAGCCTTAGGATTTTAGGGCCATTAGATTTGGTTTCCCATATTGAATGGTACGAGATTAGCATAAAACAAGATGGCATACTCTCATCGGACCCACATGCCAAAGGAACCCGCGAACATCTTACGGTTTTAGACGGTAAAATCATCATTTGTACCAAAGGCCAAAAAGAAGATAATTATATATTAACAAAAGGGGACACCGCCCGTTATAATGCGGATGTTCAACATTATATTAAGAATGAGGGTAAAATAACAGCTGTCGTCCTTTTGCTTGTCCATACACCTTCTTAATTATAAGTTCACTATATTGGAAATATAATTATTTATTATAATATAATGGACAGACTGTTCATTTTATTGTATTTATTTTTGAGCCTTTAATTCTAACTATGGAGTAGCAAAATGACCGAACGCTATCAACACTTTATATCAGAACAGCTTGCTGAATTAAAATCAGAGGGGCTCTATAAAACTGAGCGCGTTATCACCAGCCCTCAACAGTCAACCATTAAAGTTGAAGGCACAAATGATGCTGAGTTTATCAATTTTTGCGCTAATAATTACCTTGGTTTATCCAATGACCCTACCCTTATAGAAACAGCGAAAGAGGCTTTGGATAAATATGGTTACGGCATGTCTTCGGTGCGTTTCATTTGTGGTACACAAGATATTCATAAAAAATTAGAAGCAAAGCTCGCCAAATTCCTAAAAATGGAAGACGTTATTTTATACCCAAGTTGTTTTGATGCCAATGCGGGTTTATTTGAAACCTTGCTCGGACCAGAAGACGCCATTATTTCCGATGCTCTAAACCATGCCAGCATCATTGATGGTGTAAGACTTTGCAAGGCGCAACGCTTTCGCTATGCCAATAATGATATGGCAGCGCTAGAAAAATGTCTGCAAGAGGCACAGAGTGCTCGTTTTAGATTAATTGCCACCGACGGCGTTTTTTCCATGGATGGAATTTTGGCAGATTTACCAAGCATCTGTGATCTTGCAGAAAAATATGACGCTATGGTCATGGTCGATGATAGCCACGCCGTTGGTTTTACAGGTAAAACAGGCGCTGGCACCCCAGAGTTTTTTGGCGTACAAGACCGTGTTGATATTGTTACGGGAACCTTAGGCAAAGCCATGGGCGGTGCTTCCGGCGGTTATACGGCGGCCTCAAAACAAGTGGTGAGCTGGTTGCGTCAACGCTCACGGCCATATTTATTTTCAAATACCCTCGCTCCTGTTATTGCGGCAACATCATGTAAAGTTATTGACTTGATAAACGAAAGAGGGGAATTGCTGACAAAATTAAAAGATAACAGTAATTATTTTCGTGAAAAAATGTCGGCCTTAGGCTTCAAACTCGCCGGCGCGGATCATGCCATTATCCCCGTGATGTTAGGGGATGCTAAACTCGCAAGTACCATGGCAGATAAACTTTTAACGGAAGGTATTTTTGTCATTGGTTTTTCATTTCCTGTAGTGCCAATGGGATTGGCGAGAATTCGCACACAAATGTCTGCCGCCCATTCAAAAGAAGAACTAGATGTGGCGATTAATGCTTTTGCTAAGATCGGTAGAGAATTAAAAATTATTGAATAGGATCATGTCATGAAAAGTCTTGTAAAATCAAAAGCAGAAATTGGAATATGGCTTGAGGATGTTAAAAAACCAAAAATTGGCCATAATGACGTCCTGGTAAAAGTGAATAAAACCGCCATCTGCGGCACTGATATCCATATTTATAATTGGGACAATTGGGCTCAGCAAACCATTCCCGTTCCCATGACTGTTGGCCATGAGTTTTCTGGTGAAATCGTTGAATTAGGATCAGAGGTAAAAGGGCTGACCATCTCAGAGCGCGTATCCGCAGAAGGTCATGTCACCTGCGGTCATTGCAGGAAATGCCGCGCGGGAGAACGTCATTTATGCCGAAACACGGTTGGCATCGGCGTCAACCGACCCGGTGCATTTGCAGAATATATAAGCGTTCCTGCCTCAAACATCTGCCCCCTACCTGACACTATTAGCGATGACCTTGGCGCCATATTAGACCCTCTTGGAAATGCAGCCCATACCGCACTTACTTATGATCTGGTCGGTGAAGACGTGTTGATCACGGGTGCTGGGCCCATTGGTATTATGGCCGTGGCCATTGCCAAACATGTGGGCGCGAGAAATATAGTTATTACAGACGTCAATGATTATCGCCTTGGTATTGCCAAGCAAATGGGGGCAACCCGCGCCGTTAATGTGGGCCGTAAATCCTTAAATGATATTATGGAAGAGCTAAATATGACGGAGGGCTTTGATGTGGGGCTTGAAATGTCCGGTAATTCTAAAGCGTTTGGTGATATGCTTGATGTCATGAACCACGGCGGCAAAATTGCCCTGCTTGGTATTTTGCCGACTGAAACCACTATTGATTGGAATCATGTGATCTTTAAAGGCTTAGAGATTCGCGGTATTTATGGGCGCAGAATGTTTGAAACTTGGTATAAAATGATCGCCATGCTTGAAAGTGGTCTAGATATTAGCCCCATCCTCACCCACCATTATAATATTGATGATTATCAGCAAGGCTTTGACATTATGCGCTCGGGCCAATCTGGCAAGGTCATATTAAATTGGTCTTAATCTAGTACTCAACATGAAAAATAATAAATTCCCTAGAGTTCATGGTTCCCTAGTTTGTTACTCATCATCTTTCTTTTTTTAGCGTCTTGCTCTTTTTTTTCATCATATACTGATGAATAAATGACGTAAAAAATTAAAATAATTATCCCGAACATTAATACGGTTACCATAATCTATCCTTATAATATTCATTTTTAGTGTATCAAACTTAAATAATTGTAACATAAAATATCATGCATCAATAATTTTTTAGTAAATTGATCGTATAACTGATAGCATAAAATTAAGTTAATAAGATAGATCAGATTTAAGGGATAGAGGAATTATATATTGAGAGACTTATTTTTGGGCGTATTACTCCTTAGCGCCTTTCCCCTAATTCTTTATCGCTATCAGATCGGTGCTTTGGTCATCGGCTTTATGTCATTTATGTATCCACAAAGCAACGCTTATGGTTTTGTTCTGACTGTGCCTTGGATTGATTATTTCTTTATGGTCACCATCGCAAGTTATGTCATTGCCCAAGGCTATAAACAATATAAGCATCACCATTTGATCACCTATCTATTGATATTCTATTCATGGCTATCCATTACAACAGTCTTTGCTATTGATACGGATATTTCCTATGATCCGTGGCTTAAATTTACTAAAGTATTAATTCTCGCCATTGTGGTTTTTGCTATGTTAAACACAGAAAAACGGCTTATTACTTGTATGAAAGTTATGGTTCTCTCCATAGGATTTTATGGCATTAAAGGCGGGATATTCACTATAATTAGCGGCGGTAGTTACCGCGTACTAGGGCCCATTAATAGCTTTTTTGCGGACAATAATGGTATGGCACTGATTCTTGTGATGACTTTACCATTTATGTTGTTTTTTATTACCCATGCCGACAATATCTATCAAAAATATTTTTCCATTTTTTGTTCTTTATGCTCCGCGATCGCTGTTTTAGGAACCCAATCGAGAACTGGATTCATTGCTCTGATTATATCATTTTTATATTTCACTTGGTTACAAAAAAAACTGGGAAAGGCATTGTTGTTCATCATCCCCTTAACCTTTGTTGCCTATTTTGTAATGGCCGATAGCTGGTCTGAGCGAATGGCATCTTCAGCGCAGTTTGAAACCGACAGTAGTTTTCAAGGTCGCGTTGATATGTGGAATGCTTCAATAAGAATAGTCAACGACTATCCCATTCTTGGTGGGGGGTTTGATGTGATTTATGTGCCTGAAGTCATAAAAAAATATATTCCCTATAATGTAGGATCTCGAGCCATCCATTCAGCCTATTTTCAATCTTTAGCCGAACATGGCTATGTTGGTTTTGGTTTATTTATAGTCATGCTTTTTCTGTCTTTCCAAGCGGCTAGAAAATTAGCTCGTGAGAGTAAATATAATCCTAAGCTTGCGTGGTTCAACGATTTATCGATCGCCGTAAGAAGTTCACTTGTCGGTTATATGGTTCTGGCTCTTACGGCAAATATTGCTTTTTTCGATATGCTCTATTTCCACATTGTCATTCTTGCCATTGCCTCTATTCTTATAAAAAAAGAAAGAGAAGCAAATAGATTATCTATTTTAGAGACCCCATCTTAGGCATGCTAATAAATTTCACATTTCAAACACAGGCGATATTAATCCCGCGCTTTTCTAAATATTTTTGATGATAGTCTTCTGCAGGCCAAAATACTGTGGCAGCAGTGATTTCTGTCACTATGGGGTTTTTAAAACGACCCGAACTATTTAATTGTTCTATAGATTTTTCCGCCATTTCTTTTTGCGTACCATCCTTATAAAAAATGGCCGAGCGATATTGTGACCCTTGATCCGGGCCTTGTCTGTTTAAGGTCGTGGGATCATGAAATTGCCATAATTTTTCTAATAATTGCTCAAAACTGATCACTTTAGGGTCAAATATAATTTCAATGGCTTCTGCGTGATCTGTTGTTTTTGTGCAGACATCTTCGTAAGTGGGGTTTTCTAAGTTCCCTCCTGTGTACCCCACGGCGGTTTCAACAACACCCTCAACTTTTGAAAAGTTAAGTTCAACGCCCCAAAAACAGCCCGCAGCAAAAATTGCTTTTTCCATTATCAGCTCCTAAAAATTCTTGTAATATTTTATTTTACCTATGATAATATCTATCTTCTTTTAAACATAATGAAAAGCCTATAAAATGCAAAAAACCGATGACCAGTGGCAAAATTCCCTTAAGAAAGACGCCTATCAAGTGGCACGCTGCGGCGCAACTGAGGCACCCTTTAGCGGAAAATATAACGATCACAAAGAACAAGGGACTTATATTTGCATCTGCTGTGAAAATTCGTTGTTTTCATCGACGGCGAAATACGATAGCGGCAGTGGTTGGCCTAGTTACTATGCCGCCATCAATGATCAAGCCTTATCCATAAACCGCGACACCAGCCATAATATGATCCGTGATGAGGTAAAATGTAGCCATTGTGATGCCCATCTTGGTCACCTCTTTACAGACGGGCCGCCCCCAACAGGCTTAAGATACTGCATCAATAGTCTATCGCTAGGCTTTAAAAATAAAGAAATATAAGGCTTAATCAGATAAATTAATCAAACGCCTCTTCCCATTTTCCTTTTGTTGATGCTCGCGAATATTCAGTGGAACGGTTTTCAAAGAAATTGGCATGCTCAACGCCATTAAGAATTTCATCCATCCACGGCAGCGGATTATTACCAACAAAATATATAGGGTTTAACGCAAGTTGTGTCAGCCGGCGATCCGCGATATAGCGAATATATTCTTTCACTTCTTTTGCTGCTAATCCTTCGATATCGCCCATTTCAAAGGCAAGGTCGATAAACGCATCTTCATGTTCAACAATGGTTTTGCAGGCTGTAACAAGGTCATTTTGTAATTCTTCTGTCCAAACTTCTGGATTTTCTCGAACAAACGTATGAAATAATTTAATTATCGATGTCATATGCAACGTTTCGTCCCGTACAGACCAAGTGACGATTTGCCCCATGCCTTTCATTTTATTAAAGCGCGGGAAATTCATCAATATGGCAAAAGAAGCAAAAAGCTGTAATCCTTCTGTAAATGCCCCAAAAACAGCAAGCGTTTTGGCAATATCTTCTTTGCTGTCAACGCCCCATTCTTGCATATAATCGTATTTGGCTTTCATTTCATCATATTTAAGAAAGGCTTCATACTCTAATTCGGGAATACCAAGAGTATCCAAAAGATGACTATAGGCGGCCACATGAATGGTTTCCATATTGGAAAAAGCCGCAAGCATCATCTGAACTTCGGTTGGTTTAAAAACCCGCCCGTATTTTTGCATATAGCAATTATTCACTTCAACATCAGCTTGGGTAAAGAAACGGAAGATTTGCATAAGCAAATTACGCTCCGAATCAGAAATCTTCATATTCCAGTCTTTAATATCATCTGCCATTGGCACTTCTTCAGGAAGCCAATGCACACGTTGTTGTGTAAGCCATGCATCGTAAGCCCAAGGATATTCAAAGGGTTTATAGTGAATTCGTTCCTCAAGTAAGGGCATCTATTTTACCTAAAATTTCAATTGTTTTATTTATCACTGGCAGGAGAGACATTCTTCGTAATCGGACGTTTCTTGCGCCTTTGCCATTGCTTTTCTCATTTCTTCTTTCGCATTCTCACCAGACGCTTCGGAGCTTTCCGCGCGTTGGATCGACAGCGAACGACAATAATAAAGGCTCTTTAAGCCTTTTTTCCACGCTTGGAAATGAATTTGATGAAGGTCACGTTTATGAACATCCGCTGGCAAGAAAATATTTACAGACTGGGCCTGATCAACCATCGGTGCACGGTCTGCTGAATGTTCGACCACCCAACGCTGATCCAACTCAAAAGCCGTCTTAAAGACGTCTTTCTCATGATCATCAAGAAAATCAAGATGTTGAACGGAGCCACCATTAACGGTAATATTTGACCAAATTTCGTTGGTATTTTTGCCTTTTTCTTCGAGCACCCTTGTCAGAGCGCGACTACGCACATTAAAGGATCCTGATAATGTTTTTTGCGTAAAGCTATTTGCGGCAATAGGCTCGATTCCCGGGCTTGCTCCACCGCAAATGATCGAAATCGATGCCGTTGGTGCGATAGCGGTTTTATTTGAAAAGCGCTCCATTATGCCATAATCCGCAGCGTCAGGACAGGGACCCTTTTCGACAGCTAATTTTTTTGAGGCATTATCTGCGCCATTTTGAATGTTTTTGAAAATTTTCTTGTTCCAAACTTGAGCCATAACCGATTCAAACGGAATCATACGGTCCTGCAAGAACGAATGAAACCCCATAGCCCCAAGGCCAACACTGCGTTCGCGCATAGCGGCATATTTTGCTCGCGACATAGAATCTGGCGCGCGGTCGATAAAATCTTGCAACACATTATCAAGAAACCGCATCAAGTCTTCTATGAAAAGATCTTCGTCTTTCCATTCATTATATTTTTCAAGATTTATAGAAGATAGACAGCAAACAGCCGTGCGTTCCTCGCCCAAATGATCAAGCCCAGTAGGCAGAGTAATTTCACAACAAAGGTTGGATGTTTTAACATTCAAGCCAGCAAGTTTGTGATGTTCCGGAATAGCATCATTAACATGATCAATATTCAAAATATAAGGTTCACCCGTTTCAACACGGGCTGTTAAAATTCTGATCCACAATTCACGAGCAGAAACTGTTTTTTGGATGGCCCCATCATGAGGACTGACGAGGGCCCATTGTTCATCGGCCTCAACCGCACGCATAAAAGCGTTTGAGACGGCAATGCCGTGATGAAGATTAAGAGCTTTACGGTTTGGATCGCCGCCCGTTGGTCGACGGATCTCAATAAATTCTTCAATTTCAGGATGACTGATCGGCAAATAAACTGCTGCACTGCCCCGACGAAGTGATCCTTGGGAAATGGCCAGAGTTTGACTATCCATCACACGAATAAACGGAATAATGCCCGATGTTTTACCGTTTGTACTAACATCTTCACCAATAGAGCGAAGATTGCCCCAATAGCTACCGATGCCGCCCCCTTTTGAAGCAAGCCAAACATTTTCATTCCAAAGATTAACAATGCCCGCCAAACTATCATTGGCTTCATTTAAAAAACAGGAAATTGGTAAGCCACGCTTCGTTCCGCCATTGCTTAATACAGGGGTCGCAGGCATAAACCAAAGTTTACTAATATAATCATAAAGTCGCTGTGAATGCGCCTCATCATCCCCATAATAACTTGCAACACGGGCAAACATATCTTGAAATGTTTCCCCAGGCATAAGATAGCGATCAATTAAAGTTGCCTTGCCAAAGTCTGTTAGCAATTCGTCTCTAGTTTCATCGGTAATTACGCGCGAATGGTTCTTGACCTGAATAGTCTCATTAAGCACTGACGATGACAATTTAATACTCCCATTAATTAAGCCAATTTTCTATTGGATTAAAATATTTTCTATAACGAATCCAAAGCGATCTATAGTATACCAAAAATTCTCAAACATTTGAACTTAAGGATGATTTCTTTTCATCGTTTATTTTATTTTATTTAGCGACTTTTTAGTGATTTGCAAAACACTCTTCACTGTTACTATTATTATAAACTTAGCTAGAGTATTGTAGTATAATCATTTTCTTGATCGCAACCCCTTAAAATCTCAAATAACACAAGATATGGTATTTGCGACACGCATTAATGTCAACAACTAGTATCTAGCATTTTTATAAAATTTTAAAAATTATTAATATTTATGAGGATTTCTGCCAAAAAATCTTGATTATTTTTTTGCTTTTAATTTTTTTGTCGGCGCTGATGAAAGTGGATCATCTGGCCATGGGTGTTTGGGGTAGCGACCTTTCATTTCCTTTTTAATTTCTGGATAAGAATTATGCCAAAAACCCCCTAAATCCGATGTGATTTGTAATGGCCTTCTGGCTGGTGATAAAAGCTCTATTGTTAAGTTCAAACTCCCCTCTAATATTTTAGGACTAACCACAGCACCGAACATTTCTTGTAATTTCACCGACAGAACAGGGGAATCACCTTCATAATTAATTAAAATATTTGATCCACTTGGAACTTTAAAATGGGTAGGAACCAATTGATCTAGCAGATTTCGTTGTTGCCAGGATAATATATTTTTTAAAAGAGCCGGCAAATCAAGTTTAACAAGGGCGCTGCGGCTTGATATTTTTCCTAAATAAGGCAATAACCAACTTTCGAGAGTTGCCAAAAGTGCCGTGTCCGAAAAATCTATGGTGCTTTGTGGCCTATGCTCATTCAATAATAAAACACGCTTTTTAAATATGATGCTCTCTTTATCCCATGGCAACGCTTGTAAGCCCATTTTTCGAATCCCCACAACCATCATGGCACCAACCTGATCAGGGTCTGGATTATCTAATTTTGCAACGCTCAATGACGTAGCTCCTAACAGTAGTTTATCCAAGGCCTTGACCGACTGGCTTCTATCATCCCAACCTATGGTTTGGGATTTATGGATCAAATGTGCAAAATTTTCTGTTACCTCGTCTCTCGTTATCGGTGCCGCTAAAAAAACACGCGCATCACGTTGACCTTTATCCAAATGACCAACGCTAAGATATTTATGCCTCATCAACGGATCATCATCCATTAAACGCGCGCCGCGACCCCCAGACAACAGATAAATGCCGCCCGCCTTATCGCGCGCCACACCAATACGATCAGGAAAAGCAAACGATAAACATAATCCTGCCTTATCAATCTCTATGGGCTTATCGCTAATTTTAAATAACCGCTGCCACTGCTTTGTTTGTTTTAAGATGGTTTTTGCCACCCCCAGATCACAACCCATCTGTCGTGCCTGTTTGTTTTGGCCATTCTTTACATGAATTAAAGCTTCAATTCGCAGCCGCAGATCAGCGCTTCTTTGCTCAGAGCTTAATTTTAATAGATCGCGTTCGACAATAAGAGCGGCAATGATCAGCGCCAACGCGCCATGACCCAATTGATCTGCCTTTAAAACCATGTGGGCCAAGCGTGGATGCATGGCAAATTCTGCCATTTTTTTGCCATGCCCAGTGATGAGATGATGATGATCCAACGCCCCTAAGGAAAAAAGCAATTCTTGACCTTGATTAAAGGCCGCCTTATCTGGCACATCGAGCCAGCGTAGATCTTGTGGATTAGCGACCCCCCAATCGGCCAAACTAAGCACAAGTGGCATTAAATCACCGCGAGTGATTTCAGGATCAGTATGGGGTTTTAATCCATTATGAGCCGCAGCGGTCCAAAGGCGGTGACAGATGCCCTGCTCCAGCCTTCCTGCGCGACCTGCCCTTTGATCTGCCGATGCTTTTGACAATTTATAACTGACAAGGCGCGCCATACCACTTTTAGCATCATATTCACTGATCCTTTGAAGGCCGCTATCAATAACGATGCGGATTCCTTCAATGGTGAGGCTGGTCTCGGCAATAGCGGTAGAGAGAACAATTTTCCGCTGCCCTCGTGCCGGCGCGCTGATGGCTAAAGACTGATCTTTAAAATCCATCATACCATAAAGGGGACAAATCATTACATTTGGTGCCAATTGCTTTTCTTGAAGGATTTTTCGGGTGCGTTCAATTTCCCTCGCCCCGGGTAAAAAAACCAGAATACTCCCCTGTTCTTGTTCTAATGCCGTTAAGATAACCTGAACCACTTGATCTTCTATTCGCTGCGCCGATGTTTTTTCTAAATAAATTTTTTCAACATTATAACTGCGCCCCGCGCTACTGATGATCGGCGCATTATCCATAAGGGCGCTGATTCGCTCCCCATCCAATGTGGCCGACATCACCATTATTTTTAAATCTCCCCTCAATCCACTTTGAATATCAAGGCTCAACGCCAGCCCCAGATCAGCCTGGATCGATCTTTCATGAAATTCATCAAAGATAACAAGTCCAACCCCCGTTAATTCGGCGTCCCTTTGAAGTTTCCTGATCAGCACCCCTTCTGTGACAATTTCAATGCGAGTTTGAGGCCCCACTTCACTTTGCATGCGGACCCGGTAACCAACCGTCTCCCCCACCGTCTCACCAAGCATATCTGCCATTCGCCGCGCCGCGGCGAGTGCCGCAAGACGCCTTGGTTCCAGCATAATTATTTTTTTACCCCCAAGCCAAGGCTCATCAAGTAAGGCCAGTGGTACGGCCGTGGTTTTACCAGCCCCCGGCGGTGCCTGCAAAACCACATTGTCATGATTAGATAGCGTGCTTTTTAAGGCAGGTATTATTTCTTCAATAGGAAGGGACACGGTCATATCATCTGTTTAATTTGAGTTGTTGTTAATGTAAATATTCTTTTATTTATACCCCGTTAAAACAAATATTCTTTTGTTTTAACAATTTTTGAGCTTGATTTTTAAATTTTACACTGTAAAAGTAGCGCAAGGATATAGTTATATGCGATAGTATAATACGGGTTAAACCCTGTTTAATAAAAACCGTACACTGTCGTTATCTAAAAGTACTGAGAATGCTTCACAAACAATTTTGCCCTTTTAAGGGCAAAGGTGAGCAAAACGCTCGGTCAAAAAAGCGTTATAGAGCCAGATATAAAGTTGGCATCGATTATCGCACATAAACTCAAAATCGCTCTTTTTAAATTTTACAAGAGCTGTTGGGCGGTTATTTTGTTGCGTTTATTACAAAATAACCAGAAAATATGAAAAACTTATTGTGATAAGGAAATTGTTAAAAATGAACCAACAGGTATCATTAGGAAAAAGTGGCCTGCCCCAATCGCAAGGGCTATACGACCCTACCAATGAACATGATAGCTGTGGCATTGGTTTTATCGCTAATATTAAAGGCAAAAAAAGCCATAGTATTATCAAACAGGGGCTACAGATTCTTGAAAACCTTACCCATCGTGGTGCTGTTGGCGCCGATCCTCTTGCTGGCGATGGTGCCGGTATCTTATTGCAAATTCCTGATCAATTTATGCGCCTCGAAGCAAAGAAATTAAAGATCACCCTACCCAAAATAGACCAGTACGGCATCCTTATGATCTTTTTACCGCGCAATAAAAAGACCCGCGAGAAGATTAAAAAAATATTTGAAGCTCTGGTCAAACAAGAAGGACAGAAATTTCTTGGTTGGCGCACGGTGCCTACTGATAATTCAAAATTTAGTGAAAATGTAAAATCTACCGAACCTCATATAGAGCAAGCCTTTGTTGGTCAGGGCAAAAACTGTAAAAATAACAGTGATTTTGAGCTTAAACTTTATATCATCCGTAAACAGCTTTCTAACATGGTTATAGAATTGCAAGAAGATACTAACGATTATTATGCCTGTAGCTGTTCTAGCCGCACTATTCTTTATAAAGGTATGTTGCTCGCGGGGCAGGTTGGAGAATACTATAAGGATCTGCTGGACGAAAAAGTAACATCGGCTCTTGCCCTTGTTCATCAAAGATTTTCTACTAATACTTTCCCCACATGGGGTTTAGCACAGCCTTTTCGTATGGTTTGCCATAATGGTGAGATTAACACCGTACGCGGTAACGTAAACTGGATGGCCTCACGACGTTTTAATATGAAATCGAGCATCATTGGTGAAGATTTAGATAAATTGTGGCCCCTAATCCCCGAAGGATTATCCGATACAGCCTGTTTTGATAACGCCTTAGAGCTGCTCGTCGCAGGGGGTTACAGCATCCCTCACGCCATGATGATGCTCATTCCCGAAGCGTGGACTGGAAACCCGCTAATGAATGAACAGCGAAAATCCTTTTATGAATATCACGCTTCCCTGATGGAACCATGGGACGGCCCCGCCGCCGTCGCCTTTACAGATGGCACGCAAATCGGCGCGACTTTGGATAGAAATGGACTTCGTCCCGCCCGCTATATCGTCACCGATGATGATATGGTTATTTTAGCGTCTGAGGCAGGTGTTCTACCCATTAAAGAAGAAAGCATTGTCCAAAAATGGCGCTTACAGCCGGGTAAAATGCTGCTGATCGATACCAAACAGGGTCGGATTATTTCCGATGATGAAATTAAAAATGATCTGGCACAGGCCTTTGACTATCAGAATATTCTTGGCCGCACCCAAATTAAGTTAGAGCAACTGCCGTCCGAAAGTGCGCCACACCCTGCTAGCGGTGTCGAATTATTGAAAAAGCAACAGGCCTTTGGCTATACTCAAGAAGATCTAAAGCTGTTATTTCCGCCTATGGTCATGAGCGGACAAGAAGCGTTAGGGTCCATGGGAACCGATACGCCAATTTCTGCTTTGTCGGATAAATCAAAGCTGCTTTATACCTATTTTAAGCAAAATTTTGCCCAAGTGACCAACCCACCGATAGATCCTATTCGTGAAGAGGTGGTGATGTCATTGGTGTCTTTTATTGGCCCACGCCCTAACCTGCTTGATCTGGAAGGGATTGGCACTCATAAACGTCTTGAAGTAAGTCAGCCTATTTTAAGAAATCAGGATTTAGAAAAAATCCGCACCATCGGCGATATTCCTGATAATGATTTTAGAACCATCAATATCTATATCACCTATCCGGCTGAGGACGGTGCCAAAGGCATGAAGAATGCCATTGAAAGCATTTGCCTGCTTGCTGAGGTTGCGGTTATCGAAGGCGATAATATTATTATCCTCTCTGACCGCGGCGTCAGTGAAGATAAAATCGCCATTCCAGCTTTACTGGCCACCTCGGCCGTACATCATCATTTAATCCGCAAAGGATTACGCACATCCGTAGGGCTTGTCGTTGAAACAGGTGAAGCACGTGAGGTTCATCATTTCTGCGCCCTCGCCGGTTATGGGGCCGAGGCCATAAATCCTTATATTGCCTTTGAAACCATCGAAGATATGTTACCCCACCTCCCTGAAGAGATGAGCGCAAGAACGGCGAAAAACCGTTATGTAAAAGCCATTAATAAAGGCATTTTAAAAGTAATGTCTAAAATGGGCATTTCCACATACCAGTCCTATTGCGGTGCGCAGATTTTTGACGCTGTCGGATTGAATAGCCCTTTCATAGAACAATATTTTACCAATACTAAATCGGCCATTGAAGGTGTTGGCTTAAAAGAAATTTCAAAGGAAACAGTGATCCGTCATGCTCAAGCCTTTGGTCAGAGCCTTATTTATAACAAATCCCTTGATGTTGGGGGTGATTATGCGGTTCGCGTGCGCGGCGAAGCCCATGTATGGAATTTCGATACCATCAGCAGTCTTCAACATGCTGTACGCAGCAATTCTGCCCAAACATACGCGCAATATGCAGATCTTATTAATCAGCAATCAGAAAAACTTATGACGCCGCGTGGACTTTTTACGATTAAACCTTTAGGCAAAGCCATTGCCTTAGAAGACGTGGAAAGTGCCGCTGATATTATAAAAAGATTTGCCACAGGAGCCATGTCATTCGGCTCTATCAGTCGCGAAGCCCATACCAACCTTGCCATTGCCATGAACCGCATTGGCGGAAAATCAAACACCGGTGAAGGCGGCGAAGAAGCAGATCGGTTTACCCCTGACCGCAATGGTGATTTACGCCGGAGTGCCATTAAGCAAGTTGCCTCTGGTCGGTTTGGCGTGACCACAGAATATTTGGTCAATGCCGATGATATTCAGATTAAAATGGCCCAAGGAGCAAAGCCCGGTGAAGGGGGGCAACTCCCCGGTCATAAAGTTGATCCCGTCATTGCAAAAGTGCGCCATTCTACACCGGGAGTTGGACTTATTTCACCACCGCCCCATCATGATATTTATTCAATCGAAGATTTAGCCCAGCTGATATTTGATCTTAAAAACGTCAACCCAACAGCGAGAATAAGCGTTAAGCTGGTTTCTGAGATCGGCGTTGGTACTGTGGCAGCAGGTGTCTCCAAGGCAAAAGCTGATCATTTAACCATTTCTGGTTTTGACGGTGGAACGGGGGCAAGTCCGCTCACATCCTTAAAACATGCGGGATCGCCATGGGAAATAGGCCTTGCCGAAACCCAACAAACTCTTGTCCTTAACCGATTACGAGACCGTATATCTGTTCAAGTAGATGGAGGGCTTAAAACGGGTCGTGACGTCATTATCGGCGCTCTTCTTGGTGCCGATGAATTTGCCTTTGCCACCGCGCCCCTCATTGCTTCAGGCTGTATTATGATGCGTAAATGCCATCTGAACACCTGTCCTGTGGGGATTGCCACCCAAGATCCTGTATTGCGTCGAAAATTTACTGGAAAGCCCGAGCATGTGATCAATTATTTCTTTTTCGTTGCCGAAGAAGCAAGAAAGATCATGGCTGAAATGGGTATTCGCTCCCTTAATGAAATTATTGGACGCAGTGATTTGTTGGATAAAAATGAAGCTATTTCCCACTGGAAAAGTGATGGTTTGGACTTTTCCGCTCTGTTTCATAAGGTTGAAGCGAAAAAAGGCGATGATATTTATAATAGCCGCACTCAAATTCACGATATTAGCAATATATTAGATATCACCCTTATTAAAAAGGCTAAGGATGCCTTAGAAAATAAGACGCCTGTGCAAATTAGTACTAAAATTCATAATAGCGACCGTTCGGTCGGGGCAATGCTCAGTGGCGAGCTTGCCAGACGATATGGCCATCGCGGATTACGCACGGATACAATCCATATCAAATTAAACGGTACGGCAGGGCAAAGTTTTGGTGCCTTTGTCGCCAAAGGTATCACCATGGAACTTGAGGGCGAGGCGAACGATTATGTTGGTAAGGGTCTTAGTGGTGGCAAGTTGATCATTTATCCGCCTAAAATAAGCAAAATTAATCCTGAAATGAGCATTATTGTCGGCAACACGGTGCTTTTTGGCGCCATTAGCGGTGAATGTTATTTCCGCGGTGTCGCGGGTGAACGCTTTGCAGTGCGTAACAGCGGTGCGATCGCCGTTGTTGAAGGGGTCGGTGATCACGGCCTTGAATATATGACCGGTGGTTGCGTCGTCATCATTGGCCCCACTGGTCGTAATTTCGCCGCAGGTATGAGCGGTGGGATCGCCTACGTCTTAGATGAAGAAGGTCAGTTTGAAAATCGCTGTAATTTATCAATGGTTGAATTAGAGCCACTGCCCGAAGAAGATGCTATGGCCAAGCTCATGCATACTTCTGGTGAGCTAGAAGGACATGGTCGAGTTGATGTTCTAAGAGGGGGTATGTCGGGTAATGATAGGGAACGTCTTGCTCAATTATTAAAAAACCATGCCCGTTACACAGGGAGCCAGCGCGCCAAAACTATTTTGGATAATTTTGACAATTATCTACCAAAATTCGTCAAAGTTATGCCCGTTGAATATAAACGTGCCTTAGAAGAAATGGCCGCAGCGGCAACATCACTGTCGGCTTATACAGGACAGGGGGAATAAATCATGGGTAAAGTAACAGGATTTATGGAAATTCCCCGCTTGGACCGTACCTATGCCCCTGCTGGTGATCGCGTGCGCCATTATAATGAATTCGTCAACCCGCTTACCAAAGATGCCCTTGAGCAACAAGGTGGCAGATGCATGGATTGTGGGATTCCCTTTTGCCATTCTGGTTGTCCGGTAAATAATATGATCCCAGACTGGAACGATTTGGTATGGAATGGTGACTGGCAGGAAGCCTGTGACAACCTTCATTCAACCAATAATTTCCCCGAATTTACCGGCCGCGTTTGCCCTGCACCTTGTGAGGCCGCCTGTACACTGAATATTGATAATCAACCCGTGACCATTAAAACCATTGAATGCGCCATTGTTGATAAAGGCTGGAAAGAAAATTGGATTACACCTGTTGTCGCCAAGATAAAAAAAGAAAAGAAAGTAGCGGTCATCGGTAGTGGCCCCGCGGGTATGGCTTGTGCCCAACAATTGGCTCGGGTGGGTTATGATGTTTCGCTTTATGAGAAAAATCGCCGGGCGGGCGGCTTGCTTCGATACGGTATTCCTGATTTTAAATTAAGCAAGTCTCTGATTGATCGTCGCGTACGACAAATGGAAGAAGAAGGGGTGACTTTTTGGACAAGTATGGAAATAGGAAAAGATATTCATGCCCTTAAAATAGCCGATCATTATGATGCTATTGTGCTGGCGGGCGGTGCTGAACAACCACGCGACCTTATTATCCCCGGGCGCCAATTAAACGGCGTTCATTTTGCAATGGATTTTCTAAGCCAACAAAATTGCCGCAACGCGGGCGAACCGCTGCCTAATATTAAAGATATTATCGCAACTGGTAAAAAAGTTGTGGTCATTGGTGGCGGTGATACAGGATCAGATTGTATCGGGACATCCTTTAGACAACGGGCCGTTAGTGTCAGCCAATTAGAAATTATGCCAAGCCCTCCTGATATGGAAGACAAAGGATTAACATGGCCCTATTGGCCGTTAATTTTCAGAACATCCACATCACAAGAAGAAGGTGCGGACCGCGAGTTTAGTGTGGCAACCACTGAATTCATCGCCAATGAAGACGGGCAAGTTGAAGCCATACGCTGTCATCATGTTGATGAAAAATTCAACAAAATAGACGGAAGTGACTTTGAAATTGAAGCGGATTTAGTCCTCCTTGCTATGGGCTTTACCAATCCCGTTAAAGAAGGACTTCTTGAACAATTAGGCGTTCGCCTTGATGAGCGTGGCAATGTCCGTGCTAATGTGAAAAACTACCAAACCAACATAGAAAAAATCTTTTCTGCCGGCGATATGCGCCGCGGGCAATCATTGGTAGTTTGGGCAATCCGTGAAGGGCGTCAAGCAGCAAGAGCCGTCGACGAATTTCTGATGGGATCATCTGAGCTTCCCCGTTAACTATGGCTATATATATATTTGCATGCTATATGAGTTTTGAGGAAGAATATAATGGCAGATATACAAAAAAGACTGGATGATTTAGAAATCAAGCTTGCACATCAAGAGCAACAAATTCATGATTTAAGTGAAATGGTTTCCGATCAATGGCAGTTTATTGAGCGGTTGGGCGGGGCCCTATCTAAGGCGAATACAAGATTAGAAAGCCTTGAAAATATAGATAATAACCCAAACAATATTCAATCTGCATTAGATGAAAAGCCCCCACATTATTAATGGTTTGATTTAAAAGGAAATATCATGAAACTTAGTTTTATTGGCCTTGGGGTTATGGGATATCCTATGGCGGGTCATTTGAAAAAAGCGGGCCACGATGTTTGTGTTTATAACAGAACAACAGAAAAAGCTCAGGCTTGGGCAAAAGAATATGGTGGCTCATATGCCCCAACACCTGCCGACGCGGCACAAAATGCTGATGTGATCTTTGTTTGTGTTGGTAATGATGATGATGTGCGCTCCGTTATTTTTGGCGAAAATGGAGCCTTATCTGCCACGGGCGCCAATGCAATATTAGTAGATCACACAACCACATCGGCCCTATTAGCCCGTGAAATAAATGAGGCTTGTATCGCAAAGGATATTAAATTCCTTGATGCCCCCGTATCAGGTGGACAAGCGGGTGCAGAGAATGGGGCACTGACAATTATGATCGGCGGCGAGCCAGAAACATATTCAAATGTGGAGCCTATCTTAAACTGTTACGCCAAAAAAACTAAACTTCTTGGCCCTGCAGGCAGTGGACAACTTGCTAAGATGGTCAATCAAATTTGCATCGCCGGTGTTGTACAGGGTTTATCCGAGGCTATAAATTTTGCACAAAGATCAGGCCTAGATGCAGACGCCGTAATTGAGGTCATATCAAAGGGCGCGGCCCAATCATGGCAGATGGAAAATCGTTCTTCTACCATGATTAAAAACGAATTTGATTTTGGTTTTGCCCTAGATTGGATGATAAAAGATTTGGGGTTTGCTCTTGATGAAGGTGATAAAAATAACATTGCCTTGCCCATGACAAAATTGGTCGATAGCTATTATAAAGAAATTCAAAAAAATGGTGGTGGCCGCTGGGATACCTCGGCATTGATTACTTTGCTAAATAAAAAATAACCCTTGGATCAGTATAATGGATAAAACAGAAAATAATAACTATTCCCGCGAGGCTTATACAATGATGTCCTCTATAATTCGCGGCTTAAAAAGAACCTGCCCCCATTGTGGACAAGGTCATATTTTTAAGGGCTATTTAAAATTATCTGATCATTGCTCAAATTGCCACGCCCCAACAGGAGAAATTAGAGCAGACGATTTACCCCCTTATTTAACCATATTGCTAGTCGGCCATCTTGTGGTTCCGTCACTTTTATTTGTTGAGGTGGTCTATCATCCAGAATTATGGGTACAAATGACGATTTGGCCCGCCTTGACATTAATATTAACTCTTTCCATTTTGCCTTTTATTAAAGGTGCAGCCATTGGTCTGATGTGGCATTTAAAATTAAAGGGCGATGAACAGCATTAATGGCTCCCTCTTAATGTTAATGATCAGATGTTTCAAACTCTTGAGCTAATCCTGTATCAAATTCTTGGCCTTTTCGGGTTAAGATGATTTTGAATGGGAAATCTGATCGGGCGAGACCTTTGCGTTCTAACGCGGTCCATACTTTTTCGTTGCTAAAACCACTGGCTTCCTTGGCCGATACGACGAATCGACCAATATGAACATGATTACCGTGGGGTTCTGGCATTAAGGCGATCGCAATCTCATCACTGCCCTCAACATGTGATGATGTCTTTGGGCTTTTTGCGAGTTCTTGAAATAAAGCCAAGGTGCGGCTTTGTAATGAATTTAGTGAAATGGCTTTCTTGGTCATTATTCTATCTCTAAAATTATAGCTGTTGGATTAATAAACAATTTGTATTTTTAAAGCATCTATTTTATCAATAAACTTGATTTTTAAATAATTTACAGTTACTTGACTTAGGTCAATGCATTAATTTGAATATAACCTTAATAATACTCAGGAAAGAAAAGGCAAGAAATGGCTAATACAATCAATTTTATAGCGTGCGGAATAATAACATTCCTTTTATTAATTTCTATCGCTCTTGCAGGACCACACTTACTACTCCCTGCTATCGCAATGATTGTCACTATTCTTATCGGCGGGGTTTGCATTTATGTTGCTAACGGCCTGCTAGAGTCTCGAGACGTTATCGAGAAAGAATGGGAAGCTAATAATCCTGAATAATAGGGATTTGCTTTTTTAGATAATACCCTGAGTACTTAATACCTGATAAGTACTATTACTAGGCGCCTTGTTTTACACAAGGCGCCTTTTTTTTATTTAATTTATATCCTGAGGCAGGCTTGCGAAGTCTTCCCATTCTTTAAAACCACCCTTATTTTCCAAATAGTTCATCAAGGCGACAACGGGGCGGCGGTCATATATTATATCGGCGTCCTTTAATAAAATTGCCGTGGCCTCTTTCATATCTATCCCTTTGCGGTGCGCCCGGGCGCTGATCATTGCGACAAAGACGTTGGCTACAGATACGATACGAGCAGAAAGCAATATCTGATCTCCGGCAAGCCCTTTCGGTTGACCCGACCCGTCCCAATGAGCCTGAATCTGCTGCAAAGTTTCACAAACGGGGCCATCAAATTCTATGTGTTTAATCATTTGTGCGCTTTTTAATATACTGGCACGAATAACATCCAATTCATCGGTACTTAAATTTGACGGCTTAACAAGAAGTTCACGAGGTACGGTGATTTTGCCCAAATTCATCATGGCCGCCGACAGTTCCACGGTAGAGGCCGTAATGTCATCAACACTGAGTTCTTTGCAAAGTCTCTTACCAACCATCGCCACTCTTTGTGAATGGGCGGCGCTATAGGGATCGCGGCTAGCAATAATCATCGTCAAGGTTGATACTAAACTTTGCAAACCTAACTCACGGCGCAGTCTGTTTTGTTCTAATGCACTGATATCCTCTTTAACCATGAGAACACCTCTATCGACGGTTTTATCTGTGGCTATCAACGGCAAATAGTCTGTTTTTATGGTAAGGTTTTTATCTTCATCATCGCTTTTTTGAATTTGAGTAATAGCCTTATTTTCAGCTAGAACATATTGACATTGAATTTCATCAATTCGCGCACGCGCCTTTCCTAATACGGCTGACGGTGTTTTACCTAGCATATTAAGGGCGAGCGTATCGGCGGCCTCAGCAGCCTTAATATTGGCGAATATATAGTGGCCTTTTTCATCAACAGCTGAAATCTCTGTGGGTTGGCTGTCTGTGACAAGGCGCATAAAATCACTTAATTTTTTATGCTTGTCGCTAAGCTCCTTTTGCTTTTCTATCGCTTTAGACAAGCGCACCGAGACCCCATGTCGCCAAATGAGAATTAAAATAATACCAAAGCTCAAAATAAGCAGACCAGAAATGATGATGATGCTTCTTTTTCGACTAGCCGCTGGCCCCAATGCCTCTTGAGTGCTTACTGTACGCACAAGAACCCAGTCGGTACCTGATATACTATTCCCTGAAACAAAGACATCTTCACCATTATAATTCATCATTGTTGCAAAATGACCCAGATTCTCATAGGCAAAATTAGCGGCGAGTGATGGCGTGCTGGCATCGATTGGGTCTTGAAAATTTGGATCGGCTCTGGCTAGGTTTGATATATAATTTATCATACCATTTTGTTTTTGAATAAGATAATTACGGGCTGTTACCGCCACCTCTCCTGGCTGAATAAGCATATTAAAAAAGGGTTGATTTAACGCTTTAATACCAATTAAAAAGCCCAATGCACTTTGATCATCATCAATACCAAAAACGGGAGTAATAAAAGCAACTGTAGAAAGACCCTCTTCTCCTTCATAAGGGCCGATCATCATGGTATCCACGTTTGCCCCCGCCTGCATATAGGCACTTACGGCGGGAAGCGTTGTCGGCATATTAGCCGTTGCAATAATGATTTGCCCTTGAAGATCCGTCAAGGCAAGGCCTGCTTTTTTTAGTTTTTCAACATTGGCTTTAACGACAAAATCTTCGTTTTCTACCACAAAACCATTTTGTAAAGCCCGATCATTTAAAAGGGGTAGCAAATATTCCCCTAAAGCCTCTTTTCCTTCCTCACCTAGTCCCATATCATTGGATATATTTGAAAAATATAAACGTAAAGACGAATTGTCGGCCAAGGTTTGAAGAATTGCCTTTTGATCCGTTACCCACCCCGATAAAACTTCACTGCGTCCGCTTAAAACCACAGAAATTCTGTTCTGCCACATCAGTTTCTCTCTGTTTTCTTCTGAGGTTGCAAACCGTAACGCCATATACATGGCGGCAATTCCCAGAATAATCATCATTAAGAAAACCACTATTGCTTTATTTTTTACGTTTTTTTGTGAACCATCCATCTTCGTTGCAACCTTAATGATCAATATTTCTCATGATATTTTTTAATTTTTAATAGATTTTAATAGAGTAGTAACCATAGCATATGTATATTTCTACAACCCAAACATTATATGTCAATGGAATGTAATAATTTTAGTTGGAACAGTGATATTGTATTTATTAAAAAAAACGACCCTAATATGCACAATTATTTTCTCACTTTTTAGTATTACTCATGGTGCAGATATAGCCAAAACTAGTGGATTGTTCGGCTATCATGAATATAAATCAGACAAAATTGATACTTTTAAAAAATGGCAAAACCTAAGAGTTCGCTATAAAAATGAACAGAGCCTTCGCCTTAGAAAATCCATGTCTGTTCTAAAGCCCCCATGCCGTTTATCTAAGAAATTCAGATGCATAAGTGATGAATGGCAAGAATTAATAACCGGGCTTAAAAATAAATCGCCACAAGATAAAATGGAAGCCGTCAATAAGCATTTAAACAAAGCGCGTTATATTAGCGATATGACCAATTGGCAACAAAATGACTATTGGGCCACGTTAGGGCAGTTTTTTAATAAAGATGGTGATTGCGAAGATTATGCCATTGCCAAATATTATTCTTTAAAGGAGCTGGGCTTTTCCACCAATCAAATGCGAATTGTTATCGTTCAAGATACCAATTTAAATGTGGCCCATGCTGTTCTTGCGGTTTATTTTAATAATAAAGCTTGGATTCTTGATAATCAAGTTTCCCAAATCTTCAATGATGATCAGATTGTCCATTATAAACCCCTTTATTCTATCAATGAAAATTCTTGGTGGCTCCATAAATCATAGGAATAAAAATAATATTTTAACTATCTCTCTTTATACTCATACCTGAAAATGATTTTGTAATTAATTTTAATATGTACTGATTGTAACAATGAATAAAAATGTCTATGCAGAAAGTTCGGTAAAGCCCTCTCAAATAAATGAATTGATTGGCTACATACGTTCATTTCGTCGATATCCTAAAGGGTATCGAGCCCTACATTTGCATTTTTCCGTGCTCGACAGATTACATCAACAACCTCACCACCGCAGGTCCATTGCCACGGCATTTAATAAATTAATTCAAACCGATGAAGGTAAGTTATTTTGGCTCGATCCTTTTGATTTATTTTTCATCAGTAAAAACTGCTCACACACTAAACTAGAGAAGGCAAAATTTGATGCCTTTCGGTCGGTTAGTGATAGTCCTGTATTAAAAAGAATTATCGAGAACGGTAAAGATAACGAGCTATGCGACTGGTACGAGCTAGAAGATGATTATGATAAGTTTCTAAACATTGTTGAGACAATAGCCAACGCTCCTAAAAAAAGCATTGGCAACAACGAAAGCGAAAAAAATCCTAGTTTGCAGAATTTGATGGCCAATTTAGACTTTGATACTGCAGAAGTCCCCAAAGGAATAATACAAAAAAAAGAGCCCTTCATCAAAAAAGAGCCGACAGTTCCCAATTATAATCATATTTTTCCAAAAGAAGTGATCCCTGTCATGGGGCCTGTTCAGCTTGATAAGTTAGAAAGAAATATCGTTAATATTGATTTAATCAGCATGATTAGAGAGCAAAATATCTGTGTCGTCATAGATGAAATAACGCCGCAAATCGTTTTCAGTAAAAGATATGTCTCCCTTGGTGAAATTAATAAATCCCTATTACCGGGGTATAATATTTCCGGTGATAAATGGCTTTTTCAAAGACTAACGAAAACATTCGATAGTAAAGTAATGCAATCCTTGATAAATAATAAAAATTTCCCTGACCATGTGCTTTCTATTAACATGAATGTTCAATCGGTTTTAACCAATGAATTTGATGTTTTTATTAAGAAACAAAAAGAATTATCTGATCACCCCCTCATTCTGGAAATCACCCTTTTTGATATCATGTCAGATTTAACTGAATATTATCAGGTTCAACAAAAATTAACTAAATTGGGTTGTAAAATTTGTATTAGTAATATGGATATCCAATCGCTTTATGTCCTTGACCGTGAACTGATCAATGTGGATTTTTTAAAAATTAAATGGAACAATCTTTATAGAAGCTCTGTCAATCAGCATGAAAAAAAGAAAATTATTAGCGCCATTGAAAATCAAGGAAAAATGCGCGTCGTCCTGTCCAATTGCGATTCCGAACAAGCCTTGAATTTTGGCCGCAGCATCGGTATCGTTATGTATCAAGGTTTTGAAGTAGATAAATTACAAGGCTTGTAAAAATTTATTAATATTCAGCACCTGCATCTTCTAATAAACCTATCATTTGCTTTAGGCGCCTATCTTCTTTTGCCAGATCAAGGGGTGTACGACCCGTATTATCAGCAATGGACCAATCGGCATTTGCTTTTAAGAGTGTTTTAACAGCATCACGATTATTGGACCGTATGGCCTTATATAAGGCCGTTTCCCCATGCCGGTCACTAATATTGACATCACAATTTTGCGAAACCAGCATGGCAATAATTTTAGATGATTTAAGACGTACAGAAACCATCAGGGGAGTTTCGCCAGTTGATCTTTTTGGAATGTCGGCATTGGCCTTTTTATCCAAAAGAAACGTCGTCATAATAGTGTCTTTCATGGTCGCGGCAAGATAAAGAGCCGTCACCCCATCATCATAACTACGCGTATTCACATTCGTACCCTTTTGAAGATAATTTTTTACTTTTGAATAATCTTTGTTCTTTACTGCTTTTAAAAATACATAACCGTCCGACATGCTGCCTTCTTGGGCAACCGCTTGAAAATGAGTGAGGGGAACAATAAAAATTATCGTCATCAAGGCCAGACGTAATATATTCTTTAGGATCATTCGTAACTCCGAGCTTTATAAATTATTCAAACCATATTATACATAAAGTTATAAATAGTCTATTGTTAACCCAAAATGAAGAGTGCTGATCAATGAGTAGTATGAAACAAAACAAAAGACCTAACGTGCGAATATTAATCAGCGTGGTACTCGTGATTGCGGCCATTGGTGTTTGGACAAAATTTTTATCAGCAGATCAAACGCCAACAGCCAGCGAAAATAGTAAGGCGTTAATTGGCGGTGAATTCACCCTGACAAACCATTTAAATGAAACCGTTACTGATAAAGATTTTATCGGTAAATATATGTTGGTTTATTTCGGTTATACATTTTGCCCCGATGTCTGCCCCATGGATTTACAGATTATGGCGGACGCGGTTAATTATCTTTCTGCTGAGGATGCTAATAAAATAAACATGGTTTTTGTCACCGTTGACCCTGAACGCGATACGACACAAGTGATGGCAGAATATGTGACGTTTTTTCATAAGGATTTAATCGGCCTCACGGGAACGCTAGAGCAAATAGACACCATCAAAAAAGCCTACCGTATTTATGCCGCTAAAGCAGACGACAGCCCAGATTACTTGGTTGACCATACTGCTTATACTTATTTAATGGATAAAGACGGGAGTTTGCTTAAACATTTTAATCATGGCGAAGATCCTGAAAAAATGGCTCAACTCATTACTTCTCTTATTAAATAATGACTAAAAGCCATGGCAATTTTTGGCAGCATAAGAGCCTAGAACAAATGAACCCCACAGAATGGGAGCAGCTTTGTGATGGCTGCGGGTTATGTTGTTTACATAAATTAGAAGACGCAGATACGGGGGAAATTTCCTATACAAATGTTGCCTGTCGTTTGCTTAATACTCAAACATGCCGCTGTACTAAATATTCCAAGCGTAAAAAATTGGTTGCTGACTGCGTTATGTTAAAACCTGACCAGGTTGCAACGTTTAAATGGTTACCCAAAACCTGCGCTTATCGGCTTATTTCTGAAGGTAAAGAGCTTTTTTCGTGGCATCCGCTGGTCAGTGGATCGCAGCAGAGTGTTCATAGGGCGGGTATTTCTATAAGCGGCAAAATCGTTTCTGAACGTGACGCCGGCGATATGGAAGATCATATTATCAATTTGGAGTTTGGTGATGTATGATAGTGACGATTTTCCTCTAAAATTAAGACGCCATCCTTGGGCCAAGAGCATGAAATTACGTTATGATGCCAAAACAGATAGCGCTGTCATAACAATGCCGCCGCGCAGCAGCGAAAGGTCCGCTAAAAAATTTGTTCAACAAAACCTGCCATGGCTATTAGCACAACGCCAAGAAACGCCCCCACAAAAATTTCTCCACCCCGGATATATTATTCCCTATCAAGGCCAAGACCATATAATCGTCCACAACCCTGATAATGCTGGTCGGGTTCATATTAAAGATCGTAAAATCATAGTCGGTGGCCATAGTGAAGGAATAGCCGTTCGTATTGAAAACTATCTCAAGAAACAAGCCCGTCTCGCCGTGGAGCCTATAACCATAAAAATGGCTGCTAAATTAGACAAAAAATACAAACGCATTCAAATTCGCGATACCAAAAGTCGTTGGGGCAGCTGTTCCTCATCAGGGAACTTATCCTTTTCTTGGCGCCTTATAATGGCCCCTCCACCAATTTTAGAATATGTTATAGCCCACGAAGTGGCCCATTTAAGGGAGATGAACCATAGTGCTGATTTTTGGAACATCGTCGATCATCTTGTCGATCATGCTAAATTGTCCCGTAAATGGCTTAGGTCTGAGGGACAAATATTGATGCATATTCAAAGCAAAGAGCCGCCAATCATAAAATGATGAGAAAATTTTATTGATTAGGACGCGGACGCGGGCGAACATTAGGCGTTTCAAGGGTCGCATCATTACGGTCAAGAGAGACCCTAATCATAAAATTTTTCCAGATATGAGCGGGCGTACCACCGCCAGTAACTCCTTGCATAGGCGTACTATCATCCTTGCCAACCCAGACGCCATTGATCATGTCTTTAGTATATCCCACAAAAAGGGCGTCTTTATAATTCTGAGTTGTTCCTGTTTTTCCGGCCACGGGAAAATCCATTTTAGCCGCCCTCGCTGTTCCGTTAGCAACCACATTTTCGAGCATTTTTTGCATGGTTTCAGCAACTTTTTCGTCCAAAATTCTTTGATCAGGACCGGGCATATGACGATATAAAATTTGCCCAGCGCTATTTTGTATTTCAACAATGCCGTATGGGATTGTTTTAATGCCTCCCCTTGCCACTACGGCATAAGCCGATGTTAACTCAAGTAAATTTACCTCTGACGTTCCAAGAGCAAGACTTGGCTCTTCTGTGATGGGGGAGATAATGCCCATCCTTTTTGCCATTTCTATCACTGCATTGCGATTAATACGTTCTGATAGTTTTACGGCCACGGTATTTATGGATTTTGTGAAGGCTTGCTCTAACGTTACCTCGCCAATATAATTATTACCGTAATTTTTAGGGCTCCATTTATCAAGGATGATGGGACTATCTCGCATAACCGTATCAGGCCCTAGTCCTGCTTCTAACGCTGCCAAATAGACGAATAATTTAAAGGCGCTGCCCGGTTGTCTTTGTGCCTGAACGGCTCTGTTAAATTGGCTTTCATTATAATCGCGGCCCCCAATGAGCGCCCGTACTGCTCCATCTAGATCCATAGAGACCAATGCGGCCTGACTATCTTGAAATTTTTCCTGGCGTCTCAGAATTTGTCGCACGGAATTTGCCGCCATATGTTGCATTTTAGGCACAAAAGTCGTGTGAATGATAATAGGTTCATTAACGACACCAATAAGCTCTGGAATTTGTTCAACAATCCAATCAGTGAAATATCTAACATCACCTCCTGCCGCCGCGTCCATAATTTTAACATTTCTACTTTTGGCAATTTCTGCGGTCGCATGATTGATATTACCAACCGCCACCATATTATCCAAGACCACTGCAGTGCGTTTATAGGCGCGCTCCACATCCCTAAGCGGAGAATAGAAAGCCGGACCCTTTAATATTCCCGCAAGCATTGCCGATTCCGTTAAAGTCAATTTGCGCGCACTATGACCAAATATAGTCCTTGAAGCCGCATCAATTCCATAAGCACCAGAGCCAAAATAAGCTCTGTTCAGATAAATGGTTAAAATTTCCTGCTTGTCTAATTTCATCTCTAACCAGAAACTTAAAAGCAATTCTTGTATTTTCCGCTTCAAGGTTTTGTTAGAATTCAAATAGAGATTTTTAGCCAATTGTTGAGAAATAGTACTTCCGCCCTGAACCATCTGTCCTGCGGTCACATTATTAAAAATCGCCCGCATTAACCCACGAAAATCTATGCCCCAATGATCAAAAAACCTTCGGTCTTCTGTGGCAATCACCGCTTCAATCAGTTGTGGCGGGATTTCAGTATAATTGAGCCATTGCCCATACACATCACCATAAGTCGCCACCGTATCGCCACTTCTGTCCATAATCATCATGGTTGAACGGGCATTTTCCCGCTCAATATTTGATATATCTGGCAGGTCATAAGCATAATAAATGATCAGCGGAATAAGGAGAATAATACTCCATACTGTCAATACAAAAAACCCATATAAAAATTTAGCAAAATACCGTGCGCAATACCACAAGATTTGGATATTTCGCAATGTCTGATATAAAGCTATCCCCTGCATAGGCATAATATGCTTCGTCTAAAACTACTATAGCATCTGTCATATTGATAATCTTTTCA
>FLOH01000867.1_pt1 | contig 51342 bp, 50 predicted proteins | sample 756751 | NCBI WGS metagenome assembly FLOH01 (sample SAMEA4026879, study PRJEB14308) | marine metagenome | biome: coastal water; material: water | depth 74 m | reverse complement strand
AAGGAGTCTGGCATGGAAGATAGGCAACTGCTCGGATGGATGAATCATCGGGTTTACCCCACGTTTGCGATGTTCATCGCATTTTTCATGATTTTTACGCCAATCTTTGCGTTCATTTCCGTGTCAAATTGGTGGAGTGACAATCCGGGAATCGATCAAATTATTAGGATAGGCCTACTGATTGTTCTTATTGCCGTCACACTCTTTACTCTGCTTATGGCCTGGGGAATGATATTTGATGTAAAGGCGTTGGTGTCATCTATGTCAGCGGAGTTGGCGTCATCGGAATTTGGCAAAACATTCAAAGGGTTCGTTGCTTTTGGTGTGGTCTTCACGATTCTTATCTTGGGTACGTCAGTTGGGTTGGGGCTTCTGGTTTTCAGCGCGGATTTCCGCAGCTAAGGCCTCTTGCGGGAGTTTGGGAAAGCCGAGGCTCACGATGACGAGGTCACCAAACTTTCAGGCCGTGGTTCACGCTCGAATCAGTGGTTGTGTGCTGGTGCCTCCGGCAGGATGTGCACGCCCGGCCTTCTGATCCGCAGATAGCCTAAGAGGTCAACTCGTACTTCTTTCCCCTTGCGATACACGCAAAAAGCGTCCGATTCAACGCCTACCGTGTCACCGTGTCTAACACCGGTGGCTGAGCGCATGGCTGAGCAATCAAGTTTGCGAGTAGCCACATGACATCTGGCACCAGAGCGAAGTCACTAAGTGCAAAACGCTTGTACATTAGTCTGGGATGATCACTTGCCAGCAGTTTATCCCGGAACTGACTAGGACCTTAAAAGACACGGTAACCTTAAAGTGGCCTGCAGAGAAGGTAAAAACAATGGCGCAGCAAAAACTAAAAAATCAATCAGTCAATGCGGTTCTGCAACAGCGGTGGACTGTAGGAATCTACGTTCGTATCAGCTATAGGAAGACCAAAAGTTCGTGGACTAGTGACGCCGACGGGTCCGAACAATTCTCGTTTACTTGTGGTCAGTCAAGTAACCAATCGGCCTTGGCTTGGTTTTAGCGCCCATCTGGTTCAACGCCGGACTGAATGTCACCGCAACTCGGCAGGTCAGGTTCTGGCCTGCATCCTGATCCCTGACGACGTACGAACGCCGAGTCGCTCCCGGGATCACTAAGCCATTTCGGAACCAGACGCGAGAGGTCGCCGCGGCAGCCCAGCCTGATTCATTGGTGAGCTTGCAGCGCAACGTCGATCCGACCTCCGCCCGACCGGCAACGCGGGCCATCACCGTTCTGCCCCGACCCGTACCCACCGAGGAAATCCGGGATGCTACGCGCTCCGTGAACCACATCGAGCCGTCCGGACCCGCCGCAATCAGGAACGGGACGGAGCCAGCGGTCGGCACGGCGAGTTCCTTGACCACCCCATTCATCGTGATTCGGCCGATCTTGTTCCCCGCGTATTCGGTAAACCACATCGAGCCGTCCGGACCCGCCGCAATCCCCACCGGAGTGGCGCCCGCCGTCGGCACCGCGAACTCCGTGATCACTCCGTCCATCGTGATCCGGCCGATCCTGTTCGCGCCCCATTCCGTGAACCACATCGAGCCGTCCGGACCCGCCGCTACGGCCGCCGGGTTGGCGCCCGCCGTCGGCACCGCGAACTCCGTGATCACTCCGTCCATCGTGATCCGGCCAATCCTGTTCGCGCCCCATTCCGTGAACCACATCGCCCCATCAGGACCTGCCGCGATCCCCCATGGGTTGGCTCCGGCAGTGGGCACCGTGAACTCCGTGATCACTCCGTCCATTGTGATCCGGCCGATCCTGTTCCCCGTGAACTCGGTGAACCACATCGCCCCATCAGGGCCTGCCGCCATCAGATAGGGGAAGGCGCCCGTGGTTGGCACCGGGAACTCCGTGATCACTCCGTCCATCGTGATCCGGCCGACTTTGTTGCCAGTGTTCTCGGTGAACCACATCGCCCCATCCGGGCCTGCCGCGATACCCGATGGGGAAGAGCCTGCCGTCGGGACCACGAACTCCTTTATGGCCCCGCCCGTGGCGATCCGGCCGACCTTGTTACCGGTGTATTCGGTGAACCACATCGCCCCATCCGGGCCTGCCGCGATACCCAACGGGATGACGCCTGCTGTAGCCAGCGCGAACTCCGTGATCACTGCGCCCATCGTGATCCGGCCAACGCTATTCCCCGTGTATTCGGTAAACCACATGTTTGCGTCCGGACCAGCCGCTATCCCCGCGGGGGAGGCGCCGGCAGTCGGCACGGCAAACTCCGTGATCACTGCGTCCATCGTGATCCGGCCAACGCTATTCCCCGCGTATTCGGTAAACCACATGTTTCCGTCCGGACCAGCCGCGATACCCCACGGGGAGGCGCCGGCAGTCGGCACCGCAAACTCCGTGATCACTGCGTCCATCGTGATCCGGCCAACGCTATTCCCCGCGTATTCGGTAAACCACATGCTTCCGTCCGGACCAGCCGCGATACCCAACGGGATGACGCCTGCTGTCGGCAGTGCGAACTCCGTGATCACGCCGTCCATCGTGATCCGGCCAATCCTGTTCCCCGTGTATTCGGTAAACCACATGTTTCCGTCCGGACCAGCCGCTATCCCCGCCGGGGAGGCGCCGGCAGTCGGCACCGCGAACTCCGTGATCACGCCGTCCATCGTGATCCGGCCAATCCTGTTCCCCGTGTATTCGGTAAACCACATGTTTCCGTCCGGACCAGCCGCTATCCCCCACGGGGAGGCGCCGGCAGTCGGCACCGCGAACTCCGTGATCACTCCGTCCATCGTGATCCGGCCAATGCTATGCCCCGTGTATTCGGTAAACCACATGTTTCCGTCCGGACCAGCCGCTATCCCCCTGGGGTTCGCGCCGGCGGTCGGCACTGCGAATTCCGTGACGACCTTGGCCGTGGTGATGCGTCCGATGCTGTTGTCGCCCCATTGGGCGAACCACATGCTTCCGTCGGGGCCCAGCGCGATACCTGCAGGAGCCGAACTTCCGTCGATCTGGTCGGAGGTGGTGAACTCGCCCAAGGAGTTTTCGGAAGCCGACCCCGAACTCGTAATACCGCCAAGGAGCACCGCCGTCGCAATCAGTGCAGCTATCATCTGACGCTTCATCCAAGTCCTCCCTCAATCCCCCGCTTCATCGTAGGCGCAGCCCGTGGGTGGATCACGTTCGCCACATGCTGCACGAGGGATTTTGCTAGAAGTTAACCAGCGTAAAATCGATTACTTTGAGTTAAAACACCATCAGCCCGTGTTGGTCAGTGTCCCGTCGGGGCAGAACGTGTTCCACCACGTGACACCGGTCAGTTTCGCAAAATTATTTATTGGGACAATTCAGATCAGTATTTTTTTGTCGAGTGCTGGTGCCCCCGTGGGGATTTGCATTGCTGGCCTTCTGATCCGTAGTCAGTAGCCTTCGGCACCCTCGTGCACGAGTAGTTTCACTTTGGTGTCGACCCCGTAGCCGTACCCTCCAACTCCGTTACTGGCAACTACCCGGTGACATGGGATCACGATCACGATTTCATTGCGCCCGCATGCGGTCCCCACCGCTCGAGCGGCACGCGAATAGCCCGAGCGTGCGGCAAGCTCACCATAAGTTTGTACAGAGCCCGGTGGGATCTGGCGCATTGCCGTGTAGACATTTACATTGAATGCTGACTTGGCATCAGGCACGTCCACACCGTCGAAGGCATCAAGCGCCCCATCATTGTACTGGGCAAATGCTTCGTGAATAGGTGAACTTTTGCGGGCTGGGCCTTCAATATCTCTTGGGTCAAACCTGGCAGAGATGAGTTGCTGATCGCTTTCATCAAAGACAAAATAAATCAGGCCTGCTGGGGATTTAGCCGTGCCGTGCCACAGGCTCACGGGTGTTTAGCTCTTAATCAGCATGTCGGCGACCATGAATGCAAGTTCTAAACTTTGCTCCCGGTTCAGACGTGGATCACACGCGGTTTCATAACGCTGGGAGAGGTTAGCGTCTTCGACACCTGCAGTACCCCCGACACACTCGGTGACATCGTCGCCGGTGAGTTCGATATGAATGCCACCTGGGAACGTTCCGGCCTCCCGGTGCACAGCAAAGTAGCCTTCCACCTCAGAGACTACGTCGTCGAATAAGCGGGTCTTGTAGCCACTGGCTGATTCGCGGGTATTGCCGTGCATCGGATCACAGATCCAGACAACGGGGACACCACTTGCATCCACTTTCCCAACGATCGCGGGAAGTTTGTCTCGCACCTGATCGGCACCCATGCGCGTGATGAGTGACAGGCGGCCCGGGATGTTGTTCGGGTTCAGAACTCGTGCGGCGTCAACAATGTCTTCGGGTGCTGCCGTGGGGCCAACCTTCATGCCGATTGGGTTGGAAATTGTCGACGCGAAATGCACGTGAGCGCCATCAAGTTGACGGGTGCGCTCCCCCACCCAGAGGAAGTGGCCGGACACGTCGTACGGATTGCCTGTGCGAGAGTCGATGCGGGTCAGTGCTCGCTCGTAATCCATGGAAAGTGCTTCGTGGGCTGCATAGAACTCGACCCGCTGAAATTCGTCTGGGTCGGCGCCACATGCATGCATAAACGCGAGCGCACGATCGATATCGCGGGCCATGCGTTCGTACCGCTGCCCGGCAAGTGAGTCGCGCACGAAGTCTTGATTCCACGCATGAACTTGGCGTAAGTCAGCGAACCCGCCCATGGTGAAAGCGCGAACAAGATTGAGTGCAGATCCGGATGCGTGATAAGCCTGCAGCAGTCTTTGCGGATCAGGCCTGCGAGCACCAGCTTCAAACTCAAGTGAATTGACCGCGTCACCGAGGTAGGAAGTCATCTCGACACCGTCGCGGGTTTCAATTGTCTTGCTGCGCGGCTTGAAATACTGTCCGGCCAGCCGTCCCATTTTGACCACTGGCAGCGACGCCGCGTAAGTCAAAATCACGGACATCTGCAAGACGGTTTGAAGGCGGGCTCGGATTGAGTCGGCAGTATTAGCTTCAAAAGTTTCCGCACAGTCGCCACCGGTAAGAACGAAGGCTTCCCCGCGGCCGGCTGCAGCCAGCCGCTCAGTGAGTTGATCGCACTCGCCAGCAAAAACCAGAGGCGGCATTTTGCGCAATTGGCTGAGCGATTCCTCGAGTGCAATCGGATCCGGCCACGGTGGCTGCTGCGCCGCCGCCAAATCGGGCCACGAAAGGGTCATAGGAGCCTCCATGGGACCGCGAGTCTGCCCAGCTTGTGGGGAATTCATGCGCTCAGCGTAGGGGGTTGGCTTAGCCGAAGAACGCGGTGGCTTCGCGGTAGCGTTCAATTGGCACGGTCTTCAGGGTTCCGGTCGCCTCCTGAAGCGGCACTCGCACAATATCCGTGCCACGAAGACCCACCATTGTTCCCCACGCGCGATCTTTGACCGATTCAATTGCGTTAAGGCCAAACCTCGTTGCGAGCACTCGGTCAAATGCTGTGGGGCTGCCGCCGCGCTGCACATGGCCCAAGACCGTGGTGCGGGCCTCGTGGCCGGTGCGTGCTTCCAGCGCTCCCGCCAGCCACTCGCCGATCCCGGAGAGCTTGACGTGGCCGAATGCGTCCAAGGTGGTGTCCTTGGTGATCAAATCGCCGTCCTTGGGGAGGGCTCCTTCAGCAACACAAATAATCGGGGCGTAGTTGGTTTCAAATCGCGAGTTGACCCACCCAACCACTTCATCCAGGTCAAAAGGCACTTCCGGGATCAGGATCGCGTTCGCGCCACCGGCCATACCCGAATGCAATGCAATCCAGCCAGCGTGCCGACCCATGACTTCACAAATCAAAATGCGGTGATGTGACTCGGCGGTTGTGTGTAGTCGATCCATTGCTTCGGTCGCGATGGTCACCGCGGTATCGAACCCAAATGTGTAGTCGGTTCCGCTCAGGTCGTTATCAATTGTTTTAGGCACACCAACAACGGGGAATCCCAATTGCGTCAATGCCGTTGCAACGCCGAGAGTGTCCTCCCCACCAATGGCAATTAGTGCGTCAACTCCCAGTTCGGCCAGATGGGCGGTGATCTGCTCCACCCCGCCGTCCACCTTGATCGGGTTGGTGCGTGAGGAACCCAAGATCGTGCCACCTCGAGGCAGGATCCCGCGGACCGTGTCAATGCCGAGGTCCATGGTGAGCCCTTCGAGGGGGCCTTTCCAGCCATCTCGAAAACCCACAAACTCAAAGCCATATTCGGTGACCCCGCGGCGCACCACGGCGCGAATTACCGCGTTTAGGCCTGGGCAGTCTCCGCCGCCTGTGAGAACTCCAACGCGCATCTGCCACACCTTTCACTGTGTGGACCCCAAACATCGGGTCCTTCTCGTGGGACTTTGTCATGTAAACGCTATCACGCTGGCATTGCCGGTATTCTCAGTTCCGTGCCGAGCTCAGATCGAATTCTCACCATTGATGCGGGAACAACCGGAATCACCGCCCTACTGGTGTCCCAGCTCGGATTGATTACCGCCAAGGGCTATCAGGAGTTCCCCCAGCATTTCCCGCAAGAAGGCTGGGTTGAGCACGACTTGGGTGAAATGTGGAACGCCACCCGGGAAGCCACCGCACTGGCATTGGCCGCGCACAGCGAAGAACATGGCAGCCCGGCCGAGATCATTGCGGTCGGAATAACAAATCAGCGTGAGACCGCGTGTTTTTGGGACCGAGAAACGCTGGGTTCCCCCCGGCGGGCCATTGTCTGGCAGGACCGGCGCAGCGCGGGAATCTGTCAGCGGCTAATCGACACTGGAATCGAGCCCCGTGTCCGCGAGCTCACCGGGTTGCGCCTTGACCCCTACTTCACGGCAACAAAATTGATGTGGGTGAAAGAGAATGATCCGCACACTTGGGCGCAAGTTGTTTCCGGTCGGGTTGCGATCGGAACCGTGGATTCCTATTTGATCGCCCGCATGACGCGCGGACTTGAACACCTCACCGATCACACGAATGCTTCACGCACCCTGCTCTACGACCTTAATTCTGGCACTTGGAATAGTGAACTACTAGAACTTTTTGGCGTGCCCGAGGAAGCACTGCCCAGGATCGTTGCTTCCTATGGAACGGTTGCCCGCACCGATCCCGATGTGTTTCTCGGCCTTGATGCGCCGATCAGTGGGATCGCGGGAGACCAACAGGCCGCACTTATTGGTCATGCGGGATTTAGTGCAGATAGCGTCAAATGCACGTATGGAACTGGCTCATTTTTACTTTTACACACTGGGGAAGCGATCATCCATTCCGAGCACGGGCTGCTCACCACAGTTGCGCTGTCCCACCCGGATCAGTCTGGGCCCGACGCCTGTGCGCGTAGAGACTTTGCTCTCGAGGGCTCTATTTTCGTCACGGGTGCCGCAGTTCAGTGGCTGCGGGACGGGCTCGGAATAATTCAGGAGTCCTCAGAAGTCGAGGAGCTGGCCCGAACAGTTCCCGATTCTGGCGGGGTTGTTTTCGTACCTGCACTCACCGGCCTCGGCGCACCGGACTGGGATCCCCACGCGCGAGGACTCATCATCGGAATAAGCCGTGGGACAACCGCCGCCCATCTTGCGCGGGCAACACTTGAAGCCATTGCCCTTGAAGTCCGCGATGTAATTGATCTGATGACCCAGGAAACCGGCGCCGCACTCCCTTATCTCGCAATTGATGGCGGGGCTTCACTCAATGATTTGTTATGCCAACTTCAAGCCGATATCGCGCAGTTGCCCGTCAAAAGATCAGAACAGGTAGAAACCACCGGACTTGGTGCAGCCTTCCTGGCCGGACTCGGAACTGGATTTTGGAAAAGTACCGAAGAGATTTCGCGCTTGACCCGGATCTCTGGTGAATTCCTGCCCGAGACCAATCGTGATGATCTCTATCTGCATTGGCGCGAGGCCGTCTCCCGGTCACTCAACTGGGCGCAATGATCTGGGCGCGATGAACTCAGCGCAGTGAACTAGCAGCGTCGGCCAGCTCACCTCGAGAAATTAACTCTTTGGCCCGCGTGGCATACATGTCAACATATTCTTGACCCGACAATGTCATGAGTTCGTACATGACTTCATCTGTTACCGAACGCAACACAAATCGATCATCTTCTAATCCTTCATAACGGCTGAAGTCCAGTGGTTTCCCAATCCGGATTCCCACCCGCATCAATCGTGGTCGCAATTTTCCCGGGGGCTGAATTTCATAAGTATTGATCATGGCCACGGGAATAATCGGGGCATGTGCTTCAAGTGCCATTCGGGCAAGGCCGGTCTTACCGCGGTAAAGAATCCCGTTGGGTGAGCGTGTGCCTTCAGGATAAATCCCCAAAACATTTCCCGCGTTCAATACGCCCAGTGCTGTGTGGATCGCAGCCTCAGATGCCCGACCGCCAGAACGATCAACGGGTAACTGGCCGACGCCGCGCATGAACAACTTGGTGAGATAGCCCTTGATTCCTTTTCCCGTGAAGTAATCACTTTTGGCCAAATATGCCATCGGGCGTTTAACCGGCAGCGCCAGATAGAAAGAGTCAGAAAAGCTCAAATGATTACTCGCCAAAATCATGCCACCGGATACGGGCATATTTTCTTGGCCCTCAACCCAGGGGCGAAAAAGGACCTTGAGCCACGGGCCCAGAATGAGTGTCTTAATAATCCAGTACAGCACGCGTGAGCCCTCCTCCCGATCCGAAATGTTCCACCGAAGCCTAAGGCCAGCACCGAGGTCAAAAATCGGTGGTCCTTGGGCGCCCAATGATCATAGGCGTACGCTCGGTGATGTATCGGTAATCGCACGAATCAGGAGGTCGTAATGCCACTGGCTCACGGGGCTCAACCATGGAGTTTTGATTCACCGGGCCCAGACGCTCACATTGGCGTACTCCTGATTCACGGATTCACCGGATCCCCCGCCTCGATGACCCCCTGGGGTAAGTCGCTCAGCGCACACGGATGGTCAATTCGAGTACCACGGCTGCCCGGCCACGGCTCCCGTTGGCAAGACATGAACCTCACCAGATGGGAAGACTGGTACGCCGAAGTGGAACGAAATTTGAGTGAACTACAAGCCACGTGCGATCAAGTATTCATTTGTGGACTATCCATGGGTGGTTCACTGGCCCTTCGGCTCGCCCAACAGCACGGTGACGAAATTTCCGGACTCGTGTTAGTCAACCCGGCTGTTCACTCCGAACGCCCTGACCGGCACCTACTGCCGATTGTCTCCAAGTTTGTTAAAGCATTCCCAGGAATTTCCAACGATATTGCTAAACCAGGACAAGACGAAGTGGCCTACGCAAAAATCCCCCTTAAAGCAGCCCACTCACTTGCGCAGTTGTGGAAAAACATCAAAGCTGACATCGCAAACGTGACCCAGCCCGTACTACTGTTTCGTAGCTTGACTGACCACGTTGTTGAAGCATCCAATGCGCAATGGATCCTTGACCATATTTCCAGCACCGACAAGAAAGAAGTGCTCCTTGAAAATTCCTTCCACGTTGCCACTCTCGATTACGACGCCACAATCATTGAAACCATGAGCGCCGACTTCATTAAAAGTCACGTCAGGGTCGAGCCGGATCTCACGCCATGACAATTACCCCACCGGACCCAGAAGATGCTCAGGAACCTGAAGGAAAGGACGCGGCCTGGGAATCAATCGTTGCCGATCTCAGTGGGCAAATTGATTTGGGACCCCACTTCCGCAGTGATCCGACCCCACAAGAGCTCCTACCCCAACCCGACCACATTGACGAGTACTTCGACCAGGGATACGAGCCTCCCGAAGCACCGCCGCTTCGGGTTCCCACCGATGCAATTGCCCGCTTCGCGTGGGCCGGCGCTCTCGGTGGCCCAATAGTGATGCTGCTGGGTTACCTCCTCGGCCTTGGTGGCGTTATTTCAACCGCGGGTTTGGTCGCCACAATCGGAGGATTCGCTTTCTTGATTTCGCGCCGAGACGAACACATTCCACCCGGCGAAGACTTCGGCGATGGCGCTGTCGTCTAATTTTCTGAAAAGAATTTGACGCGGGCAAGATCTGCCGCACCCACAATTCCGGCCTTATTTCCCAACTCGGCAACCCGAATTTCGGGAATCGGCCGGTACTGCTTACCAATTATTCGGTCGGCGAGAGATGCTCGAGCGCTGGGTAAAAAGAATTCGCTGGCTTCACTCGCTCCACCACCGATCACAAATATTTGCGGATCCAGAATCGCACTCAGACTGGCCAGTCCCCGGCCAAGCCACTCCCCGAGTTGATCCAAGACCTCAATTGCCACCGGATCACCTAACTGCGCGGCATGAGTTACGTGTTCGCCTTGGACCCCTTCTGGGGTTCCGTCACCCAGGGACAACAGCACCTGGGCATCAAAAAGTTTCTCTGTTGCCATGGCACGTGCATCGCGCACCATGGCATTGCCGCTTGCATACTGCTCCCAGCAACCCTTACGCCCACACCCGCACAGACGCCCGTTCGCGACAGCACCCATATGACCGACTTCACCGGCTGCCCCATGTGAACCACGAAAGAGTTCACCGCCGAGCACGACACCCCCACCAATCCCGGTGCCGATCGTCACTGCAACAACGTCGTCGAAGCCTTTTCCCCCGCCAAAGCGGGCTTCGCCCCAGGCTGCGGCATTGCCATCATTTTCAACAAGTACGGGCAGGCCGGTTGATTTTTCTAAAAGTGTTGCCACCGGGACGTCGGCCCACTGCAGATTGGGTGCATATAAAACTGTTGTGCTGCCCGCATCAACCGGACCCGCCACCCCAACGCCGATTCCCACGATTTCTTCGTCCACCTGGGAAATCGTTTCAGCGATTACCTGGGCGACAACTTCTAAGATACTGGACGCATCCGAGCGCGGAGTCTTCTTCCGCACCTTCGCCAAGATTTCACCCTGGTCATTCACGATCCCAGCCAAAATCTTCGTGCCACCGATGTCCACCCCGACGCTGATTCCCACGGACGCAACCATAGCGGCGGCAAAAACCGCGAACCTCGCTTATAAGCGAATAACTGGAAGCCACCTAATTTCATCTGTGAGTGCTTTCCCACCGGCGCCATCGAGCAGGCCATTTGCGACTCTGACGCCTCCCAATTCAGATCCCATCAAGCCAGATCCCATCAAGCCAGATCCACTGAGGCCAATTCCACTCAATAGTGCGAGCAACGGGGCGATATCCAGTCCGGCCATTTCGCTCGGCATCAAATCAGTAATCGATTCAGGTGCCCCCACGGAAATCAGCCAACTGCCCAGATCGGTGACCGGTGCCTCTTCTTTGCCGGGCTCACTCATGATCGTGGCCACTCGCTTTCATCGACAGTAAAATCAAGCGCCAACCTATTTTTAGACAATCGCACGACCCCGGGTTCCATGCGAGAACATGCGGCCGGCAGCTCGACAAAACGCCGCACGCCACTAAGTTCAAGCACAAGATGGTTGCGCATAAGCCCCACGGCTAAATCCATGTTTCCCACACCTTTCCATTTCACCTCAAAAGAGAAGATGGAAGGCTCGCGCTCAACCAGCGTCCCGGTGTCCTTCAATACTTTCATCGATTCGTATTGTGATTTCCATTTATTGGAAAGCGGTTTACGAGCAGATGTTGGCCACGCCCTTTGCAATTGGCGGGCATCACAGCCAACGCCGACAAGGCCAAGTTGGGTCAGTGATCTAAACAACGCTTTGGGGCTTGGTCGATATTCGGCAAAATTCAATTGAAGTTGCGCCCCACGTACCCGAATCAGCGCCCGGTCAATCATGCCCATCAAATCCAGCAGGTGAACTCGTCCCTCATTTTTGCCCAGGCCGCACCAGATGGCGAATTCTTCCGAATCGATTTGGCTCAGAACCAGGTGAATGGATTCAAGGTCACTCACCGTTTGCGCCAGCTGGTTCACAGATGCGAAATCAACTTGCGTCTGATCGGAGAGAAGTGAAAACACGCCCCGAGAAAGGTTCAGGCCATCGAGCAGACCCCGTGTGGGAGTGAAGAATCCAAATGGCGCAGACAGTGCATGGATCAAATGCGCTAATGCGTCCGGGATCGACCCTGCGACGCTTTCTGGTTCAACACCACACGTGATGCGAAGGTCAGAGTGCACTTCCGCTGCCCGATTCCACCCGTGCCTTAAGGCCCTTTAATGCTGTATCCACAATAACTTTTTCGGCTTTGCGTTTGAGCATCCCGATCATGGGGATCTTCACGTCCACCTGCAGTCGGTAGTGAACAGTCGTGGTTCCATTGCCGCTGTCAGTCAATTCATATTCGCCGTCCATCGCGGTGAGCATTTCAGCCGTGGTCAAGGTCCAGGTAACTTTCCTGTTCCCGTCCCAGTCGTATTCCAATTCGTAAGTGTCTTTAATCGGACCCGATGCGAGGGAAAAGCGAGCATCGGCCGGGCGATCATCATCTTCGTATTTACTCAGAATCGTGACTGCCGTAATTCCATCACTCCATTGCGGGTAGGCGGGCAAGTCCGCTATTACGTCCATGATCTGTGCGGGGGTTGCGCTGATGGAAATACTAGATTCGGTCTGCTCAGCCATAGGGTCACGGTACTCCACCCACTTGGACGAGCGCACCGAGATGAGATTCCTTGCTTTTACACGTCAATCGTGAACGGGATCTTGCGGCTGTGGAAATGGCCGACATTGATGCACTCAGTTGCCCCGATCCGCATCCGGGAGCGTTGTGGTTGGTGCACGTGGCCAAAAAAGTGGTACCTCGGAGAAAATTTCTCGATATAGCTGGTGATCGCCGCGGAGCCAATTTCGAATCTTCGCGCCACCGTGTCGTAGTTGAGTAATGGATTAAGTGGTGGAATATGTGTGAAAAGAATGTCCACCGGACCCATGCCAAAAAGTTTCTCGGCATAATCCTCTGGCTCTAGTTCATAAGGGGTCCGCATTGGGCTTTTTAGCCCGCCGCCCAAAAACCCCCACTTTTGGCCATTCATCTGGATTACTTCAGCATCGAGTACTCGATGCTGCGGGCGAAGGTAGGTGGGCCATAGAGCCGGGACGTCCACATTGCCGTACGTCAACAACGCAGGCGTTGGGATCGCCGCAAACATCACTTCATATTGCTCACAAACTTTCTCCTGCAGCACGCGCCACCGTTCCTTTTGGTCGGTTACCCCAATCCCACGCCAGGCATTAGCGCTGAACTCACGGGCTTCATCAAAACGATTGGCTGTGCGCAGCGAAATATATGTTTTCGCGTAGTCCACGCCGAATAATTGCGCATAAATGCCCTCCTCCGGTTCGTCGTAATCCAAGAAAAGGATCAGATCCCCCAAGCAAATGAACACATCGCAATCTTGTGCGGCACTTTTTATTGCCTGGGTCGCACCATGGACGTCGCTGACAATGTTTAACCGCACGCACGCCCCCTAGTCATAGGAGCTCTCAAGTGAGTCCTTGAGACCCCAGATCGTCCGTTTCCACGCGAGCACGTGCCGCTCGCGCAGCTTGTGTACTTCGCGCTGCTCGCGAACAGAATTCGTGGCCGCGCGAGGCACAATTTCGCTTCCGGCTCGAGTGGGGGTGGCCCGCAGGTAGTAGTGCACAATCGTGGCGGCTGGCCCAGAAGTGTGTGACGCGAGGGGTTCCAACCAAATCTCGCTGGACCCCACCAAGGAGCCGCTCACAGTCCAACGCAACCCCTTATTTCCGCGATCTGAGTAGACCTCGAGCATCAGATCGGGCCACCACCGCCGCCACGTCGAGGAGTCGCCCACCACCGCGAGCACCGAGGCGGCCGGTGCGTAGATCACCGTGTCGTCAGCAATATCTATTACACAATGATCAAAGGCCGCATTCATTGATGTTGCCTATTTATGTCCGCTCGCTGCTTACCGCCCACCGGCCAAGGATAACCCAAAACTGAATCGCCACATCCGTAGCGCCGTCGACTGAATTAGCGTAGTTTAGCGACCAGATTCACAGACCAGACGTGATTTCTGCCACTGGCCCGAGGAAAGGAAAATCCACATGTTGACCGAATTTACCGTTGAGGCGATGGTTCCCGCACCGACAACCGGAAACCTCACCGACCATGTGCTGGAAAATGCGCACAGCAATCCGAGCAAAGTAGTCTTTTCGGTTCCCCGTGGTGATGCTTGGGTGGGAATCACGACCGCTGAATTCCTCGAACAGGTCCAAGGTGTAGCCAAGGGCATGATTGCCCAGGGAGTGCAAGCGGGTGAGCGGGTGGGGGTTATGTCCCGAACCCGCTTCGAGTGGACTTTGGTCGACTACGGCATTTGGTACGCCGGTTGCATTGGCGTCCCCATCTATGAAACTTCATCAGCCGAGCAGGTCCAATGGATCCTTAACGACTCTGGTGCGGTCGCCCTTTTCTGCGAACGCCAGGCCAATAAAGCCGTCTTTGACGAGGTGGCGGCGGATGCACCGGCGGTTACCCGGGTCTGGGTCTTTGACGAAAAGTGCATTGATGCACTCATCACCGAGGGTGCGAACGTCAGCGACGAAGAGCTTGAGTCTCGCCGAGCAAGCCTTAACCCTGACTCGATTGCCACAATTATTTACACCTCCGGCACCACCGGCCGTCCTAAAGGCTGCATGCTGACCCACAAGAATTTCATGTTTGAAGTGGATAATGTTGTCGAAGGCCTCATGGACGTTTTCCGTGCGGAAAACTCTTCCACACTGCTTTTCTTGCCGATCGCGCATGTTTTTGGTCGCACAATTCAACTCGGATGCGTGCGCGCTCAGGTGCGCATGGGTTACGCCCCGGATGTGAAAGAGCTACTCCCCCTGCTGGGATCTTTCCAGCCCACCTTCGTTCTTTCTGTCCCACGCGTATTTGAAAAAATATTTAACTCTTCCCAGCAAAAAGCAATTGCTGGCGGCAAAGGAAATATTTTTGATAGCGCATCCAAGGTCGCGATCCAATACAGCGAGGCACTCGACGACGGCGGGGCTGGCCTTGGCCTCAAACTCAAGCATGCCCTGTTTGATCGCCTGGTGTACGGAAAGATTCGTGCGGCTATGGGTGGAAAAATTGAATGGGCAGTTTCTGGTGGAGCGCCCCTTGGTTCTCGCCTCGGGCACTTCTTCCGCGGAATTGGAGTCACAATCCTTGAGGGTTACGGGTTGACCGAGACATCTGCGGCAAGTACCGTGAATCGACCTAATGCAATCGGAATTGGATCGGTGGGGCAGCCCTTCCCCGGTTCCAGTGTGCGAATCGCGGCCGACGGTGAAGTGATGCTCAAAGGAGACCACATCTTTGCCGGGTACTGGAATAACCCCACGGCAACTGCCGAAGCAATCGAGTCTGACGGTTGGTTCCATTCCGGAGATATCGGTGAGATCGACGACCGAGGTTTTGTCCGCATTACCGGGCGTAAGAAGGAGATAATCGTCACGGCCGCGGGTAAGAATGTCGCACCTGCGGTGCTGGAAGACCGGCTACGCGCCCACTTCCTCGTGGGCCAGTGCATGGTGGTGGGTGACGCCCAGCCATTCATCGGCGCCCTGATCACCCTTGACCCTGAAGCCTTGCCTGTGTGGTTGGCGCAACAAGGTTTGAGTGAGTCGACACCACTGTCTGAGCTCGTTAATAATGAAATAATTCAGAGCGAAATCCAAGGGGCTGTTGATAGCGCGAACAAGGCGGTTTCTGCCGCAGAGTCGATCAAGAAGTTCACAATTTTGGAAGCCGACTGGACCGAAGAGGGTGGGCAGATGACTCCCTCACTCAAACTCAAGCGCAATGTTGTGTTCAAAGAGCATGAAGCAGATATTGCCTCTATCTACTCGTAATTCAAGCAGTTGTGGCTTCAGCGGTGTAGCGGGATTAGCCGACCACTCGGCCGATTCCGCTAAACCTTGAGTTGTACCAAGGACCCATGACGTTGGAAATGAGTACGCCGCTACTTGGATTTGCTGCGTGCACCATTTTGCCGTTACCAATGTACAGACCCACGTGGTGCGCTCCGCTACCGAAGTAGAACACCAAGTCCCCTGGCTGAGCTTGGCTTAGCGGCACCCTGCGGGTGGTGGAGTATTGGGAGCGGCTGTAGTGCGGAAGTGAAACCCCCGATTGACGCCAGGCCTGCATGGTGAGTCCAGAGCAGTCAAATGCACTGGGGCCACTTGCCGCGGCGACATAGCGTTTCCCGACCTGCGCAAGTGCGTACTGCATAACGCGGGCAACCCGCCCGCTGCCGGTAAAACCTCCACCGGATGAGCTTGCGCCAGAACTTAAGGCAGCCTTAGCAGCCCGCGCTGCCTGTAGCGCGGCGGCCCGCTCACTCGCAGCCATGGCCGCAATCCGGCGACGTTCTTTAACCTCTAGGTTGGCCAGTACCGCTTTTGCTTCGCGGTAGCGGTCATTAGCGTCAGACTTTGCGTCGCCCATCTCTGAGCGGACTTTCTTGGCCGCGCCTTCTTTATCCAGCATGGCCGCTTCGGTCTGCGCTAGGCGCAACCGGGTGGTCTGGCTGCCGCGGATCGCAGACGCTTGCCCTTTTTGCACCTGGTCGAGGGCCGCTGCTTGAGAAAGGAATTGATTGGGGTTCTCCGCCAGAAGAACCTGAAGGGATGTGTCGATCCCACCGGACGTGTAGGTGGCTCGAGCTAGGTCGTCGACCGAGCCCATGATCTTGTTGAGTTCCTTGCGTTCGCGCTTAGCTTTGGCTTTGAGAGTGTCCAGTTCCTTTTGGATCCCACCGAGCTTGTTGCGGGCATTGTTGTAGCGCTCATTAGCGGCTTCGGCTTTACCCTCTAAATCCATCACTTTCATGCGGACTTCTTGTAGATTCGGTGCGGCTTGGGCCGGAGCGACCACAAATCCCGGGACCAATAAAGCAGCGATCGCCACGGCTATGCCGCTGACGCGAAATACCTTCTGCTTCACAAGTTCTCCTGTCGCGGTCCGTCCGTGGTCTCACCTATTGACACCTCGGACGCCCCGGGGTCCGGGTTCGTTCCGAAAATGTAACAGATTGGTGACAAACGGGCCTCCGGTGGCTACAAAATTGCCTCAGAGGCGGGTTTAGCCCACTTTGGTGGTGGGCGGCACCAGGCGCAAGGGCGGAACCAAGCCCGATTGGGCCAATACCCCCAGGGCGGCGACGTGCTCATCCGCCACCTCAGGGGACTGCAAGAATTCTGGTTCACCCAGAAGCACCGTGACCACGCAATCGCCACAAGCTGGACCCGCTACCGCACATGTACCGCAATCAATAACCATGTCTCGACGGTAAATGCACCCCCTGACATCGGGCTAGACGCCACCATCTCCAGGGGCTTCTTGGGAAGGCCCGCCAAATTCTGGGCGCGGCACAATCTCAATCCGGTCACCAGCCCCGCACCAACGGCAAGACACCGCCAGAACTTCCTCCGCGCCCACATTGCGCTCTTCCACCGTGACAACGCCGGCCAGATCAGCGTGCCAGAACTCGGTAACCGTTGACGCTCGGGTGAGATCAAATCGGGTCAGATTCCCGCAGTGGGCGCAGCGCCAGCGGGACTTTTCATCAGGTAACACAATTTTGGGTTCATTGCTCATGCCCGAACGCTACCTCCCCGCCAATTTAATTCACGTTTCCATCGAAACACACGTCCTAGTCAGACTTTGGTTTTGACCCTTACGACAATCAGTCCAGTTGGGTGTTCACATTAAGGAAAAAATGTCACTCACCCACTCAACCGGTTTGTGTATATAGCTACCTGGCAAGCCGAAAATTAAATGTTGGTTTACTCTTTAACTCAACCTAACAAACCGGAGTCACGAGATACCAACTATGAGCGTCATGGGTCGAGAGCGTGTTCAGCGACGATCATTAACCTTGGGGGTCGCGCTGGCTGCATCGCTAGCAGTGCTCACCGCTTGCTCATCGTCAGAGCCGAATACATCCACGTCCAGCACTACGGCTCAGGGCCCTAGTGCACAAACGACACCGGTCGTTGATGCTCCTGATTGGGGTCATATTCACAACCTTTCTCTAAAGGGAGAGACCTTGTTCATCGGCTCCCATGATGGAATGTGGAAGCAGGAGCAGCAGCAGGAGCCGGTTCTAGTGTCAGCCCCGGCCTTTGACGTGATGGGGCTGACTCAAAATGGTGATCGCTGGCTGGCTTCGGGGCATCCCGGACCCGAAATGAATTCTCCGGGAAATCTTGGGCTGATGGCTTCGGATGATGGCGGCGTGACTTGGCAGTCGGTGTCGCTCAGTGGTGAGGTTGACTTCCATCGGCTCGTGGCCGCGGACAACGTGGTGGTGGGCCTGTCGGCACACGATCGCACACTGCTTCGGTCCGAAGACGGTGGACAAACGTGGCTTAACTTGGGCTCGCCACCGTTGTACGACTTGGCGGTCGATCCGAAAAATGCCACAGTTGTGGTTGCCACTACCTCAGACGGGCTGGTTCATAGCGCAGACGCAGGGCGGACGTTCACGCCAATCGCCTCACCAGCGCTGCTCGCATTTTTGGCCTGGACCGACAGCGGGCTTTACAGCGCGTCCATGGACGGGCAGGTCTTTCTTTCTACTGACGAGGGCACGACTTGGAAAGCCCGCGGGGAGATGGACGGACAACCTGAGTCTTTCGCTGCGGACGCCAGCACCGTAATCAGCCTCGTCGGCGACTCGATCGTCGAGTCCCTCGATGGAGGACTCTCCTTCAGTCCACGCGTTACCGGAATAGCACGGCACTGACCGGCTTGTGCAGGTTTTTTCACGTTGACTACTCGAGGTTTTTTCTCTCATTATGGGCCCGACTGCCATTGCCATAAAAGCTTCAACTTCTCAGAGTCGTCGCACCCACATAACACGCAAAAGCAAGAACCCCACAACTGCTCGAAGTCCTCCTTGTCAGGGCTTAGCGTTAGTTTGTGACCGTGACCAACCCTCCAAGTGCGCTGGCCGCAACCCAGCTATCACTTTCGGATTTAGGCACCCAGTTATCGGACTGTGTGTTCGTGATCGTTGACCTGGAAACCACCGGTGGTGCGGGGATCGACGCCGGAATCACCGAGATTGGTGCAGTCAAAGTCCACGGCGGTGAAGTAATTGGCGAATTCACAACCTTGGTTAACCCGGGATCACCCATTCCACCGTTTATTGCAACATTGACCGGGATTACCGACTCCATGGTGTCTGGTTCACCCGGCGTTCAGACCGCGGTTTCCATGTTTTTAGACTTCGCCGGCGAATGCGTATTTGTCGCACACAACGCCCCCTACGACATTGGGTTCCTCAAAGGCGCCTGCACAAAATTCGACATAGCTTGGCCAAATAACAAAGTGATTGACACGGTACGCATTGCTCGGCTTGCACTGCACCGTGACGAAGTTCGTAATTGCAAACTCGCCACTTTGAGTTCATTTTTTCGCACCGAAGTTCAGCCCACCCACCGGGCATTCGACGATGCGCGAGCAACCACCGACGTCATGCACCGCCTGTTTGAACGACTCGGAAATTACGGGGTTCACACCCTCGAAGATCTGAACGCATTCACTTCGCGGGTGAGCGATGTTCAACGCAACAAGAAAGGCTTGGCGGACGGGCTGCCGGCCAAACCTGGTGTCTATATTTTCGAAGATCCACAGGGGCGCCCGCTCTACATTGGGACTAGCAAGAACATCCGCAATCGGGTTCGTACCTATTTCACGGCGGCTGAGACCAGGCGCCGCATGTCAGAAATGATCGAGATCGCCCAACAAGTTCGACCGATTGTATGTTCGACAATCTTGGAAGCAAAAATTCGCGAACTGCGATTAATTGTGAGCGAGCAACCCCGTTACAACCGCCGCTCGCGTGCAGCAGATTCGGTTTCGTGGGTGAAACTGACGGCTGAACCTGCTCCCCGGTTAATCATTACAAAAGAAATCAAAGACGACTCGGAGTTTGGTGCGCGCTATATCGGGCCATTCACTTCCCGCGGTGCCGCGAATTCAGTTATCGATGTAATCAACGGCACGATCGCCCTGCGCACGTGTACCAGCAAAATTGCCGCGCAACCACGTACCAACATCCCTGGTTGCGTTCGAGCCGAATTGGGTAAGTGCGCTGCACCGTGCACGCGCGAACACGATCGCGAGTTGTACTTACAGGTCGTGAATCACGCTGGCGTTTCCATGTCGGGCAGCACCAGCACGGTCGTTGCCCATATCACCAAACTCATGGAAACCCTTGCCGCAGCAGAACGTTTCGAGGAAGCCGCAATGTGGCGCGAAGCCTTGGGAAATTACGTGAACGCGGTATTTCGCACCGAGAGACTGCGGTGGATCGCAACAACATCAGAGCTCGTCGCGGCACAGAACACCATTGATGGTGGTTGGGAAATTCACGTAATCCGGTACGGCAGATTAGCTGCAGCGGGCGTTGTCGAACCTGGTTTTGACCCGTGGCCACATGTCGCGGCGCTGGTTGCCAGCGCTGAATTCGTTGAACCTGGAATCGAGCCGGCGCCCGCGGGTGTCACCGAGGAAGCATTTGATCTGCTGCGATGGCTCGAAAGTGACGGTGTTCGTTTAGTTGCCAGTTCGCACGATCTATCCATGCCCATTGATTGTGGTGGAAAAGAAACAATCCAACTCTTAGATGTACGCCGGGTGGTCGGTGAACGCCTTGCAGCAGTTACCGGGCATGGACCAACGGGTAGACCCGTTGGTCCACGAGCACCGGGCGCGACCCGGATTGCTTACTTTTAGCCTTGTCTGGATTAACCAGCGCTCTTGACTTGCGCCGCGGTAGCAATCCACTTCTCACACACTGTCCATGCCTGTCCGGTGTCCAGGGTGGCTAGGGCACGGGGCAAGTGGGTATTGATCCGGTCACTCAGTGGTACTGAACTGGCATTGGGATCATCCACCGAATCTGCTGCGGCTAAGGCTGCCGAAGCATTCAGCGCTACTGCGAGTCGAATCGATGCCACAACTTCTGAGTCCGCGCCCGGATCGGTGCCGCCAAAAACTTTACGGGTAAGGTCCGCGTTTCTTTCGGGGCTTGCGCCGAGCAGGTGTTCAGCCCGAAAACCAATAATTCCAAAATCAGCCGGGTCCAACCGGGTCTCAACTACTTCACCGCTGGTCGCATCCCACACCTGGGTTGGTGCCGATAGGGAGATTTCATCGAGCCCGTCAGTCCCGCGCACGACTAGTGCACGGACCCCGCGGTCGGCTAACACACGTGCCATGACCGGTGCAAGGCTGACGTGCGCACAACCCACCAAGGATGCGTTAGCGAGCGCCGGGTTAGTGAGTGGACCTAAAATATTAAATACGGTGGGGATCCCCAGCTGGGTGCGAGCCGGTGCAGCAAAACGCATCGCCGGATGGTGATTGGGTGCGAAACAAAAACCGATTCCCGCTATCTGGGCAACTGCGGCAACCTGCTTGGCCGTGAGATCAAGATCGAGCCCGAGGGCTTCGAGTAAATCAGCAGAACCTGTCGAGCTGGAAAATGCGCGGTTGCCGTGTTTTATCACGGTCACCCCACAGGTGGCAGCCACCACGGCCGCCATAGTGCTGATGTTGACCGAATGGGAACCGTCTCCTCCAGTGCCCACAACGTCCACAACCACCGAGACGCCTGGTATCGCCGGAACCAGATTCGCGAACTCCAACATTGTGGCTGCCAAAACTGCGACCTGCTCTGGAGTTTCACCCGTGATATGGAGTCCCATAGCAAATGCGGCCGTCTGAGCGTCGGTTGCTCGGTCGCTGAGTATTTGGGTCATGGCCCAATTGGCCATTTCCGGTGACAGGGGTGCGCTGGCTGAGAAGCCGCCCAGCACTGCCGACCAACTGGTGCTTTCCACTGGCAATTTTCTAGGAAATCAAGCTCAGCCGAGTGGACAAAAGACGGTTAACCGCCTGGGCGGTCGACACCGGCTCAATGGGCAGGCCCACTACCGCATCGGCCCGGGACCAGGTGGCCAACCAAGCGTCTTGGGGGCGAGCGATCAGCACCAGCACCGGCGGGCACCGAAAAAGTTCATCTTTAATCTGGCGGGCAAGCCCCATTCCGCCGGCAGGGGTCGCTTCGCCATCAAGAATAAAAAGATCAAATTTGCCACTATCGGCGGCAGAAATAAAGCCCGGCTCGGTGGCAACTTCGGTGTATTCAACCCTGGGAAGGCTCATAGATGGCCGTGGGCCCAGAGCCATCAATACGTCAGCGCGAGTATTGCGGTTACTGCTGTACACCAAGACTTTAAGGGAATCGCCTGTTCCCGCGTCTGTTGCCACGCTCGTACTCTAGCCAGAAGTATCTTTTCTGCGAAATATAGGCTCAATAACGAGTCCAAAATCACGTTCTTGTAAGAGGGGGTCAGAGAGAAATAATTAGACGGATCTGAGAGAGTATGCCCGTGGCCCAAGCAACCGTGATCCCTCCGGCATATGACCATGCGCCGGCTAATCGTCCCAACATGGTCTCCGTCGGCACTATCGTGTGGCTTTCCAGCGAGCTGATGTTCTTCGCCGCCCTATTTTCCATGTACTTCACTCTGCGCGCGGTCAACCCAGAGTTGTGGGCGAACGAAACCCAACTTCTCAATGTTCCCTTTGCCAGCATCAACACCACAGTTCTTGTTCTGAGTTCGGTCACGTGTCAGTTGGGCGTCTTCGCCGCTGAGCGCGGGGACGTCAAAGGTTTGCGCCGTTGGTTCATCATCACTTTTCTGATGGGCGCATTTTTTATTGGCGGTCAAATCACCGAATACACCGAGTTAGTTCATGAAGGCCTCACCATATCTTCAAATGCGTACGGCTCCGCCTTTTACATCACGACCGGCTTCCATGGAATGCACGTCACCGGGGGCCTGATTGCCTTCCTGCTAGTTCTGGCGACCACCTATGTCGCGAGGCGTTTCACCCACGAGCAAGCCACTCGCGCAATCGTCGTGTCGTACTACTGGCACTTCGTTGATGTCGTGTGGATTGCACTGTTTTTCATGATCTACATCTTAAAATAGGGTCAGTTACCACTGTAATTCAACAACTGAGAAAGGCTTTGCTGCTGTGAAGTTCCTGTCCGCACGAAGGCGTAACCCTTTTGTCGCCGTGCTCCTGCTTGTCGCAGCCCTAGGTACCGTGGGAATCACGTACTCAACGGTTTCCAATATCCAACCTGCTCAGGCAGCACTCGGCACTCAGACCCAAGTGGAGGAAGGAAAGAAGCTCTACCTAGAAGGTTGTAGCTCCTGTCACTCCCTCAACGCCCAAGGAACCACCAACGGACCCACCCTCCTGGGTGTGGGTGCTGCTTCAGTCCACTTCCAGGTTGCAACCGGCCGGATGCCACTTGCCGCACCCGGCGCACAGGCAACCGCGAAAGAACCCAGCTACGACGCAGAGCAAATCGCCGCGTTGTCCGCCTATATTGCATCTTTAGCACCCGGACCTGCCATGCCAACGGCTGAAGACGTTGATTACTCAGATGCCGACGTAGCCGAGGGTGGCATTCTTTTCCGCATTAACTGCGCCCAATGCCACCAAGCTGCCGGCCAAGGCGGGGCGCTCACCCAAGGTAAGTACGCCCCCAGCCTGATGGAGGCAACTCCCCAAGAAATCTATGAAGCCATGGTGAGCGGTCCACAAAGCATGCCGGTGTTCTCCAATGACACCTTGACAATTGAAGACAAGAAAGCAGTTACCGCTTACATCATGGCTTTACAGGAAGCACCGAGCCCCGGTGGCCTTTCCCTTGGCCGACTCGGCCCAGTTGTTGAGGGCCTATTCATGTGGGTTGCCGTATTTGCCGCGCTGATTGCAGCGGCCGTCTGGATCGGAATCAAAGCGCGATGACCGCACTCACTCCCACTGAAAATACACCTAATGAGCACGAACACTCGGCGCCAGCGAAGCTGGGCTACTCGCCGGTTGCCGAGATTCCGCACCGGTTGCGCGTAACCGACACCGATCCCAAAGCAGCCCGTCGAGCCGAACGCCAAGTTGCCTCCATGTTTGCGCTCTCCATGTTCTTCGTGGTGCTTTCAGTTGCCGCTTATGTCATGATCGACAAAACCAGCATCGTGTACATCCCGGTTCTTGGTGAAGTAGGCGCGAGCAATGTTGCCCTCGGCTTTACTTTCGGGATCGCGGTGTTACTGATCGGCGCCGGTGCAATTCAATGGGCAAAGAAACTCATGCCAGACGTTGAAGTTGTGCAGGATCGCCACGACATGGTGTCCGACTCGCAAGAAGATGATCTCGCTGTCGCGAACTACGAACGTGGCAAGGACGAATCTGGTTTCGCCCGTTATAAAATTATTCGGCGCACCTTACTGGGGGCGCTAGCATTTTTTCCCATCCCGATCGTTGTCGTTCTGCGTGATCTGTGGGTCACCCCGGCCGGCGAAAACCCCACTGAGATCCTGTCGCACACCCTGTGGGCCAAAGGAAAAAGAATCGTTTCCGACGGCACCTACCAGCCTGTTCGCCCCGAAGACCTTCCCGTTGGCGGCCTCGTGTCCGCTCTACCCGAAGACCTTATGGAGGTCCAAGAAGAAGAACACAACCTCAACGCCCGGGGCAAAGCCGCGATTATTTTGGTGCGCATGGATCCCGACCAGATTCGCTCCCAGCAGGGTGAAGGCTGGGACTACAACGGGATCTTGGCTTACTCAAAGATCTGCACCCATGTGGGTTGTCCCATTGCACTATACGAACAGCGCACGCACCACTTATTGTGCCCGTGCCACCAGTCAACCTTCGATCTTGCTGACTCTGGCGCGGTAATTTTTGGGCCCGCTGCCCGAAATATGCCGCAGTTGCCAATCTCGGTAGATGAGGAAGGATATTTAGTAGCGGTTGAGGACTTTTCCCAACCAGTGGGACCTAGTTTCTGGGAGCGAGATAGAGCATGAGTGCAACAACAGATCATCCGATTGAGCAGGTAGGTGGCGTGACCGCCAAATACGTGGATCAGCGCCTCGGTAGCAACAAGTTTCTCGGGCGCAACCTGGGCAAAGTATTCCCAGATCACTGGTCCTTCATGCTCGGTGAAATTGCCCTGTACTCATTCATTGTTGTACTTCTTACCGGCACCTTTTTGACGTTGTTCTATGACCCCAGCATGGTCGAAGTGGTGTACAACGGGGCATATGTGCCGCTCAAAGGCGTCGAGATGTCACAGGCCTACGCATCTACGCTCGACATCTCCTTCGAGGTTCGCGGTGGCCTGCTGATTCGCCAAATGCACCACTGGTCAGCCCTCATTTTCGTTGCCGCAATTGCGGTTCACATGTTTCGCGTTTTCTTCACGGGGGCGTTCCGCAAGCCACGTGAATTCAACTGGCTTGTTGGTGTGGGGCTCACCGCTCTGGCCTTGGGTGCTGGCTTCACGGGCTATTCACTCCCCGACGACCTTCTCTCAGGTACCGGTCTTCAAATTATTCGAGGAATTTTGCAGTCCATCCCGCTTGTGGGAACGTGGGCAGCGTTTCTCGTCTTCGGCGGTGAATTCCCTGGAACCGAGATTATTCCCCGGCTCTACGCGGCACACATTCTATTAATCCCCGGACTCCTCCTGGGTCTGATCTCCGCCCACCTCATGATGGTCTGGACCCAGAAGCACACCCAGTTCCCTGGACCAGGTCGCACCAACAACAACGTTGTGGGCTACCCGCTGCTGCCCGTCTACATGGCAAAGGCCGGCGGCTTCTTCTTCATTGTCTTCGGCATCATCGCCCTGATCGGTGGGCTGGTCACGGTCAACCCGATCTGGATCTTCGGTCCGTACATGCCAGATCAAGTTTCAGCGGGCACCCAACCCGACTGGTATATCGGTTGGCTTGATGGCGCCCTTCGCCTCATGCCCAACTGGGAAAGCGTAATCGCTGGGTTCACCATCTCCTGGAACGTATTGATCCCATCTGTCGTGATTCCCGGAATTCTCTTTACCGCTCTAGCGTTCTATCCGTTCCTTGAGGCGTGGGCCACCGGTGACAAACGCGAACACAACTTACTTGAGCGACCTCGTAACGCACCAGTTCGCACCAGCATCGGCGTCGTTGCAATTGTCTTCTACGGAATCCTCTGGATCGGTGGTGGTAACGACATCATCGCAACCACCTTTAATCTTTCCTTCAATGCGCTCAGTTGGACTTTGCGAATACTGCTGATTGTCGCTCCACCGATTGCCTTCGTAGTCACCAAACGCATCTGTCTGGGGCTGCAACGCAAGGATCGCGAGAAGCTCCTGCACGGCTACGAATCAGGCCGAGTGTTGCGCTTGCCACACGGTGAGTTCATCGAGGTTCACCAGCCACTGAACTACAAGGAGCTCGCAGTTATTTCTGCCAAGGAAGACCTGCCCGTCCTCCCCGCGCCGGTAAAAACTGATTCCGATGGAGTGCGCAACCCCCATTACCGGGTTGATCAGCTCCGGCACAAAGTTTCGAGTTTCTTCCTGCGGGACAACATTGAGCGTCCCACCGACGCCGAGATCGAAGCGGGCCAAGCCCACGCCGCCCACAGCGCCGCACTCGAAGCACCACTTAACGAGTATGAGTTACAAGACGAAGACCCAGTCGGCCACGGTGGGGTCCTGCATCACCCAGGGATGCCCCTGACCAATCAAGAACAGATTGACCAACGCCAATAGCTACAACCCAATAGTTAAGCCCCACTGCCTAAGCGGTGGGGCTTAACTATTTTACGGTCAATATTTGCGTCAGTCGATTGTAACTATCACCTTGAGGTCGGCCGGGTGGCTTTGCGAATGAGCCAAGGCAGCTTCTGCGTCCTCGAGTGGGTAGTGCGCACTCACCACCGACGCTACGTCTATCAGCCCTCGTTCAACCAATGAAATCGCGGTCGGGTAAGTGTTGGCATAACGGAAGGTTCCCGTGACCCATAATTCCTTGCCCTGAATTTGATCAACTGGTAGACCAACAATGCTGTGCGGCGCCATACCCACCAGCACCACGGTTCCTGCCGGCGCTATCACGGCAATGCCGGTTGCTATCGCACTCTCGTTGCCACTGCAGTCAATGAACACGTCAGGAGTTACAGACCCGCTCCCAAGATCGGATGGATCCAAAGCAATAAACCCGAGAGCGGCTGCAGCCTCACGTCGATCCCCATTAATGTCGAATAACACAACGCTCATAGCTCCCGATGCTCGAGCGACCATTGCAGTGAGAAGCCCAACCGGACCACACCCGGCGATCAACACATTGCTGGAAGCGTCAATAGAAGACTTCCGCGCGGCCCAGACCCCCACCGACAACGGTTCCATCAAGGCACCTTCGTCGAAGGTCATTGAGCCCGGAAGCACGTGCGCAAAATCTTCAGGGAGCGTTACGAACTGCGCGAACGCGCCATCAATGGGTGGCGTTGCAAAGAACCGAACGTCGGGGCACAGGTTGTAACGGCCCTCCCGGCATTGAACACACCCAGAGAAGTCACCGCACGGAACACCAGGCTCCAGGGCAACCCGATCCCCCACCTTCAACTTGCTCACCATTGACCCAAGGCCAACGACTTCCCCGGACGCTTCGTGACCGAGAACCAGATCAGACTCAACAACGTATGGACCAATTCGACCGTGCGACCAGTAGTGGATGTCAGAGCCACAGATTCCCACGGATTTAACCGCAACGAGCACCTCGTGAACTCCGGGCTCTGGTATTGCTCTGGATTCCATGTGCATGGACAAATCCGGTGAAAGAACATTGACTTCTTGCTGGCTCATGGCAACTAAGCCTAGACGTGGTTGAACTGGGAAATTTCAGCCATAGTCTCGGCCGCAAACTTTTGGTCGGGGTGGTAGTGAACGGGCAACCGCTGGTCAACCGCGACAACCCAGTTTCACTTTGACTGAATCTGGTTGTAGTCGAGCCGAGCCGCTCCTCTGGTCACATTGGCCCACGAGGACCGCCCCGTAATTTCCCAATCCGATCCCCACCCTTATAAAAGTGGTCAAACTGATTCGAGCGCAACTTCGTGGGCGCACAGTTCACCCGTCATGGCCGGAGTTTATTCCTCCACCGATCAGAAATCATGATTCATTGGACTAGGGCTAACCCCTCACTAGCCCAGTAAGGCTTGACTCGCTAGTTCATCTCGGTACTATCTGCAAGTGAAACACCTCAGGATCGCGATAACCAGCCTTGTACTCTCCGTTGTCCTTATCCCACCCGTGGCAACTGCGCAGCCTGCCGCGCGGGCCACGAGCAAAGCGCTACCGGTTGTTTCCATGTGTCTAGGTGCCGGTCAACACAGTGACTTGTCGTATCTGAGTGTGACGTCCCGCAAACCCTCAACGATCATCGTTGCTTGTCCAGATGGTGGTGATGACGATCCAAGAGGAGGCACTGGGGATACGTACCTCAGCGATATCACTTGGAAGAAGTGGAATAAGAGGACCGCCATTGGCAAAGGAACCCTAAATCTCACGGGCATGCAATGCATCTACACGTCACCAGCTGACGGGACACCCAGTGAGGTACAGACCATGTGCGAAAGCTCCGGGGAAGTAGGGAACGTCCCTGTCGTGAAAACATTCGACGCAAAAATTGTTCTGACTGCACCCAAAAAGTTCAAAAAGAGTAAGTGGGAATTCACAAAAGTTGGGCTGACGTTTACCAATGGTGGACCCGATGGAAAGACTTCGGCAAAGTACCGTCCCCCACGAAAAGCCAGCGAGTAATCAAACATTTACCTTGCGTACCACGATTGCGCAACGACTTGCCGTTGACTTCCACGCCTTGAACATGCCGGTGGAATGAGTCGCTCCCGGTGCCCATACCAGGGGGCAATCCCTACAGCGTCAAGGACGGACCCAGTCGGCCACGGTGGGGTCCTGCGCCACCCAGGGATGCCCCTGACCAATCAAGAACAGATTGACCAACGCCAGCAATAACGGTTCCCTCTGATTGGGTCACAATTAGGAAATGGTGAGTACGACCGTTCCCACTTTTTGACCCTTTTCTACAAACTCAAATGCTGCGCTGATGTCTTCTAGAGCGAACTCTCGATCAATTACTGAACTAAATTTACCCGACTCGTTGAGGTTGCGGACCTGCTCAAGGGAACCGGAGATGTCGGTGGGAATCGGAAACAGCACCTTCTTTTTCCGAAAGAATTTTGTCACTATCGGCAAATACAAATTTTCGGCGTGATTCCCCAGCTCCGAAGACAAGTACGCTCCCCCAGGTTTTATCGCGGGAGCGCACGTGACAAAGCGTGACTTGCCGACCGAGTCGAATACCACGTCATAGATTTCACCTGACTCGAGAGCAGCAGTATCGCCAATATCGAAACAAGTTTTCGCACCAAGCCTGGAAACGAGTTCGGCGTGAGCCGCGGGTGCGACCACATCGACCCAGATCCCCTCAGCCGCCAAAATCTGGGTCAACGAGCTTCCGATGCCACCTGTCGCACCAATAACCAACACTCGAGAATCCGAATTCAAGTCCACCTTCTCTCGAAAGTTAACCGCATAGAAAGCGCCTTCGGTCAATGCGACAGCGTCGTGAAAAGAGGCAGACTCAGGAATTGTCAGCACCGCCTCCTTGACGTCAACCGCCAGGTATTCCACGTGCGATCCCAGCCCGGTGTCGCGAAAACCGTACACCCGGTCCCCCACAGAAAACTTCGAAACGCTAGCCCCTACGGATTCAACTATCCCGGAGAAGTCCGTCCCGGTAGCCGTAAACCGCGGTCGAATTAAACCCGTAAAGAATCTGAACACCCACGGCTTACCTCGCAACACTCCGCTATCAGTTCGACTCACCGAACTTGCCATTACCCGAACCAAAATCTCCGTCGCACCCACCGAGGGGATTCCTACCTCAACAATTCGTAGCGTCTCAAACCCGCCATAGGATTTTCGAAATGAGGCTCTCATCTGCCGAACGTACCAGTTGAGGCGGATGCAACGAACGAAATGATGGGCGTCAGAACTACTAACGCCAGGGCATGACGCACACTTTTGTGCGGATTAATCGGCTGGCTTCGTGAGAAAACTTTCGGCTGCCAGGAATGACATGCCGAATGCACTCAATAAGCCGTTACCCGCCAGGTAGCCCGAAGCGCCGTGCCCGGAGATTCCAGCTGCGGCGCCGCCAGAAGCATATAGTCCTGGAATTACCTCGCCTGCGGTCGTAATGACATTCGCATGTGCGTCGGCTAACACCCCACCTTGGGTGTGAAACAGAGCGGGACGGACCTTGATTGCAATATAGGGCGCCAATATCGGTGCTTCAAAGAACAACCGACCGTGCGGATCCACTCCATCTCCCGAGGCGACCGCTTGCACTTTTTCCAGGGTTCCCTTGAGTCGATCCGCCGGTAGGGACGTGGCTTTTGCCAGCTCTTCAACATCATCGGCCACCCGCAGGGCGCCACTTTCCACAGTCTCCTCGAAATCACGAAATGACAGGCATAGGTCATGGATGCGCTGATCAAAGATTAGCCATCCAGTGGCTTCAGGTTGCCGAGCCAAAATTGCGGCATATTCGGAATAGCCACAAGTTTCATCCCCGAAACGCTCTCCGTCGATGTTCACCAGTACCGCCCCGTGCATCACCGTTGCCCACCCGGCGAGCGTCGAACCGTGCACCGCAATTGCCGCGTGACCCTGATACGCGTCCAGGAATCCAGTTGCCGCGCCAAATCCCTCGCCAATCCGAATGGAATCTCCGATTGACTTTTCGCTCCCGTGGTAAAGGGCAGAAGCTATTTCTGGGATAAATTGGTTCACCATCTCTGTGTTGGCGCCGTAGCCGTTTGTTGCCATCAAGACAGATCGAGCAGTAATGATCTCGCTCTTTCCCCCGGGCGTTTCAATTTCCGCTGCCAGCTCCCCGTTGGATTCGCGAACGACTCCGACAAGTCGAGCCGGAATCATCATGTCAATCAGATCACTTGACGCGATTCGACCGGTCAAGTGAGTCAGGACCCGGTCGCCCTTGCGGCCAGGGACCGTATGGCAACGATCAACGCTATGGCCCGGGTAATGGAAATCGGTGACCAGTTCCAGCGGAACGTCTAAACCCTCAGACATCCACTCCACAAGTCGTGCGCTCACTCGTGTCAATGCTTGGGTCAAGGTCGGATCTGCAGAGTCCCTTGTTTTTTTGTAAATATCCGACGCAAAGATTTCAGGTGAATCTACAAGCCCAGCAGCTACCTGCCACTTGCTTCCCGCGCCGGGGAACATGGCTGTAGACATTGAAGTGTTGTTACCGCGCAAATAATGTTCACTGGCCTCCACTACCAGCACCGATGCACCTAGCTCGGCTGCCCGCAGCGCGCCAACTAGACCTCCACCTGCCCCCGCGACAATAAAATCGACGTCGGCCATGTCAGTTTTGAGCGCGTGCGATTTGGGCGAGTGCCGCTTGCGTTGGATCGATCACGTTCACGCCCAGATCCTCATCTGCAAGATCGACCGCACTGCATCCATTGATCACTGTGCTCGCTCCGCTGGCACCCAAGGTGCGCACACCTTGGTTCATCGCGTTATTCCACATTTCATGATCTGTAACCGCTTCGAACGGTAAATCAAGTACGTGTATGTCAACAAGATTCTCACCCAGCGAGTACAGCTCCAGCCTGCGTCGCATTTCTTTGGCAATGGCTTGATTGCGCACAATTACTCCGTAGCGCTCACCTGTTGCCGCGACCTGAACCATAGCCTGCTGCAGTAGCCCCACCACGCGCTCCGCCTCAGATGCAGGCTCGGCTTCCACACCAGGATCAAGGACACAATCCGGTAATACGTAATCGAATTCTCCGTCATGGCGGGCGATCACTTCGGCAACCAAGTGGTCGCTCGCTTCTACATCGGCGTCGGTTCCCAGGGCGGTCGGTGCCTGAATTGGCAGATCCACAACCGTTACGGACATGCCTTCCGGCGCCAGCCGATCGTAGCGACGTTGGCGCCTGGCTAGTTCCTCTGGACCGACATGAATTGGTGTGATAGCAAGTACGCGCATGTGAATTTTCTCCTTCTCAGACGTTTCTATATCTTGGTTAACAACGGGGATAGATGTCGAATGTCCGGCGTGTTGCTAATTGCCTGAGCGTACTCCCACATGCGAGCCACTGCTTCTGGAGAAATTAGTGACTCCCCTTTAGCAATCAGCTCGCCTTCACCCAGCGGCTGGAAGTCGCTGTCCCCGATGGGCTGATCAACCGAACATGAAAACTCTGAATCGTCATCGCACCAGATGTGCACGCTCGCCGCCCGATAGTGCGGGAGTCGGCGAGAAAATTCTTCATCATGGACGACGCTCACCTTGGAAGCGAGTACTAGAACGTCTTCGGCTTGGATGCGCAGGGAATCGTGTTGGCGTGGAGTGACCTCACCGTCGATCAGAGCAACCGCAATCACGTAGGGAATTGAGAACATCGCTGACAGGCGCGATCGCGGCTCCCTGTCATTTAGGCCAACTGCAAGATAGTGACTATCCACGCGAATTTCACGCACACGGTGACTATCAACCGTAAGGTCTATTCCAAACTCACGCAGTTGCTCTCGCAAATTCAGTGCTGCGTCAATCGGTGGGTGGGTGAATGCGCAGGCGGAGTGGCGCTTGAAGTAGTTCTTCTCCACTTCCCACACTTCGCCCAGCCCGTCGGTCAGAATTTCTGGGGAAAAATCACCCAGGGTGCCACCCAGGGTTGCATCAGCAGTACCTGTGTTGGCGGCGATGCCGGCTTGCGCCATTCGAACGGAAGCAAGCGCACTCGTTGCTGTCGCTCCCATCCAGGAGTTTCGAACCAAGTTGCCATCCAGGGCGCTAATGAAAGCCGTCGCTAAAACCATGCCGCTCGCATGGTCCATGGCTGCCGCAATTGCATCAGGATCAAGACCAGACAACTTGGCGCAGGCTGCTGCCGCACCAACGATCCCCCAGTTGCCGTGCGGATGAACTCCGGTATGTAGAGCGGTCGCTTGTCCGCAATGGGCCGATACTTCGTATCCGGCAATAATGGCCAGCATTGCCTCTTCCCCTCGTGCACCGATGTCAGCAGCTAGCGATAACACAGCAGGAATAACGTGAGAACCAGGGTGGCCTTTGGCGAACTTGCTGCCCTCGTCTAACTCAAGTGCAACTGCGGTTGTTCCGAAAAGCCAAGCCGCCGTATCGGCATTGGTTGTGAAGTCCACGCCAGGAATTGGCACGGAGCCATCAGGCTTTGGCCAAACGCTCAACAGTTTTTGGTACTCCGGCAGCTGCGCGCCAGCAGCACTCACCGTGAGCAAATCCGCGAGAACTAATTTATGCCGCAGTTTCACAGATTCTGGCACTTGGCTAGGGGTAAGCCCGTGCACCCAAGTAGCGACCTGCAAGGTCTGCGCGGCTGTGATTGGATCCACCGCGACTACATGCCCAAATAGGCTTGGCGGACCCGTTCATCGTCTAACAGGTGGGTGCCTTGCCCTTCAAACGCGATTTTCCCGTTTTCCATGATGTAGGCGCGGTCACTCAGTGCCAAAGTTGCTGCTGCATTCTGCTCAACAATGAGAATCGTTGTGCCCGTATCACGGATTCGCTGTACAGATTCCAGAACCAATGACACCAGTTTGGGCGCCAATCCGATACTTGGCTCATCGAGCATCAACAGTTGCGGTTGAGACATCAAGGCTCGCCCGATCGCGAGCATCTGCTGCTGTCCGCCACTCATCGTTTCGGCGGCTTGCCGGCGACGCTCTTTAAGAATCGGGAACAGGTCAAGTACGAAGGCCTCGGTGTCGGCTCGCTCATTTCGGGGTGTCGTCCACGCACCCATGCTCAGATTTTCTTCCACGGTCAGTGTGCCAAATAGCTCCCTGGCTTCTGCGACCTGAACTACGCCAAGTGCGACCATGAGATCACTGCGCGTTCCCGTCACGTCTTCACCGTTAAAGACCATAGAGCCCTTTCGGGTTCCGATCAGCCCTGAGATCGCTCGGAGGGTTGTTGTTTTACCAGCGCCGTTGGCACCAAGGATCGCCACAATTTCGCCACTATTTACCTCAAGGTCAATTCCGTGCAATATTTGAAGTGAACCGTAGCCGGCTTCAATACCCTTAAGCTCTAGCATCGCTCACCTCGTCTCCCAGATAGGCCTCAACAACTTCCGGATTCGACGAAACTTGCGCGGGAGTACCTAGTGCCAACTTTTCACCGTGGTTGAGAACGAGAACCCGATCAGATAGCTGCATGACAGCCTGCATGACATGCTCAACAAAAAGCAACGTGGTGCCTTGGTCGCGAATTAGTTTGAGAAGATCAATTACCGGTTGGCGTTCGGCGGGAACCAATCCGGCCAAGACTTCGTCGAGTAGCAAGGCCTTAGGTTCAAGCGCCAAAACCCGGGCCAACTCCAAACGTTTGAGCGCCGCAGTTGGCAGGTCACGGGACCGCCGGTACGAATAGTGATCTAGACCCACTTGAATTAAGACTTTGCCAGCTATCGCCGAGGCATCCTTAAAATCTTTATGCCGTAGCAACGCCGCGACAGTTACGTTTTCCAAGACCGTCATCGAGCCGAATGGTCGCATCAGTTGGAAAGTGCGAACAAGACCAAAGTTGGCCAGCTTGCTATCAGACCATGACGTCACATTTGTTCCATCGAACTCCACGGAGCCCGAAGTGGCGGGCAACGTTCCCGCAATACAATTAAATAGCGTGGTTTTTCCCGCACCGTTGGGACCGATAATTCCCAGAACTTCACCGCGGTCAACGGTGAATGAAACATTACTAAGCGCCGCTAATCCGCGAAAGTGCTTGGAGAGCTTCTCAACTTCAATAAATTGGCTCATTTACGAGAAACCTTTTCCTTTATCGTACCGAAGATTCCCTTTGGCAGGAACAGGATCATTACGATGATCAAGATTGCATAAAGCATTACGTCAAGACCACTCCGACCTTCAAGGAATGCCAGCGGGCCCGGTGGGTTACGCAAGAACGCCGCAGTGATGTCGGTCAGCGGCGCCAACACGGTTGAGCCCACAATCGGCCCCCAAATAGTTCCGACGCCACCTACCACCGGTGCCAAAATAGCCTCAATTGAGCGGCTGGCACCAAATGCCAAATCTGGGTCGATAAACAGGTAGTACTGCGTGTAAAAAACGCCCGCTACTGCGCCAATGGCACCGCTCACCGCAATTGCGATTAGCTTGAAACGCAGAACCGGAATTCCCAGCGAGGAAGCAGCTGTTTCGTCCTCGCGGATTGCAATCAAAAATTGCCCGGCTCGAGACCGAATGAAAAGAATCGAAATTAAAATGCATGCACTCAGCAGAATTAAACCCAGCCAGAAGTAGTTTGGGCTTCCTGGAGGGAACTGCATGAGCCACCAAGACGAATCCGTGATGAGAGGGATGTGATACCCGACACCCGCATTCAACGCAGGTGCACTCATCACAATGATCCGCAGCATTTCAGCAAAGGCGAATGTGGCCAGAGCGAAGTAAGTTCCTTTGAGTTTGTATCTAAAAGATAAGTACCCGATGAAAATACCAAAGAGAGCCGCCAGCCCCATCCCAACGATCATCCCGAACCACGGTGAAATATCGAAATTGACCAACATCACCGCACACGAATAGGCGCCGATCCCGAAGTAGGCAGCGTGACCAAAGGAAAACATCCCGCCATAACCACTCATGATGTTCCACGAGATGCCCAAGATGGCGACGATGATCACGCGAACAGCGATTGCGTCTTGGGATGCGCCCGTAATTAGTGGGAATGGAACCAAAATCAAGATGCCGATTACCAAGGCGATCAGGTTCCGGTCAGACCAAGTCCGCCTCTTCGTGACGTCGACTAGCGCCGTGGGGCTACTCATGAGGCATTCGCAAACAAGCCTTGAGGCCTGAGGAAGAGGATCAAAATGAATACAATAAATACCCCGAGCAAGTTACTTTGATCGGGAAAGAAAATTCCACCGAACTGCTCGGCGAGACCAACGATCAGGCCCCCAAACATTGCACCGACGACCTTGCCAAGTCCACCCAGGACAACAACTACGAAGGCTGTGATGTTGAATACTTCACCGGCAATCGGCTGAATGGACACGAAGGGCACCACTAGTGTGCCGGCCGCTCCAGCGCACGCTGCACCAATCGCAAAAGTAATCATGTAAATCCGCTTGACATTGATGCCCACAAGCTTTGCGCCAGTGGGGTTAGCCGCGACCGCTCGAATTGCCGTCCCCACGCTCGTTCGCTGGAGCATGGTAAAAAGCAGAACGGCCAAAAAGGCCGCCCCAAAAAAAGCAATCAATCGTGACTGAGTCGCTACCGCCCCAAAAATGTTGTACACCGTCTCCGTGCTCGTTCGCACCGACAGTGGGTTACCACCGAAAACTAGAAGCAAAGTGTTTTCAATTAGTAGACCGAGTGCAAGGGTTAATAAGAGTTGATTCTCATGGGCCTCGCCCATACTTCGGTTGATGATCAAGGTTTGTACGAGCGCCCCAAAAGCAAATAGCAACGGGATGCTAACCACTAAGGTCAAATATGGATTCCAGCCAAGATTGCTCGAAATTACGTACGTTGCATACATGCCCATGGTGACCAATGCACCCTGCGCAAAGTTAATAATGTGCAGTACACCAAAAATCAGGGTGAGCCCGAGCGCGATCAGGCTGTACACGCCTCCCACTAGCAAACCGGTGACGATCGCTTGGGTGATCACGAGTTCGCTACCGCCGGTACGCCAGTACGCCAATACGATTACCAGGGCGGTGATCCCGATCGTGATCAGGATCCGGCGAATCAGCAGAGCTCGGTCATTTGCTGCCGGCGCGCCAAACACATCAGCATCTACCGCATCTATTTGCTTCGCTGACATCTGCACCTTTCGATCTCGTAATAATTTATGACAATTAATGTTAAAGATGAGTAAATCATGGGTGGGGAACTCTCGCCCAGCAAATCGACGGACTCACTGTCACGGTCGGTCTAGTCAATGTGGATGTCGCACATGTTGGTGTGACTTCTGGGCTTGATGTTTTCACACCAAGCCCAGAAGTTGTTAGACCGTTGGTCTTACCATTTAATTGAAGCGAGGAGCTGATTCAGCTACTGCTTCTGGGTACACCTGAACAATCTTGCCGTCTTGCACCTGCATGACGATCGGGCTGGCGTTCACGTTCTCACCGGCCTCATTGAATGCCACAGGTCCCAATGATGCAAGCAGCGTGTCTGCTTCAATTGATGAAATCGCATCACGCAGGGCCAGTGGATCATCACTGCATGAAACTTCGAGTGCCGTGGCAATCAGTTGAACAGCTTCATAGGAGTGCACCGCTGAGGTCTTCATCTCTTCCCCATAAGAGGTCGCGAAACGTGCAGCGACATCCATGGTGGTCGGATTCGTGACATCAAGGTGGTAGTTGGTGTTGAAGAAGCCTTCGCCCGCTCCAGCTGAATCTGCTGGGAATGCAGGGTTGTCAATTGCTCCTTGAGCCAATCCGTACACAAGCTTTACATCTGGCTTGACAGCGTCGAATGCCTGCGTTGCAAGAAGTCCGTCACCGTAGTAGCCGGTGAGTACCAGAACATCTGCGTCAGCAGCCTTAACCTCGGTCATTTCCGTGGTCAAATCTGTAACACCGAAAGCATCGTAAGAAATCGCTGGCTCAACTGTCCAGCCGTAGGTCTCTGCCTGTGCTTTGAAGGCTTCATAGACGCTGGTCCCGAAAGATGACTGCTCGTACATGTGAGCAACCTTGCTGACATCGATGCCTTCGGCGTCAACCATTTCCTTGAGGAACTTGGCGCCCTGCGTGCCAAAGACTGCGGCATTGGGCTGAATTCGGAAGGTGTTCTTGTATCCCTGTTCCAAAATTGAATTTGCAACGGCGACGTCGATGACGAATGGAACCCCATTACGTTCTGCAACTGTTGCGATGTTCGCAGCAACTGCCGACTGATAGGGACCAACGAGAGCAATTGCACCTTCAGCGATCAAACGCTCAGCTTCACTTTGACCAACTTCAGGTGAACCGGTGCTATCGCCACTAGCGATCTCAATGGTTGCGCCATCAAGGCACTTAATTCCGCCTGCTGCATTAATGTCGTCAGCTGCAAATTGCGCACCGGCATCCATTTGAAGTCCGTCTGCTGCAAGGCCTCCGGTCAATGGGTGAACGGAACCGATCACAACGGAATCCACACTTACGGTTTCTTCAGCGGTTTCTTCAGCGCTTGCGCTCTCTGAAGCAGTTGTTTCCTCTGGTGTACTAGCTGCGTCATCCTCGCCTGAGGAACACGCGGCCAAAACCAGTGTGAGACTTGCAAGACCAACAACGATCTTTGAAGCCTTCATATTTACCCCTTTCCATGAGCGGCGCTTTACCGCATCACCAACAGTTTTGGCTGGCAAACACCGAGGTTTCGCGTTTCGGTGACCGCAACGAATTGCTGTTGAGAGCACATTGTCACCCCTTTGACTAGATGTCAACAACTTCTCTCGAGGTGAAACACGATTGTTACCAAATAGATTTGTGGAATTTATTGCGTTAATCTCTATCGTCTGACATGATGTGGTCATTCCGCTGAGCGAAACGTTTATTGTTTCTCGCACAATGGCAGGGTAATCGCGCACAATCCAAAGACGGAAACGGTGGACAAAGAGAGGAAGGGGATCACGTTGCCTAGTTCCAGTGACCCGATTCCACTCGCGGTCAATCCACCCAGCTCCGGCACGGAGGGCGCGGCCCGAGTAGTTGACGTTCTTCTTCTTTTCCTTGACGAATCCGACGCAATCGGCATCTCCCAGGTAAGCCGAGCCCTAGGGCTGTCAAAGGCAGTAGTGCATCGAATCTTCCGATCACTCGTAGCCAAAGACATGGTGGTCCAGGACCCCGAGTCCAAGTTGTACACGCTTGGCCCGGCTGCCGCCGCAATTGGCGCTCGGGCATTTCGTGACAGTGACCTGCGCCAAATCGCATCCCCCATCCTGTCGGCCTTGCGCGACACCACAGGCGAAACCGCGACACTCTCAGAGTTCATCGGGCACGAACGTGCATACATCGAACAGTTTCCAAGTCCACAGGAAATCAAGATGCTCGTTGAAATCGGACGCAGATTTCCCCTGCACGCAGGCAGCTCAAGCAAGGCGATCCTGTCCTTTTTACAGTCAGATGAACAACAGGCTGTGATCGATGGAACTTTGGCTCGGTTAACCTCAGAAACCGTTGTGGATCGCGATCAACTCACAGCCGACCTTCGAGCCATCCATTCACACGGGTACGCGGTCTCACGCGGTGAACGGCAACGAGGCGCAGGTGCCGTTGCATCTCCTCTTTTCAACCATCGCGGGCAAGTGGTGGGTGCGATATCGGTATGTGGACCTGCCGAAAGATTCAGTGAGAGCGTTGTGGACTCGCTCATTCCTCTTGTTCTGGCCGCCGCGAGAAAGATTTCACTCGGCCTTGGTGCCCAGCCCATGAGTTCGATTGACCAAAGATCGGAAACTGCATCGTGACAGCAGAGAAACAGGTGCGCAAAAGCGCACTCAGCGGACTTAAAGTCCTTGATATCGCAACAGTTTTTGCCGGACCCATGGCTGCAACGATGCTCGGGGATTTCGGCGCCGATGTGATCAAGGTTGAGCACCCCACCAAAGCAGACTCGGTTCGGTGGCATGGAGCCAGCAAAGATGGCGTAGGACTGTGGTGGAAAATTATTGGTCGAAACAAGCGGACCATCACGCTCTATCTCGGCTCACCCGAAGGCCAAGAAGTCCTCAAACAACTTGTAGTGGATGCAGATGTTCTGATTGAAAACTTTCGTCCAGGAACTTTAGAACGGTGGGGCCTCTCCCCCGAAATTTTGCACGAGATAAACCCCGGGTTGGTCATTGCACGCGTCACTGGCTTCGGACAATTTGGCCCGTACTCCTCCCGCCCCGGTTTCGGCACTTTGGCCGAAGCGATGAGCGGTTTTGCAGCAATAACCGGTGAACCTGACGGCCCCCCGACCCTGCCGCCATTTGGTTTAGCCGACGGTATCGCGGGTCTTACTGCCGCTTACGCGATTATGGTTGCACTGCACAGCAAAAATGAGACCGGAAAAGGTCAAGTTATTGACTTGGCAATTATCGAACCGATTCTTACCGTGCTCGGTCCACAAATTATTGCCTATGACCAACTCGGTGAGCTCCAGCCACGCCTTGGCAATCGTTCAAGTAATAATGCTCCGCGCAACACGTACAAGACCAAAGATGGCAGCTGGCTAGCGATTTCCACGAGCGCCCAAAGTGTTGCCGAGCGGGTGATGACGCTGGTCGGACGTCCAGAGCTCACCGAGGAACAATGGTTTGCTAGTGGTTCAGAGCGGGCGAAACATTCGGATGTACTCGATGAGGCTGTTGGCTCTTGGATAGCGGCTCGCAATCGCGATGAGGTGATGCAAGCGTTCGAACAAGCAGACGCTGCAATTGCTCCCATTTACGATGTTCGAGATATTTATGCCGACCCACAATTTGCGGCACTCGGAACCATCGCAACCGTACCTGACGAAGAACTGGGCGCAGTGAAAATGCAAAACGTGCTTTTTCGACTCTCTGATACTCCCGGCGAAATTCGCTACGCCGGTACCCCACAAGGCCACGACACCCAAGAAGTCATGGAGTCCCTCGGTTACACCGAAGAACAGATTCAAGACTTACGCGATAAAGGGGTGCTCTAGTGTCCCTGTGGCGCACCTGGCTTTATGTTCCTGCTCATAACACTGGTCAAGTGACCAAAGCGCTCGCGTCCGCAGCTGACTGCGTGGTTTTGGACCTCGAAGATGCGGTTCCGCGCACGGAAAAAGATCTCGCGCGCGCATCTGCAATTACAGTGATCCAGCAAGAGCAGTTCAAGCCGGTCCTCATTCGGATTAATGCCCACAACACGCCCTGGCACGAGGCTGACCTCGCCGCCGTCGCTGCAGCAGATCACATCGGGCCCGGATTTGCCGGAGTGCGAATACCCAAAGCTGAGGACCCCGCTCAAATTGGCCACATGGCGGAAATGCTTGGCCCAAATATCCCCGTGCACCTGCTACTCGAGTCCGCGGTTGGGCTCGCCAATTTGCAGCAGTTGGCCCAGCAACGTGTTAATTCGATAGCCCTGGGCGAAGCGGATTTAAGATCTGACCTCGCGTGGACTTCTGATTGCGCCCTTGATCCGGTGCGCGTTCAACTCACCATCGCTGCCCGCGCAGCACACCTGCCCAGGCCACCTGCGAGCGTCTTCACCAACGTCACTGACATCGATGGTCTCACCGCGTCAACCCGGCACCTCAAATCATTGGGCTTCTTCGGCCGCAGTGTTATTCACCCCAGTCAAATAGATCCCGTTAATAGAATTTTTTCTCCCACGCGTCAGGAAATTGATGCTGCTCACGAATTGCTCCAAGAAGTGAGTAAACAAGGATCAGAGAACAGGGTGGCCTTTATCCAAAGTGATGGCTCATTCATTGACCCCGCATTAATTCGACAGGCACACAGCATTCTTGATCTCGAGCAGCAACTAGCAGCAGTAGTGGAAGGCAAAAACTCATGAGTGTAGGAACCACCCAGAGACTAATCGAGGCATTTAGCAACGGATACACCTTGATCGACATGTCACAAACAATGCATGCCGGAATGCCCACCTCCCCCAATCATCCGGGCTTTCGCTTGGGCTACTTGCGGCGACACGGCGACATGGTTCGACCCGACGGAGGTTCGGCCGCCAATGAACTCATTGTGACGGGCGGCCATGTGGGTACACATGTTGATGCACTTGCACACGTTTCCCATGAAGGTCTATTGCACGGCGGTGTCCCCGTCGAAGAAGCGTTTAAAAACGGTCGATTCCAAACGCACGGCATCGACGAAATGAAGCCCGTGATCACTCGCGGCTTGTTCCTTGACATCCCACGCGCCAGAGGAGTCGACGTGCTTGCAGCGGGTGAACCCATCGAGGCCGCTGATTTGCAAGTGGCCTGCGAGCTGATTGGCGCCGAGCCTGAACCCGGTGATGCTGTCATCATCCGCTCTGGATGGGGTCGGCATTTTGAAGGTGATCATGATGCTTATCTTGGTCAAGTTCATGGAGTTCCAGGGCCAACCGCGAGTGCCGCCCAATGGCTCGCCGACAGAAAAATTGTTATTACCGGAGCTGACTCAACCGCATATGAACATATCCCAGCCGGTAAAGGTCACAGCATCTTGCCCGCGCACAAAGTCCTCCTAGTAGATGCCGGAATCAACATTATTGAACACATGAATCTTGAGGAGGCCGGTAAGCGCAACCTGGGCGTCTTTCTCTTTCTCTTGGCGCCGCTAAAGATTCTCGGCGGGACTGGGTCTCCCGCGAGGCCCCTGGCGATTATTGGCTCCGGTGATAACCCACTATGACCAACTCAACCCTGAATCCTCCGGCGCCGGATGAGACTCTGGCTCAGCAGATTGCCCGCGTCGCACATAACGTGCACACCGACGGCCTTCCCCAGCAGATCCGTCACGAAAGCGCAATGCGTGTTCTTGATTGTCTCGGGAACTCCTTCGCTGCGGCCAATCTAAGAGTTGTGGACCAGATGCGCACGATTGTCACCGCTTGGGGGGGCAATGATCAAGCAACTGCAATTAACGCAACTAAGACCAACGCGCCAAATGCTGCGCTCCTCAATGGCACCATGGCCCATGCCTTGGACTTTGACGACACGCACCTGCCATCTGTGCTACACCCGAGCGCCTCAGTGGTCCCTGCGGCGATTGCCACGGCCGAACTCACAAATACGAGTGGTATCGCGTTACTCGATGCCATCACCATGGGAATTGAAGTCACCTGCCGGTTAGGCATGGCCGGCTACGACCGCGAACTGGGAAACTCAATCTTTTTTGAACACGGTCTACACGCAACATCGATCACCGGAACTATGGGTGCAGCGGTTGCCAGCGCTATGTTGCTGGGCTCAACCGCAGACCAAATCGCTTCGGCACTAGGAATTGCCGCAAGCATGGGCGCCGGACTCCTTGAAGCGAATCGCACCGGAGGGACCGTCAAAAGGCTACATTGCGGTTGGGCTGCACACGCTGGTGTCGTTGCCGCGCAGAGTGCCCACGCCGGAGTCACCGGCCCGCCGACCGTGCTTGAAGGAAGGTTCGGTTTTCTGCAGGCTTATTTGGGTGACCGAGCAATCCCCAGTGAAATCAGTGAAGACTTGGGGACCAAATGGGTGGTACCCGGATTGTTTTACAAGCCATATCCATGCAATCACTTCACCCATGCCGGCATTGACGCAGCACGCGAGTTGCGCGAACGCGGAATCACCCCTGCCCAGATCGAACACATCACTCTTGCTGTTCCCACACCGGTCCTGCGCACTATCGCCGAGCCGCACAAGGCAAAAGCCACACCAGAATCCGGCTATCACGCAGCATTTAGCGGACCTTTCACCCTCGCCAGCGCCTGGTTCAGTGATGAAGGTTTGGGTGTGTTCCATGAAGACTTCACCGATGAAAGCGCCATGAATCCGGACAGGCTTGCATTAGCCGCCAAAGTCACATGTGTACCCAGTGAAAAATGCGACTCAATCTTTCCCAATCAATTCCCAGCGATTGTGACCGCGACACTGACAGATGGGTCGGTCCATGTCGCTGAAGTTCTCAGTAACCGGGGTGGGCCCGAGCGACCACTCTCAGATGCCGAACTCGGAATCAAATTCACCAAGAATTGCGAGCGCACCATTACTAAAGACCACGCTGATCAGATCCGAGCTGCCGTCCAAGGCCTCGCGAGCGGTGACACCACAATCCAGAAACTGGGCGAATTACTTAAAGGAGATCAGCAATGAGCGAAGGAATCACTCTGATCATTGGCGGAACCGGCGCAATCGGAACCACCGTGACCCATCGACTCTTCGATGAAGGCCACCGAGTTGTCATTGCTGGTCGCAACAGCGAAGCGGGTGACTCGCTGATCGAAAATCTGCGTTCGAAGGACTCACAGAAGTTCGCACCTGAATTCGTTCAGGTCGATATTTCCCAAGATGCCAGCGTCTCCGCCCTAGTCACCCATGTGAAACAAATGAACACCAAGATCCGCATGTTGGTGTTTCTCCCCGCGGCACCTACCGATGGCGGAATCGACACCGCGTCCATCACCGCAATTCTTGAGGCGGTCAACGTCAAAGTGGGCGGCTTGCTGCGCATGGTGCGCGCACTGGACCCGCTGTTCACAGAAGGAAGTGCGATAGTTGTGATCGGTGGAAATCTCGCCTACGATCCCATCCCCCACGCGGCAACCAGTGGAATTGCTAATGCGGCCCTCGCTAACGCGGTTCGACAACTGCAGTTTCCATTGGGAGAGAAGGGGGTCAGAATTCATGTTATCGCCCCCGGACCGGTCGACACGCAACGTTGGTGGCAATTGGCTCAATCCGAGGCAGATAAACGCGGCACCAGTACCGATGCGATTCTCGCTGGAGCAACGGCTAGCAGTTCTCTGAACCGATTAACAACCACCGAGGAAGTTGCGTGGGCCGTTGCCACACTCGCGGATCCACACGCCGCAGCCCTCACTGGTAGCACCTGGTTGCTCGACACCGGGCGCAGGACAGCAAGCCCATAACACCCATAACAACACATTCACACCACAGAAGGAGTGCGATATGGAATTTTTAGTAAACATTGAAATTAATTGGCCACCCGACGGTGACCCAAAACTTAAAGAGGAGCTCTTTGCGGCCGAACTCGTCCGTGGCCAGGAGCTCTCTCGCGAAGGTAAGCAGCGACGCTTGTGGCGAGTCCCCGGTCGCTGGGCAAATTGGGTTCTCTGGGACGTCAAGGACGCAACTGAACTACACGCCGGGATCTCTTCCCTCCCGCTCTACCCCTGGATGGACGTCACGGTTCATCCCCTTGCCGAGCACGTGAATGACCCAAGAGCCCTCGGCATCGTGATCCAAGGCGAAGAAGCATGAGTGCTGGGGAGAAATTGGTGGATCAATACTTGCAGTTGTGTGAGGACCGGCAGTTCGACGAGGCAAGCAAATTTCTTGACCCTGAAATTCTTATGGTCTTCCCGGGCAACAGGAAATTCACCTCGCTGCAAGAAATGGCTCAGGGCGCAAAAGGTCGCTACAACTGGGTCAAGAAAAGACGCACCGATTTCACAACATGCGCCACAGGTGCAGACACAGTCGTCACTTCCCGCGGAACGCTATATGGAGAGAGAGCTGATGGCACTCCATTTGCCGATATTCGCTACATCGACCTCTTTGTCATTCGCGACAAGAAGATAGTTGAGCAACATGTATGGAACGACCTTGCAGAACTCGGTATTACCCAACCCAACTCGGAGGAATCATGAGCATTGACACGATCATCACCAACGTCCGCGTCGTGACATCAGACAATGTGGATCCGATTGACGCCGATATTGCGATCACTAATGGGGTAATTGTTGAAGTTGGGCCAGGGTTGGACACAGACCAGGCTGACAAAGTCGTTGATGGAAAAGGCCGGCTTGCCTTTCCGGGCGTTGTAGACGCCCACGAACATTGGGGTATCTACAACCCTCTCAATGAAGATGCGAGATCAGAGAGCATGGCCTGTGCCCAAGGCGGCGTTACTTCAGCCATCACCTATATCCGCACCGGCCAGTACTACCTGAATAAGGGCGGCCGATACGAAGACTTCTTTCCTGATGTGCTCGCAGCCTGCAAAGACAATGCCTATGTCGACTACGCCTTTCATCTTGCGCCAATGATGAAAGAGCACATCGACGAGATCCCAGAGATCATTCAGCGCGACGGTGTTGTAAGTTTCAAAATCTTCATGTTTTACGGAAGCCACGGCTTGCACGGCCGATCCGCTGACCAAAACTCTTTTCTCATGATCCCCGAGGGTGAGCGCTACGACCTCGCCCACTTCGAATTTGTGATGCGGGGAATTCAGGCAGCGCGGGAAAAATTTCCGGAGTTGGCAGATGACATCTCGCTGGGGTTGCACTGCGAGACAGCGGAGATTATGACGGCCTATACCAAGATGGTAGAAGAATCTGGCGAGTACAGCGGCCTTGAGGCATACCATCACTCGCGTCCCCCTCACTCCGAAGGTTTAGCAGTCAGCATTGCGTCCTATCTCGCCCACGAAACCGGATTGCCCAACATCAACTTGCTTCACCTGAGTGGCAAAAAAGCCATGGAAGCGGCAGTACGCATGAAGGTCGCATTCCCACATGTGAACTTCCGCCGCGAAGTTACGATCGGCCACCTGCTCGCTGACATCCACACCGCCAGCGGAATCGGTGGGAAGGTAAACCCTCCACTACGACCACGTGAGGACGTCGAAGCCCTGTGGGAATACCTGATCGCAGGTGAAATCGACTGGGTGGTCAGCGACCATGCCTGTTGCAAAGATGAGCAAAAATTTGGTGAGCCCCGCGACGACGTCTTCGTCGCTAAATCAGGTTTCGGCGGCGCCGAATACCTGCTTGCCGGCATGGTCACCGAGGGTCGCAAGCGTGGTGTGAGCTACCAGCGCATTTCTGAACTCACAGCATCCAACCCTGCAAGTCGATTTGGGCTTCATTCCAAGGGTGAAATCGCACCTGGCAAAGATGCGGACATCGCACTTCTTGAAGAAGGTGAGCCCTGGATTGTCCGCGCCGAAGATTCACTCAGCACTCAAGGACACACGCCATTTGAAGGCTTTGAGCTCACAGCCAGAGTCACGGACACTTTCGTCCGCGGTAACCACGTCTTCACCGACGGCAATGTTCACGGCGACCCCAAAGGTGAGTACCTCTTCCGCCCCACTCACACGAAGTAGTCCCAACTCACGTAAATGAGACCATTACCCACCGGACATTCAGTTAGGTCACACAAGGGATTTGGATTGAAGTCGGATCTAGATTGACGGTGCCGGTTTGCACTGGCACACTCACGACTCGGGACGGGAATTCTGTCACCCGCACATGTATCAGGAGGATAAATGTCGAGCGTCGGGTTCATTGGGTTGGGCAACGTGGGTTCGAAACTGGCAGGCACCGTGGTGCGTAGCGGCACGTCCACGATGGTCCTGGATCTGGACCCAAATGCGATGGCCCAGCTTGTAGCAGCTGGTGCCAAACCTGCCCAGTCCCCCGCTGACTTGGCGCGCAATTGTGACATCGTGATCACCTGCCTACCTTCACCTGCCGTTGTGGCTGAAGTGATGGAGTCCACGGACGGTGTGCTGGCCGGCCTCACGCCGGACAGCATTTGGGTGGAGATGAGCACGACCGATGCCCAAGAGGTCTTGCGATTGAGTGCTCGGGTAGCCGAAGTCGGGGGCCATGCTGCCGACTGTCCGGTCTCAGGAGGCTGCCACCGCGCCGCCACGGGCAACATTTCGATTTTCGCCGGGTGTGAACGGACGATTTTTGAACGACTGCTTCCCTTGCTCAGTGTCATGGGTCGCCGAGTCCTGCACACGGGAGAACTCGGGAGCGCTTCGCAGCTAAAGGTCATGACCAATTTCTTGGCTTCGGCGAACTTGATTGCGGTTACCGAAGCGCTTGCGGCCTGCGCGAAAGTTGGCCTGGACTTGGGGATCGCCTACGAAGCGATCGCGGCATCCTCGGGAAACTCATTCGTCCACGAGACCGAAGGCCAAGTGATTTTGAACGGCTCACGCGACATCAACTTCACGATGGACCTGGTGAAAAAGGATGTCGGTCTGTTCAACGCGATGGCCCAGGAAGCCGGCATGGAGTTGGAGATGGGCAATCTCGTGGCCGAGATCTTCGACGATGGCATAAAACGATACGGCCCACGCGAATGGTCCCCGAACATCATTAAGCGCTTGGAGGATGACTACAACATCGAAGTCGTCGCTCCTGGTTTCCCCGCGGAGATGCTCGATGACGAACCCGAGGAACTCGGTGGTGAGATCCGGGTGCGCCGCTAGCGCGCGTGCACGACCAGCAAAGCTATCCACCAACGCCACGACCCGTGCTGGAGTACGACTTAGTGGGTCGAAACCTAGGAATTTGTTTGGCCACTTGGCTGGGCATTTCCCTTTGGGGTAAGGATCATTCATCCTCACCATCAACCCCAATCTCCTCGCCGATTTTGCGTGCCGCGCAAGGCGAGGATTTGGGAACAAGAATCACGCAGGTGACACCGACACAACCCAACTTCTCTAGTAATCAAAAGGTGAGAACGCGATTCATCAGCAGTGTTGCACCCTCGGTTTTACGAATACGATGCGCTAAATGAAATACTGATCGCAGCTCTACTGTTTCATCTTTTCGAATGGAAGGGCTCGCCTCCTAATCTGGACGAAATCCGCGTCCGCGAGGACCTTGGGCATCAAGCATTCGACTTGTGAGCGCACTACAACAGTCACGGATGCTTCTACATCTACTAGCCGCGGCCTCAGTAAAGAAAGTGGCTATAAAGTCTGGGGCAAGCCGCACCCGCATGAGCGTCCGCGACTGTTTCGCGCATCAATCCAGAACGCGGATGACCTGCTTGTTCATGAACTCTTCAATCCCCAGGTAGCCGAGTTCCCGGCCGATACCGGAGCGCTTGACACCGCCAAAGGGAAGGTCTGCTTGGGACCCACCGACGTTATTCACGTACACCATGCCCGCTTCAATTTGACGGCCAAAAGCCATGGCCCGCTTGGGGTCGGTTGCAAAGACCGATGATCCCAGACCGAAGGGTGTGTCGTTGGCCAATTCGAGTGCTTGGTCTTCATTTGAAGCTGAGTAGACAATGGCCACGGGTCCAAAGACTTCCTCGTGGTGAATGTCCATGGCCGGGGTAACACCGGTAATCACTGTTGCTTCAAAGTAGGCGCCGACTTCGCCAATCAAATTGCCACCGCACTCGATGCTTGCGCCTTGTTCTCGGGCTCGAGCCACCTGCGCGTGAACTCGTTGAGCGGCAACCTTGGTGCTTAACGGGGCCAAAGTGGCGCCCTCCACCATTGGATCACCGGGAGCGTAACCTGCGAAATCTTTTACGAGTTCAGTCACAAAATCGGGGTAAATATCCTGTAACACAATCATGCGTTTGGGGGAGTTGCACGCCTGGCCCATATTGTCTAACCGGGCTTCAGCCGCGCGGTGAGCGAGTGCGGGAAGATCGTCAGAGTCAAGGATCACCATGGGGTCAGATCCACCAAGCTCGAGGACAACCTTTTTCAAGTGCTTGCCAGCTTCGGCGGCAACAGCAGCGCCTGCACGCTCACTCCCGGTAAGCGAGACGCCTTGAACCCGAGGATCAGAAATGATGGTGGCTACCTGCTCGTGTGAGGCAAAAATGTTGACATACGCGCCCTTAGGGATTCCTGCGTCATGCATCAGTTGCTCAATTGCAAGCGCCGTTTCTGGGCAAATGGGAGCATGCTTGAGCAGGACCGTGTTGCCCAGGACCAGATTTGGTGCGGCAAAACGGGCCACCTGGTAGACCGGGTAGTTCCACGGCATGATCCCCAGAATCGGACCCACCCCAGTTTTGCGGATAGTACCTGTGCCACCGGTGATCGGAAACTCTTCATCGGCGAGGAGCTGTTTCGCGTTGTCCGCGTAATAGGAGAAAATCTCACACACTATTTCCATTTCACCTCGAGCATCACTTACTCGTTTACCCATTTCACGAGACATAATTGCCACAAATTCATCGGCACGCTCGGCAAAAAGCGCGGCAGCTTTCTTTATTTTTGCAGTCCGTACATCCAGATCACCTCGTGACCAGATCAGGTACTCCTGATGGGCCGCAGATACGGCATCATCTATCTCGCTATCCGTGCATGTGGAAAACTCCTGGACCAGAGTTTCATCTACTGGGTTCGTTACGGCATACATGCAATTGCTCCTAATTCTTGGAGTGCAGGTCGTGCTGAATGCAATCAATGATGTATCTCCACTATAGGTGCGCGCCACGGTCCACATGTGCGGAACTGGGTAAATTAACACTCATGGACGCGCCCTAAACGCCCAATAACCGCGGGGGAAGCAGCGCCTAGCTGACTTTGGCACTGACGTCAGCCTCTGCACTACCGGCCCGGGTCAGGCTAGGTGACCTTGTATGTGCGCTTGACCTTCAACGGGTGCCAATTCCCTGAAGAGTCAGCCGGAGCGCAAGGGTGGAGTCAACCACAAACTCCGCATCTGGATTGGATACGAGGCGTGCTGCTAGGTGGATGTGAGTGGGCTGGTTGCAGGTGGAACTCACCCACACTGGGATCCCGTACTTTTACGGCCAGTAGATTTCTCCGATTGGGGAAATTACAGTTGTGCTTGCAACATCGGCTCCGGCTTCTGCGCGGGCCTTAGCGATATCTTCTCTCTCTCCGAAAGTTTGCATCTGCGACATATCTTGCAATTCCATCAAAACGAACACTTGGGTTTCGTCAGGATTGGTTCCCGCCCACAGCATTTTTGCGCCTACTTTTTCCATTTCAGGTGCCAGAGTTTTGGCCATTTCTGTCCAGCGAGCAAAACCTTGTGAAATATTCATGGTCGATAATACTTTCGGCATTGGAACTCTCCTTCTCTTATCGGCTAATATCTGGGGCAAATTATCTAAAAGCATCCCATGACTTTAACCCGGTCATGGGATGCCCCGAAGCCTTCGTGGCGACGGTTCTAGTGTGCGGTCAGTACGGCTACTTCCACTCCCAAAGATCCCATGTGGATTGACCGTCCGCGTTGCTCTCATACTCAAAAACAAATGCGCCACCGTTGAGGGCAGAGAGTGAGGGCGCAACAGTCTCGAAGTAAGCGATGCCCCTAAACGTAAAACCGCCGTCAGCCGTAGGCGCTCCGGTCGCGCTATAGGTGCCCGTGGCAACACCATCTGCCGCCATGAGCACGCCAGAGTTTGGGCACTCTCCGTACCATGAACCATTGGCTCTCATGCTTGAACTGAACGTAGCCATGACGGTTACTTCCGCACCAGCAATCGTTCCGCTGCCAATGTCGACTGATTCCATCACTAGTAAACCGTTGACCGCTGGGAGCGGTTTCATTGTTGATTGACCTTTTGTGGAACCGATTTTTTCTCCGAGCATGATGCCCATCCCTTCACTACCACCAATGACGCTCACCAGCGTTGAACAAAATCTTACGTCATAGATCATCCCCTCGAGTCCTTAATCAAACTTTCAGATCTCTTGGACACGCGAAATTGCCACTCGGGATAGCGAATGTCCGGATTGTCAAAACCCGGACACCCGAAATCTTGTTTCCGTGGACGCAAGTTGGTCTTTGGTGGCAGGCTTGCCCCATGGAAAACTTCTCCGGCCGCACGGCCCTGCGCATTTGTCCCCTCTGTGAAGCGAACTGTGGTCTGGAACTTCAGATTACGGGGTCGACCGTCACTTCGGTGCGCGGTGACAAAGCCGATGTTTTTAGTCACGGTTTTATCTGCCCCAAAGGTGTGTC
>FLOH01000909.1_pt1 | contig 51543 bp, 37 predicted proteins | sample 756751 | NCBI WGS metagenome assembly FLOH01 (sample SAMEA4026879, study PRJEB14308) | marine metagenome | biome: coastal water; material: water | depth 74 m | reverse complement strand
TGGTATTTATAGTCGCAGCCCTTATTCTATTTTTTGGTTTCACATACTTTTACAAGAAGCATGTTGTAGAAAAACACATTGCCCTGATTAATGCCCCAAAGCAAACAAGTGTAAAACTATGGAAAAATATTAAGGACTTTTTTTCCAGTCCTGATCGCACCAAGGCTTTTTTTATCACAACCGTGATGCTAATCAGTATCAGCTTTAAGAGACTGTATGTTCCAATTTATGTCTTAGCATCAGGATATTTAGAAAGTATGGCGGGTTTGGTCCTGGCTCTCTCTATCGTTCCAGCATTATTAATCGAACGGCGTATCGGAGTTTACGCCGATGCCCACGGGGTTAAAAAACCAATTAGCCTGGGATTTTTATTGATGGCAATTACCATGATTTTGGTCTTCATAAGTCCTTTTCCACTTCTTAATTTTTTTATTCTGGCAGCCGTAAATATTGGAGGAGGAATGATAGAACCACTGCAAGAATTTTATTTATTTAAAAGCATGCCGGAAGAAAAAGAAAATAGCCTTTATGGAATTTATATGACTGCTAACCCAATAGCTTTTTTTGTAGCGCCTTTAATAGGAGCAATAGTTTTATTGTTCCTCCCATTTAAATTTATTTTTCTAGTCTTCGGATTAATCTTTGCAGTAACCAGTTTTTTTGCTTGGGTTAACCTAAAAAATTAGTAACCCTGTGCACTTCCTCTAAAGTTGTTAATCCATTCGCAACTTTCAAAAGTCCATCCTCACGCATCGTCAAAATCCCTTCCTTTCTTGCTGCAGTAATCAAATCTACACTGCTGGCATTATTCATAATCAAGTTTTTCATTTCAGAACCAACAGTAATAACCTCAGTAATCACAATTCGTCCACTATAACCTGTATTACTACATTTATCACAACCATGAACCTTTCTCACGACATCTGGGACGTCAAAGGCACTACCCGGACTAACAGCTTTTAGATTGCTCAAAACTTCATCAAATTCCTTTCTTTCAGATTCACTAATTGGCTCTTGTGTAGAACACTCAGGGCAAACCTTTCTTACCAGACGTTGACCAATAATAGTATGTAAGGACGGTGCCGCCATAAAGGCCGGTAACCCCATATTGATCAAGCGCGGAATACTTTCCAAAGCACTATTAGTATGGAGGGTACTTAGGAGCACATGACCAGTTAAGGCCGCTTGGGTCCCCACCTCCGCCGTCTCCAGATCACGAATCTCTCCAAGCATTACAATATCAGGATCGTGCCTTAAAATTGAACGTAATCCACTGGCAAAAGTATAGCCCTTATTTTCATTTATCTGACTTTGCAAAACGCCCTTCATATAATATTCAACCGGATCTTCCAAGCTAATCACCTTATTTTCTGGCGTGTTCATCATATCCATCAGTGCATATAAAGTTGTAGATTTACCACTACCAGTCGGACCAGTTACCAGGATCATGCCTTGGGAAATATTCGTAGCCTTCTGTAACTTTTTTAACGCCAACCCTTCAAAACCCAATTCTTCCAAAGTAATAGTCTTTTTACCACTAGGCAAATATCGACAAACAAAAGCCTCTCCATAAGGAGTTGGAATAGAGGCCGTACGTACAGCCACTTTAGTTTTATTATAATTAAAAACATAACGGCCGTCTTGCGGAATACTTCCAACATTTAACTGCATCTGACTCTGATATTTTAATTGTTCTTGAATCTTTGAATAAACATTTGGCTTCAAATCAAAAACCTTATGCAGGATTCCATCAATTCTAAACCTTACGACAACATTGCTCTCCTCAGGTTCATAATGGACGTCAGAGGCTTTAGTTTTCATTGCGCCAATATTGATCATATTAAGCCCCTCCTCGGCTGTCATGGTCTCTAACTGAGTTGGTAAATCTGCTAAGCCTGAAACCTCTTTCTCATATGTATTAATCGACTTTTCTTCAATATTTTCAACAATTTCTGCTGTTTTATACTGCTGAGTTGCATCATAAGTTTTAAAAGCATCATCCAAAGCTGAATTTGATGCTAAATGAACTTCCACTTTATAGCCCTTGCCAGCTAAAGCCTCAATAAGCCCTTTGGTAGTAGGACTATTAGGGTCTTCAACTGCCACTTTGATGTTTTTACCACTACCAAAAAACGGAATCATCCTTCCACTTTTGGCCTCCTCAATTGTCAAAATTTTAAGAAAATCAGGATTAAGCGGAGTTTTAGCTATATTAATATAGGGGATACCCAACTCATGAGCCCTCTTAAGCGTAGATTTCTCCTGAAATTCACGATTAATCGCAGCAACTTGTCTTTTTCTATCATTTTGTTGGCTAGATTGAGCTGTATTTAAGCCATCATCTGTCTTGGTAGACTGATCATCCATTTAAAATGTGTGATTCAAATATATCTACCAATTATAGCAGAATTGGGCTTTTTAAGCAACTTTCTTTAGTGCCGCGACAATTTGCTTTGAGCCATCTTCATCAATACCATCAACCTCGGCCAAATCCTTTGCCCCAAGGCCTTTGATTTGCTGTACCTGAGTCAAATTCGCAGCAACTAATTTCTCAATCAAATCTTTATCAAGATCAAGATTTTCAACCAATTCCACTGTCTTTTTTTCTTCAACCTTAGCTTTAGCCTTAACTGGAGCTCCAGAATCATCAGTTGCTCCTTCGTAGTCACTAATATCCATTACATCAATTTCCCATCCTGTAAGATAAGAAGCCAGTCTAACATTTTGTCCCTGCTTACCAATTGCAAGAGGCCTTTGGTCAGGCTGAACGTAAACCTTTGCTCGCTTATTTTTCTCAATCAAATCAATAACGGTTACCTTAGCTGGAGCCAAGGCAGTCTTAATATATTCTTCCATGCTATCAGACCAAAGAATAATATCAATTCTTTCACCATTCAATTCATCCATAATGTTTTGTACACGCACTCCCTTTTGCCCAACACATGACCCAATAGGATCAATTTTATTATCATTAGAATGAACAGCAACTTTACATCTTACTCCAGGCTCCCTAGCAATAGATTTAATCTCCACAATATTAGATTTAACCTCAGGAATTTCTAACTCCAAAAGCTTCTTTACAAGGTGTTTATGAGTCCTTGAAATCATCAACTGTGGACCTTTTGTAGTTTTAATTACTTTATCCAAATAAAGCTTAATTCTTTGACCAGAATAATACTTTTCACCAGGAATTTGTTGATCAAAAGGTAGGTTAGTAGTTGTCTTATTATCCAAGTTTACATAAATATTGCGCCCATCAACACGGTGTACAACTGCATTCAAAAGCTCATTTTCACGATCCTTAAATGTTTCATACATAATATCTCTCTCTGCGTCTTGAATTCGTTGAATAATCACCTGCTTAGCCGCCTGAGCAGCAATTCTTCCATAGTTTGTTGGAGTAACATCGATTCTAACAGTCCCACCAATTTTGACTTTTTTGTCATATTTTTTAGCATCAGCCAGCGTTAGTTCAAAATCTTCATCTTCAACTTCGTCAATTACCTCCATAATTTGGTATACAGTCGCTACACCTGATTTCTGATCAAGCTCAACCTCGATTTCCTGATTCTTATTTCCATAATCTTTTCTGTAGGCCGCTCTCAAAGCAGCTTCAATTGTTTCAATGATGCGTTCTTTAGGGATGTTTTTTTCGTCGCAAAGTTGATTAATTGCGGCAATAAATTGTGATTGCATAATAATTAAAATAAAAAAGTAAGCGTAAAACGCAGGATCTTAATCTAAGACCCTACCTTCGGAAGTACAATAACAGTTTTCAATTGTTTTGTAAATAACATCTCCAAAAAATCCTTTGGACTGTAGAAATTGATAAGCTTTTTGTTTTTGTTTTATGACAGAAAAAGTTTTCCACCTCGCCATTTTCTTTAGTAGAAGATCTTTACCCATCTCCAGTTCATCAACAGCAGAAATAGATTTTTCAATTATGCCTTCCTCAACACCTTTTTTACGAAGCTCACGACAGAGCAAAAATTTGCCTCTTGGTTTAAATTTTGCTCTATCATTTACATAGTCATGGGCAAAGCGCGCATCATCCAAGTAGCCTAACTCTTTCAGTCTTTTTACCACTCCTTCTGATAATTCTTGAGTATCTATCTCTTCAAAAATTTCAGCATTGTGGTCTAAATATTTTGCTAACTTATCGCGTATTTCACTTTCCGTATAACGCTTTTTTGAGATGATGCGTAAGCCATATTGTAATAATTTATCCTGTTTTTCAGCTATATTCATATATATTAAGCCTTTTGAGGAACCTTTTTATCAATCAATTTTGCTTTTTCTTCAGGTGTGCCGTAGACCAGTGTTCTCACCTCTTTGTCCATTTGATCCTTCAGCTTTTGATTTTCCATCAGGAAGACTTTGGCATTTTCTCTGCCCTGCCCAAGCTTTGTCTCATTATAGCTATAGAAAGCACCAGCTTTACGAACAATATTATATTTAGCCGCCAAATCTAGAAGATCACCCTCGAATGAAATTCCTTTATTGTACATAATATCAAACTCAGCTTTCTTAAATGGGGGAGCAATCTTATTTTTTACGATCTTTACCCTTACTCTATTACCAATCAACTCTTTCTCCAGAGCACTGGTATCTTCAATCTTACCAGCAGATCTAATATCCATTCTCACAGAAGAATAAAATTTAAGTGCCTGGCCACCAGTAGTTGTTTCAGGGTTTCCAAACATCACCCCAATTTTCATACGTAACTGATTCAAAAATATTACAGTGGTATTTGTCTTTGAAACTATTGCAGTAAGTTTACGCAGAGCCTGACTCATCAAACGTGCCTGCAGCCCCATATGTGAGTCTCCCATGTCTCCATCAATTTCAGCGCGTGGAGTCAAAGCAGCAACGGAGTCAACAACTAGGATATCCAAGGCATTACTACGCACCAAGGTCTCAACAATCTCCAATGCCTGCTCACCACTATCAGGTTGAGAAAGAATCAATTCATCAACATTTAAACCAATTTTTTTTGCATACTCTGGATCAAGAGCATGCTCAGCATCAATAAAGGCCACACTACCACCCATTTTTTGAGCCTCTGCCAAAATATGTAGACTAAGCGTTGTTTTACCAGAACTTTCTGGTCCATAAATTTCCACAATCCTACCACGTGGAATTCCTCCACCAAGAGCTATGTCCAGTGAAATAGATCCTGTTGGGATAGTGGCAATCGGCACGCGCTCTTTATCGCCCATTTTCATAACTGCACCTTTACCAAAGTTTTTCTCGATTTGCTCCATCGCCAAACTAAGAGCTTTTTGTTTTTCATTATCTGCCATATTGTATGAGGTTAATTTATAGCGTATTTGCAGTATAGGTGAGGACACACTCACCGTCAATAGGTTTTTAGAAAAATCCTTTTAACCCCTACTGCAAAACAATCATAGCACCAGGATTTAAAATAATCTTAAAATAATCTTAAATTATTTACCACCAGCTTCTCTTTTTAAACGCTCCTCTTTTGCCTTAGCTAATTCCTGTTTTTTAATTTTTTCATCCAGCCTGAAGAAATTGAAGATGCTCCTTTTACTTCCAAAGGCAACATTTTTTGTTCCGCATATTGAGCACTTATAAACAAACTTATTACCTATTTGATAAGTTTTTACAATTTCCTCACAGTCCTTACAATAGTGGACAATTTCATGATCATTTTCCGGTACTAGTTCTGGCTTTGTTTCAGTCATTAGTATTCATTATCAGTTACTTTGTTTTCAAAACTTTCAATAGGTTGGTGAATAGAATCTCTTGTTGTATTTGGATTTTCACGAATCGCTGAAGCCCTCCTGTCTGCATCAAACTCCATTAAATGTTCAGAATGATTTTCTAATACATCACGCTGTTTCAAAAATCCTCCAGCAAAGACGGCCATCGCTCCAATAAATGCGGTATATAAACCAATTCCAGCTGATTTTTCTGTTAAATTAATTCCAAATTTTGGGTGAAAATAAACTGACATTGCAATCACTAGCATCAAAATGGATAGGCTACTTGTAAAAACATGAAAATGCTTATTTGTCAGTGGTAATGGGGGTTGAGGCTTATCAATCAATTTCATTAAAACCAAACTAAAAGATGCCAATGAAGCCAGCATTACAAGTAATCCTGTTATATAAAGAGGGCCACTAATGCCCAAAAATATATCACCAGTATTAAATTGATCCATATCTTTATACCAAGGCAAAAAAACACTGACAAATGCCACAGTTGAACCTGCAAGCACAAGTTTACGGTCAAAGCTGAGCTGTTTTAATTTTAGTTTCAAGGAGTTTTGCATAGCCACAAATTTAATGTTGCACCTACAATAGCAAAAGTACTCAAATTTGCAATCCCTGTACGAAACCCTATAATTAGGCCATGAAAATTGCAATTGATATTCGGGAAGCAGCAGGGCAAAAAGCTGGAAAAGGCTGGTATACATTTCACCTTGTTTGGAATCTCATTAAAAGTGATTCCAAAAATGACTACATTCTCTATACCCAAAATAAAATCCCAGGCTTAGAAGCATTCAAAAATGCCCGCCAAAAGGAGATCAAAGGCAAAGGAATTTTTTGGCATCTTCAAACGTTGAGGGACCTAAAAAAAGAAGAAATAGATCTATTTTTTGCCCCAACTAGCTATATTATCCCGGCCTTCTTGCCAGCTAATATCAAGTCTTTGGTAACGGTTCATGATCTGGTGGCATTTTTATTCCCCGAAAACCACAATAAAAAAGCAGTAATCTTGGAAAAGATATTTCTTAAAAGAGCCCTCAAGAAAGGCACAAAGATCTTAGCAGTTTCCAAAAGTACCGCCCGTGATCTGCAAAACCACTTTAGTGTTAAATCTCATAAAATAGAGGTTATTTCTGCGGCAGCATCCCAAGAATTCAAACCAATTCCCACGGATCAATTAACTAATTTTAGCAATAAAACCAAGCTACCAAAAAAGTTTTTTCTAGCTATTGGCACTCTGCAGCCTCGCAAAAATTATCTCCATTTAATTCAGGCCTTTGCCAAAGTAGTCGAAAAATATCCTGAATACAGTTTGATCATAGTTGGTGCCGAGGGTTGGCAATCCGATGAGATCAGAGATGAGATTGATCGACTTTACTTGGCCAAGAAAGTTCACCTCTTAGGGTATCTCTCAAACAGTAGTCTTTTGAGCCTTTATAATCTGGCCGAGGCCTTTGTCTTCCCATCTTTTTACGAAGGTTTCGGAATTCCTCCACTCGAGGCTATGCAGTGTGGCTGCCCAGTAATTGCCACTCATACATCATCACTACCGGAAGTGGTTGGGGATAGCGCTTTGCTTATTGACCCACACAAACCGCTTCAAATCACCAATGCCATGATTAGAATAATCGAAGAACCAGGCCTAAAAGTAAAACTAAGAGATGCTGGAATAATTCAATCTCAAAAGTTTTCCTGGCATTATTCAGCCCAAAAATTGCTACAATTAATTAAAAATATCTGAGACAATGAAATCCATGAAAAGCAAAGACATCCAAAAAGTAGGCATCATCAGCAAGCGCAATAATTCTCACTACCAAAAATTAATTAAGGAGATTGGCGCTTACCTCAAAAAAAAGAAAAAGGAAATGATCCCAGACACAAATTGTGCCCAATATTTTGATGTCCCGGGCCTTCATAAAGAAGCGCTCCTCAATAAAGTAGATTTAGCAATTGTGCTTGGAGGAGATGGCACTTTGCTCAAGACAGCTCGTAGGCTTGGGCGCAAGAAAACCTTAGTTCTTGGAGTAAATTTAGGCACTCTAGGATTTTTGACTGAGGTCACTCCCGATAAAGTATTTGAGGCTCTAGATAGTATCTTTAAAGACAAATATCACCTGGATAAGCGCTCTCTCCTGCGAGTGACTGTTTATAGACATGGTAAAAAAATTGAAACATTTCTAGCCTTGAATGATGCAGTAATTAACCAAGGGGCATTTGCCCGCCTCATTAATCTGCATTTAGAGATTGATAGTCGTAAAGTTGTTGAATTCAAAGCTGATGGCATGATAGTGGCTACTCCAACTGGTTCCACAGCTCACTCATTATCAGCTGGAGGTCCAATTGTGCATCCGGCAATTCAAAGTCTCACAATCACCCCTATTTGCCCGACATCTTTAGGAATGCGCCCTATTGTGCTTCCAGATAATAAACAGCTCACAGCTACCCTAGCAACGAAGAGACGCGACGAATCAGCTATCATCGGTCTTACCATCGATGGACAGGATATGATGATCATCAAATACGGAGATAAAATCCGCTTCCGTCGTTCAAAAAGGTCTCTACATTTAGTACGCACAAGAAACCGCTACTATCGCATGTTGCGCAGTAAGCTTAAATGGGGAGAATAATTCTACTTTCGTAAAACAGCCTGAGCAGCCGCCAACTTGGCGATAGGTACTCGGTAAGGACTACAACTTACGTAATCCAGGCCAATTTTGTGACAGAATTCCACAGATTCTGGGTCACCACCTTGCTCACCACAAATTCCAATTTCCATATTGGGTTTAACTTTACGACCAAGCTCAATACAAATCTGCATCAAACCTCCAACACCGCTTTGATCAATCCCAGCCATTGGGTCACGAGCTAAAATTCCTTTCTCCAAATAAGCAGGCAAAAATTTAGCAATATCATCTCGTGAATAACCGTAGGTCATTTGAGTTAGGTCATTTGTCCCGAATGAAAAGAAATCAGCCTCTTTGGCAATCTCATCAGCAGTGATACAAGCCCTAGGGACTTCGATCATTGTACCAATTTTATAATTGAAATTAACTTTTCTACCATAAGAATCAATCACTTCCTGTACAATTCCTCGTAGATATTTAAGCTCATTAACTTCACCAACCAGCGGAATTTCAATTTCCACATTGGCTTTTTTACCATGTCCAGAAAAATCGATAGCAGCCTCTGTAATTGCCTGAATCTGCATTCTATAAATCTCCGGGAAGGTTATCCCCAAGCGGCAACCACGGTGTCCCAGCATAGGATTAACTTCATCAAGACGGCTGATAGCCTCTTTTAGGCTTTCAACATCAATACCCATATCAGTAGCTAAAGAGATTATATTTTCCTCTTTTTCTGGCAAAAATTCATGTAGTGGGGGATCAAGTAGTCTTACAGTCACCGGGCGGTCTTCCATTACTTTGAAGATCCCAATAAAGTCTTCTTTCTGAAATTCTTTTAATTTTTTAAGAGGTTCAACGCGGTCATCGGCTGTAGCAGCCAAAATCAAACGTCTTACCAAGGGAAGGCGATCATCTTCAAAGAACATATGCTCAGTGCGGCATAGTCCAATACCTTCAGCTCCAAAATCAACTGCCACCTGACAATCATGGGGCGTATCAGCATTAGTCCTTACTTGGAGCGTTCTAAATTCATCAGCCCAATCCATTACTTTTTTAAAGTTGTCGGTCAGACTTGGTTCCTGCATCTCCATCTCTCCTAGCATTACTTCGCCGGTTGATCCATCAAGGGTGATAATATCGCCCTCTTTAATCACCAGGTCACCAATAATTAGTTTTTTAGCGCTACTATTAACCATCGCATCTGTACATCCAGACACGCAACATTTGCCCATTCCTCGACAAACAACAGCTGCATGACTAGTCATCCCACCACGTGCAGTCAAGATACCTGAAGCCACATGCATTCCATGAATATCTTCAGGACTTGTTTCTTTACGCACCAATATTACTTTTTCATTTTTTTCTTCTGTCCAAACCATGGCATCATCTGAGCTAAAAACAACTCTACCACAGGCAGCACCTGGAGAAGCAGGTAGGCCTTTTAAAACAACATTTCTTTGGGCACTAACTTTAATTTGGGGATGAAGCAATTGATTAAGTTGCCTAGCATCAATTTTTAAAAGCGCCTCTTTTTTAGTAAAAAGACCTTCATCGACCATTTCACAAGCGATCCTCAAAGCCGCAGCCGCAGTCCGTTTGCCATTTCTTGTTTGTAATAAAAAGAGCTTACCTTGTTCAATAGTAAACTCTATATCTTGCATATCTTTATAGTGCATTTCCAGCAGGTTTTTAGCCTCTAGCAGTTGAGCAAATACAGTAGGGTTAATTTTATTTAATTCCTCAATGGCCATTGGTGTACGAATACCAGCAACCACATCTTCCCCCTGAGCATTCATCAAAAATTCTCCATAAAACTCTTTTTCACCAGTGGAAGGATTACGCGTAAACGCCACTCCAGTTCCACTATCCTCTCCCATATTTCCAAACACCATCGCCTGAACATTCACAGCAGTACCGACCAGTCCAGTAATATTATTAATACGACGATAAGTAATGGCACGATCGTTGGACCATGATTTAAATACGGCCTCAATCGATAATTTTAATTGAGAATAAGGACTGTCTGGAAATTCCTGATCAGTCTCCTGTTTAATAGCTGCCTTATATTTAGCAACCAAGCTCTTTAAGTCATCGGCAGTCAGATCTGTATCAAGTTGGACACTGCAATCTGCCTTCATATCTTCCAAAATATTTTCAAAGTTATGATGATCAACACCCATCACAACACTTCCAAACATTTGAACAAATCTACGATAAGAATCATATGCAAAGCGCTTATTACCAGTTTTTTCAGCAAGACCTTCAACAGTCTCATCATTCAGTCCAAGATTTAAAATTGTGTCCATCATTCCAGGCATCGAAACCGCTGCCCCACTACGTACAGAAACCAATAGCGGATTTTTCTTGTCTCCAAATTTCTTACCAATGCTTTCTTCAAGGTTTTCTAGAGCTTTCTCTAATTGATCAGCAAATGCATCCGGGTATCCACTATGATCCAAAAAATAACGACACATATCAGTCGTAATTGTGAAGCCTGGAGGTACTGGAATACCAATTTTCTTCATTTCACCAAGATTGGCACCTTTGCCACCTAAGAGCTCTTTCATTTCCTTTTCGCTCTCATCAAACGAATAAATATACCGAGATTTAGACCCCCCTGAGCCGTTACTAGCCTTTGACACTGAGGAACTGTTGATCATCTTTATTGAGTTTAAATTGCCCTTGTAGACAGATTATAAAAAAGTGTTGGCAAAATTACAATTAGAATTCACCACTATTCTCTCTAATTTTGTTTTCGATCCTGGCAATTGCAGTGATAAATGCAGCCTCTCTCAATGTACATTGATACTTTCCAGCATGGTTTTTCACCTCTAACCAGGCAGTAACCATGATCTCTTTTAATTTTTCAGCAACAGTATCAGCAGACCAATATTCGCCTGAAGCATTTTGAAGCATTTCAAAATAACTGACAGTCACTCCACCGGCATTCGCCAAAATATCCGGAAAAACCAAAATTCCTCTCTCGGCTAAAATCTCATCTGCCTCTGGGGTAACCGGACCATTAGCTAACTCCAAAATTACTTTAGCTTTAATACGACCAGCATTTTCAGCAGTAATTTGGTTTTCTAATGCCGCCAAAACTAAAACATCACATTCTTGCTCAAGAATGCTCTCGTTATCAACAATTTCGCAATTTGCCCCGTCCATTCCATGCAGTTGTGACATATCCAATCCACAGTTTTTTACACTATCTTTTTCAATTTTACATTGTAGCAGTCCATCTGGGCTGATCCCATGATTACAGAAAATTCCTCCCTGCGAATCAGAAGCTCCAACAATTTGGTAACCCCTAGGCGCCATCAGCTGAGCTGCTACACCACCTGCATTTCCAAAGCCTTGGACAATCACTTTCAAATTACGAGGATCCATATTTTGTTCTTTCACATATTCATCCAAGATAAATACTCCACCTTGGGCAGTCGCAATGCTGCGCCCCTGGCTACCACCATTTTCAATTGGCTTACCAGTCACTACACCAGGAGAATCTTTACCTACAATCTTGGAATACTCATCAGCCATCCAGCACATAATTTTAGCATTCGTATTTACATCAGGCGCTGGTACGTCCTTGTCCGGCCCAATTACTGGTGCAATCATTTGGATATATTTGCGTGCCAATCTTTCAAGCTCAGCTTCAGATAATTCTTTAGGATTAACAATCACTCCACCTTTACCTCCACCAAGTGGAATCCCAACAACAGAACACTTGATCGTCATCCAGGCGGAAAGTGCCAAAACCTCTTCCATATCAACTTGTTGGTGAAAACGAATGCCGCCCTTATATGGCCCCATATAGTTATTATGTTGAACCCGGAAACCAGGAAAAATCTTTAGAGTACCATCGTCCATTCTCACTGGTAGGTTTACCTCAACTTTACGTTGGGGAACAGACAAAACATCTTCAATTTCACTATCTAGATTCATCAAAGTAGCAGCCTTTTTAATTTGTTTAAGGGTGTTTTCAAAAAGTGACATTTGAGAGAGAATTATTTGATATTTATTCGGACCTAATTCTATTCTGAAGTTGAAACAAAGTTCAAGCTCAAAATAGTTTGGCATAAAAAAACCCCCAACCTAAGGCGGGGGGAATCTAAATCAAATCTATTTCCAGAAAGAATACCATTTCTTTTCTGGTGCCCTAAGCAAGCTTAATTGATTTTCTAAAACAAAGATCTTTTCTTGTAGAGTATTTACTAATCTTAGGAAGTTTTGACGTTCGTCAGAGTGCTGTGACATCATTTTTTCAAGCATCATTGAGAACTTTTGGAAGTCTTCACTGGTAATACTTACAGTGTCATCTTTTGTAGCCTTAACTTCTTGTTTAATTTCAGCTACTTCGTTTACGACTGCTTTTTTTGCTTTAGCTTTTGGAGCTTCAGCCTTTTTTTCAGTCACAACCATGTTGTAAATTTCAAAAAGTGAAGCTTTGTCTACAAGATAGTTAAACCCTTGAGGAGTCTTATGCTTTCTTGTTTTTAGTTTTTTAGCCTTTATAGCCCTGCGGATAGTTTGAACAGATTTTTTTGAAAGATCTGCAGCTTCTTGAATAGTTAGAGTATCTTTTGCCATGAGGAATGGGAGGTTATTTTCTTTGTCTAATCACAATTTAATACATTTACCCTCCATCTCAAAGTAAAAGCCCCTATTTGAAATTGACATATGAATCAGGTCTTTTCTTCCCCATGTTTTTAATTAAAAAGTAAGCGGCCATCAGAGCAGTAATTACCATTGAAATTAGAATAAACAATTGTCCATTATCAGTTTGAACAAAGGCATTATCACCGCCAGTCTTATCAATTATATAGTCCACATTATTTTGATCACCTTCCCAAAAGTAGTCTTCCCAAGCAATATTGCTCAAGTCTTGTCTAATCGTATCCAAAGTAGAGACAACACCATTTTCAAAACTAAAACCCATTACGTCAGACTCTTTCAGAATTTGAAAATAAAAATCCACAACCCGCCCGCCCCCAAGCGGAAATTGATCATCTCTTCTCAAAGTCTGACCAAAAATCAGTTTTCCATTATTTTGACTAACCAAATAAAAAGGGTCGCCCCCTCGCTCCAAAAAATCACCTGGTTGGTACTTCAAGAATGCTAAATCTTCACTTTGATATATCAGATGAAAGGCCATTCCTAAGACTGGTGCAACCATATCCTCAGTATTGATTGATAATTTTAGGATATCGTCATCAATTTTAGCCCCCTCCATGTCAACGCGTCCCATTAAATTATCTCCAAAATCTAGCTGCTCTGCCTGCACAGAATTAGTGGGCAAAACCAAGAGCAATAAAACCATTAAAAACTTTTTCATAACATTAAGCTTAAGTGATAGGGCCTAAAGTGATCCTTTAGGCCCATTTAAAATTAATAACTCAGACCAAAATTAGCTCCAATATCAATCAAGTCACTACCATCAATCATTCCATCAAAAGTGGTGTCTTTCAAAACGTCATACGAAGATTCACCAGCAGCACTACCGTAAGATCTGGCTAACTGCTCGATATCTCTACCATCAACTCGATCACTGCGATCTATATCACCCTTGATACCTCGAGTATCCGTGGCCTTCAAAGTTACTGGGTCACTAGAAACTCCTGAAACAACAGCAATTACCTGATAGGTATATTGAACATTTGGAATAAGACCCGTCTTATCAACAAAAGAATTTTCACTAACTGTGCCAAGAGTCACAAAGCTCAAGTCAGCTGCCTGTCTTTTGACAACATAGCTGGCTCCCTCAATAACATCCCAGCCCAGGGCAATCTGATAGCGCTCAACGCCTTCAGCTCCAACAGCATTACTTACACCACCAACATTAGGTGTCCCGATAGTGACATTGCTCAAACCAAATTTGGCTGGCACATCACCATTTGAATCACTAATAAAACTAGTCGCCCCTAAAGTTATTGCTGAGCTCGCATCACCCTCTCCAACAGCCTTAAATGTCACGGTAAAAAGCTTTCCATCACCGCTAATACCACTAGCAGGATTAAGCAAGCGGGCATTACCAACTAATAATTTCCCCTCGGCCGAATCAGCTAGTGCCGCATTAAAAGCAGTTGTCGCATCATTACTCTTTAAAAATTCTCCCTCACTAGCACTGACAAAATTAATTACAGAGGAATCATAATTTAACTCAAATCCATAAGCATATAGGTCATTAGCTTCGCCCACAGAAATCGCTATATCAAAAGTACTACCAGCATTTACAAATCCACCAGGACTTAAAGCAATCTCAGCTCCAACTCCACCATAAACTGTATTCATGCTTCCAGGAGTGCCTCCACTGACCATTTTCGAATCAGCCCAATTGCTTTCCAGATCACCACTAACTGCAGGGTCGATTCTCTCCATAGTATTGTATGCAGAATTATTCCCAGCAGCCCAAGCAGCTCCAGCGCTATTAACGCTATCCATCACCTCCTTGGCAGCATTTTTTAAAATCAAACTATCTCCTGAGTTAGCCAGTGATAGTGAAATTAGAGCATCCGAAGCAGCTGAGGTTGCCCCCTCGCTGTCTTCAATTAGAAAGTAGCCATATGGTTTAATCTCACCACTTTCAATCAAATAAAGCCCGGTAACGTCGTCCTCAAGATACCACCCAGCAAGATCCACCGGGCTACTCCCGGCGTTGTAAAGTTCTATCCATTCATCACCGGAACTATCACTACTTCCGGCCCAAGCAATTTCATTAATTATTACCGTATTAACAGCAGCTGCCTCACCAACATTGACCGCAAAATTTTGCAGAGCCAAGGCGAAAAGCAACACAAACGTGAAGACTTTTTTCAGATCATTCATAAACTTTAGTTAAGAAATAAGTTTTTTTTGCGCAAAAAAAGCCTACCTAACGTAGCAATCAAGTTTAAAAAAATCTTAAAATTTTCTTAAAATAAGTAGCACATCTACACCCCCAAATTCTCCAGCTTCCTAATAACCCCCTGCAGCCCATCCCGATTATCCACTCTGATGCGCGGCAATTCAAAAGGATTATCCACTGCCACATCAGCCAAACCATGATTAACAGTTAAACCAAAACGATAGCCATATTCAGAGAGCAAATCAAAAACTCTTTCATCATAAAAACCAGAAGGATAGACAAACCCCACAGGGCTCACGCCAAAATTTTCAGCAATAAAAAAAGCACTCTCAGAAATTTCCCAACTCAAAGTCTTAAAATCCAAAGTCGCCAAATTACGATGGTCAACACTGTGCGCCAAAATCTCAGTATCTCGAGTGATGGCATCTTTAATCTGCTCCAAATCCATATAACCACCATGCCCAACCTTTCCAGTGATAATGGCATTGGAAGCGCTAAATCCATATTTTTCCAAAAGCGGCAAAGCCGTAGCATGAAAGTCTTCTAGCCCATCATCAAAGGTAAAAATAATACTTTTTTCTGGCACATGGCCCTTAGCTAAATCCCTTAAATGAATCGACTGATAGCCATTGTTTTTCAAATATTCCAAATGTAATTCAAAAGTTTTTGGGGCGGTTGAAAGATTCCATCCCAGCGGATCCTGAGAATAATTAACCTCCCTAATATAGTGATACATCAAAACCGGCACCTTAGTATTCGTCTCCTCTATCACCTCATTATTACCAACAACATTAGCTTGTCCACTACAGCCCGCCAAAAATAGTACAGTCAAGATTAAACTCAATATTTTTTTCATACCCAATTAATACCATAGACTAAACCTCTTCCAAAAGATAAAATAAACCGGAATTTAACTCAACAACATGGCTCGACCAAAAATTTGTCTACTATTTGCAGGTGGAACCATCGGCATGGTTCGTAATCACAAAACCGGGGCACTGCAGCCAGCTTCAAGCGCTATTGATATCATCCGCGACTTTCCTGAAATCCAAAAATTTGTGCAACTTGATTTCAAGATGGTGGTCAATATTGATAGTTCAAATATGAATCCCAATCATTGGAAAGAAATAGCCAATAAAATCCACCAACTCTACGACAAATATGATGGCTTTGTAGTTGCTCAAGGTACTGACACCATGGCTTATACAGCCTCTGCATTATCTTTTGCCTTACAAAATCTCAGCAAGCCCATTGTCTTTACTGGTTCTTTGATTCCATTGACAGAGATTGGTTCTGATGGGCGCAATAACTTGATCTACGCCTGCCTCACAGCCAGCCAGGATATCGCTGAAGTTTGCCTGGTATTAGCTAATAAAATCATTCGCGGCAATCGTTCCAAAAAATATCATGAATCATTCGTAGCCGTTTTTAATTCACCAAATTACCCACTTTTAGGAGAATTAGGGCGCCCGATAGTGCTCCATGAATGGCGCAAAAAGCGTCGCAAGCGCAAACTACTTTTCTGTCCAGAATTTGATCCCAACATTTCATACCTCAAACTTTTTCCAGGTTTCGATCCCTTTATTTTGGATAAGGTTATTGAAAGGGGAGCGCACGGAATCATCCTCGAAGGTTTTGGTCCCGGCAACATCCCATTCCTCGAAAACTCCCTGATTAAAAGAATAGAAAGCGCCACCGAAAAAGGCATCCCAGTTGTAATTGCCAATCAAATGGAAAAGGGGATTACCAACCTCACAGCTTATGAAGCCGGAGTGGAAGCCGCCAAAGCTGGGGCAATCTCTTCTCACGATATGACCACCGAGGCCACTGTGACAAAACTGATGTGGACTTTGGCTAAAACCAAGAAGCTCCCCGAGATCCGCAAGATCATGGAGAGTGATTTGGCCGGTGAGATAGAAATTTAGGCTTTTAGTTGTGTGGCATTTTGCAATGCATTTATTGCTCTCTCCAGTGTTTGGTAAGTAATTCCTCCCACGTTAACTCTGCCATTTTGAGGTGCAAAGACACCCTCTCCCTCTAATGAGCTTAACTGTTCTCTAGTCCAAGCAGGTAGCTGAGCAAATAATCCTCGCCCATCTCTTAAAGAGACTAAATCACGTTCTGGCATACTATCTTCTAAAGTAGCAACAAGAGCATCTCTCACATGGGCCATTCTTGTAGCCATATCATCTAAATCAGCCTCCCAGCTACACAGCAGCAGCTCACTTTCAAGCACTTCAGCTACAGTTTTTGCCCCCAATGTTGAAGGCTGAGAATTTGTCGGGCGCACTTTTTTATTTGCCAGATAACTTTGGACATTTGTGGCAGTTTCCGGTTTTAGATTTGCAATATAGAGAGCTCCGGTGCGGGATTCTCCATAAAGGCCAGCATTTTTAGAATTGGATACGCAAACACAAACAGGTAATCCACTGGCAGCAAAAGCCTTTACTGCATAGTTATCCTCCTCAAGGCCATCAACCAGGCCATTGTAGGCAATATCCAAGACCACATTCATTTTCTTTTCAAGGCAGATCTCTATTAATTGATCCCACTGTTCATTATTTCTTCCTAAACCATCACCATTATATCCACAAACTTGAAACATAGCAGCTGTTCCATCAGGCATATCCACTAGTGTAGCAACACAGCTCTCATGATCATATTGTCCTGTTTCACGATTTTGATGTTGGTAGCTTTCTTGGCGAAGGTTTGCAAAAATTGCCTGATGGTTACCCCATCCTGGATCAAGCATGATAGTTTTATAAAACGAACCGTTTCCACTTAAAATTTCCTCTAAGTATTGTGATGATCTATGTAGAGCTCCTGTCCCTCCGCTTGTTTGCAGCCAAGCTAAAGTTTCGGGTTGTTTATCTTTTGAGCCACCCATTTGCTCCCAGACCTCATCACCAAAAACTAGCCGTCCTTGTTCTCTAAGGTAGGATTCAACGCCTACAGATCCAGCATAAGAGGTGTCTTCAAATGCTCTTTCTCTACCAACTTCCCTTATTGCATTAGGTACCCAAACTCTCCCAGGTTGCTCATCATCGGCAATTGCGCCAATTCCTAAATCAATTGGCTGAGCAATCCCTCCAGTTCGGTGATAGTCCTGCCAAGCCAAATCCACACGCTCTCGCATCGCCATATTGGCATCTAGCCCTGCAGCCGGTTGCTGCCAATCAACATCAAAGGCTGGTTCAATTCTATTTGCCCCCAAAGATTCGTTAGTCATAATATATTAGTTAAGAATATTTTTAATCCCCCAACATTTGTTCAAAGTATTTTCTCAGTTGCGCCTCGCTCCAATGCTCGGATTCATATGAAAGTCGTCCAAGATTAATCCCCAAAACATCTTCAGCATATTGGAATGCAGTATCTATTCCTTCAGGAAGCAAGCCATCAACTCGACACCAATTAGCCGCTGCATTGGCAAAACGAATCTTTTGCATCTCAGTATTTCGTTTCTTAGGATCTTTAATTTTTGCAAGTCTTGCTTGGATCTCCTGATCTTGAATCCACTCCGGATTTTGACCAGTATTTATTAAATAAAATTTTACTTTTTTAGGAGCCCTTACATTGTCTCTTCTGGCTATTTCCTTTTCCAACATAAAGCGCCTCGTTGCCACTAAATTTTCACAAGCGGCACCCCCGGCTGTCGCAAATTGTCCGGCAAATTCATGAATTGCCCCGGTACTTTTTACAGGGTCATCACTATCTTTAGTACCATTTGGCACATTGGCGTATTCTCCATAGCACTGCATATAAGTATCAAGGTCAGCTAATTGCTGGACACAAGCATCAGCTTCGACTCCCTCAACATTAAGTAATTGATTAGTTGAAAGTACGAATAATCGAGCCGCCATTTCTTGCTGATGCAGAGATTCGAGCTCATCATCTACCTGAATAACACGGCTATTTGTCGTCTCTGTTACGGTCCCATTTTCCGCTAGTGGCAAAGTTTTACGCGCCACAATTTTAGTGGAACTCACAAGGTTATCAAGGCGCGTAAAGCGACCTTTTTCATGCGTTACAGCGCAAAGACCTTTGATTGGATTATCAGAAACCTGCAGCTGCCCCATATCATCTCCAGCCGAAAACAGCCTAAAGCTTTGAACATTGGTCAAGCCAGCAGCCTGCCCCTTAATTGTCTTCTTTCTATGATTTTTCATCACATCAAAAAGCACTCTCAAACTTTTCATCATCACCCTAACAAATTGCTCCATTTCACTTTTTCCCATCCCAGATTGTCCCTCAAAAATTGTGTGATTATGAGTATAATTATTATCAACATCTTCAATTGTAGTTGCCATATCACGACCGGCCCTGCCCCAGAATAGCGTCGTTCCATGAAATGGAATTGTCATCGCAGCAAAGGCCTCAGCATCAGTCATCTGCCGCCCTTCTGCAGGATATTTGAATCGTCCTTGTTCAGGTTGTGTAACCTCTCGGCCAGTTCTAGCCAAAATTTCAGTAGCTTCTTGCAGTTGCCTGGTTGCCACCATCTGAAATAAAGCCTTTTTAAATGGGCCAAAATAATCTAATTCACGTCCCTCACCATCTTTACCAGCTCCCACAACATAAGTCATGGCACCATTTCTACTAGTATGATGGAATCTTTTGTAATCAGCAGAAACTTCTTTTTGCCCACCATCCTTTCCTTGTACAACACCTTCAACGCCCTCAAAAACTTCGTCTGGCACTCCCAAAAAGAAAACATCAGGGTTTTGAGAAACTTCGTCTTCATCGAGCAGCACACCAATTTCAGCAAAAAGATCTTTCAAGCCAATAATTCCCTGAGCCCCACGCGGCACAACAAGCACACTTGGTTTACCAGAAATTCGACAATTAAGAATATCAAATTTTTCTTTATCCAACTCAATGCTTTTTAGGTTGTCCATCAAAATATTGCCATTTGTACAACAAGCCAAATCACTTCTTTTTGAACCTCCAAAAAAGAGATCAGCACTCAAAGGCGGCAAATCAAATTCACCAACAGTATTAAGTTTCCCCATCCCCCCTAAATTTTTAGCATGGTGATGTTTAGCTGTCGGGCTTTTAGAAATTTTAACAACAGAAACAACTCTTTCATGAATTCTCTCAATTCCATTAATAATACTACGATAATCCTCATCATTAATACGTACATCCTCAGCAAATTTAAAGCCAGTTTCTTGCAGCTGAATCACAAATTGAGTGGCTGCATTAGTGACAACTCTAATAAAGTCACTTGGATCAAATGGCTTTGCCCCTTCAGCATGCTTAGCCTGTGTGACATTTCTCTCTAGCCAAGTGATTTTTCTATGCCAAGTTAATAATGCGATTTTAAAGGCAGTAGCCAATTGTTTTAAATCTTCAGGAGTTAATCCCTCCGGGTTATCAAAAAAGCGCTCAAATAAAGGTAAAGAAGCAAGATGCTCGCTACCTAATAATTCCCTAAACTTAGGATGCTTAAAGACTTCAATAGGATCGCAATCCACACCGGCCTTAAGGTCGTCAGCACCAAAAAAAAGGGGACTCAAAACTTCATCTCTCACGCTTGCCCCCGCATCAATTTCTGCCATATTTAATTTAGTGATTGGAGATCTTTATACCACGCTGTTCAAATAATCACCAAAAAACCTTCTCCGAAGTTTGCCTACCATCAACAAAGCCGCTTCATAAAGGAAAAAATCTCTCATGTGGAAGTCTAAGGTGGGATTGATCCCACTTTTTGATCACCGCTTGACAAAATTGCTTGACACATGCTATCATGCAGGCATGGACATAGAAACAACAAATCGCAGCCTTCTCCGCAATTACAAACTGCTTAAAACCAAACTCCAAAGTGGGGAAGCGGATAATATCATTGTGCCTCAATCCGATGGCTCAATTTTAAAAATCACGATGGAAACTGCCAAAACGCCTTACAGTAAAATGAAATTACTGGTTAAAAACAACCCCTTCAAAAATCTTAAGCGTCCTCACGAGGACATCATTTAATGTATATTTTAGATACCAATATTTTGATCTACTACCTGCAAGGTAACGCCAAAGTTATTGAATTTCTTGATGCACTCTGCCAGGAAAAATTTTACATCAGCATAGTGACTCGTCTAGAGTTGCTCATTGGAGCCTCCAAAGAGTCACAGAGTCTGGACTCATTGGAGGAAATCCTCGACCAATGCGTCAACATCAGCATGGACAAAAAAATCGTTAAAGAAGCCTTAAAGATCAAAGGGAACGCTATGAAATCTCTCAAATTCAAAGACCTCATCATCGCCGCCACAGCATTAACATCTCAAAAAACTCTCATCACCTCAGACAAAGATTTTCAGAAAATCAAAGGGCTCGACATCTTATTTTTCACTAGCAAACACTAACAAGGCCCATTTTTCCTCGGGGAAAAGTGCTAAACAAGCCACAGGAGAAAGCCGTTCAGCAAAAACTAGCCGACAGGGATGCCGTCTACTTCAACGTGGTCCGGCTCAACTCTTTAATATGGTGGGTCGGCCGGGATTCGAACCCGGGACCATCGGCTTAAAAGGCCGTTGCTCTACCAACTGAGCTACCAACCCATATTTTCAAAACGCCAGTATTTTATGGCTTTAGACCCGCAAACGCAAGGCAAAATTATCACCCCTGATGCCGAGTAGAATACAAGCTGTGGATCAAGAAAGATAATGCTGGCACCGAAAGCAAGAAATTGCTGTTACTGACAATAGAACGAATAATAGGAGATGAATTATACACACCCCAAAGAGCAATCTGTTGAGACTCTTGTCCAGTACCCATAAAAGGTACGCCACTGACAAAAACTAGAATAGCGCTGAGTATCAAGCCAGCACTCATTACAGCATAAATTACGCTTAAAAACATTCTCACAATAGCAGATCTGTCATCAGTTGTTTCTACATCAAAGGCTCCTCTAACCGCAAACAAAATTACCAAAACTACAAACACAAAAACTTTCACAAAAATAATAGCCTCTTCATCACTGTTAACAGCTGCAAATTCCAAAATATTAGTAAAAATAGGTGAACCACTAAAATATTTCTCAAAAAGATTACCGGTAGCATCAGCCGCCATCATCGAAACATAGGTTCCTAAAATCACCTTCAAAGTATTATCACGGCCAATAATAAAGCTATAAGCCAGGATCACTACAAAAAACACGATTACAAACAGGTCCCAGGAGAGAGTGATATTCATATTGAAAGAATGAGTACTATCCTCAACATATTAATCCCAATCACCCGAAAAAGCCACCTTTTTTCACATCAATCTTTCCTTCCTCCGCAAGCTGATCATAAAGCTCTTTTTCTTTCTTAGATAGCTTTTTGGGAATCTCAATTTTCACCTTCACCAAGTGGTTTCCGTGACCACCACCGGCTTTATGCACCCCTTTGCCTGAAATTTGAAAGACTTTGCCATCTTCTGTTCCAGCTGGAATTTTAATAGTTTCCTGACCGTGCAGGGTTTCTACAGTTAGCTCTGTTCCAATTATTGCCTGTAAAACATGAATAGTCTCAGTCACATGAATATCCAATCCATGACGCAAAAATCTTTTACTCGGATCAACAGTTAATTCAATATATAAATCTCCAGGAGGACCACCCCTTACTCCACCTTCACCTTTACCAGATAAACGCATTGTAGAGCCATTATCAACTCCAGAAGGAATTTTTACTTTTACCCGTTCTTTAATCCTCTCTCTGGTAGAACCATGACAATTTGTACAAACTTTTTCCGGCAATTTACCATTTCCATGGCAGCTACCACATCTCCTTGATGTAGCCATCTGCCCCAAAATTGTATTACGAACCTCTCTCACCTCACCACTACCGCTACATTCCTTACAAGTGATAATCGAACTACCAGGCTCAGCGCCATTACCTTTACACTTTTTACAAGTATCGGGCTTAGTGATTTCCAGCTCTTTTTCACAGCCAAAAACGGCATCTTCAAAAGAAATTCTAATGCGGGCTTCAATATCGTTACCTCTTACTGGACCTTGGTTTTTACCACGACTGCTGCGGCCTCCACCGGAAGCCCCGCCACCAAAAAATGATTCAAAAATATCGGCAAAATCGCTACCGCCACCAGAAAAATCAAATCCACCAAATCCTTGACCACCACCACCGCCGAAGCCTCCTGCCCCAGGCCCACCAGCAGAACCAAAAGTATCATACTGCTGCCTTTTTTGTTTATCGGAAAGAGTCTCATAGGCCACATTAATTTCCTTGAATTTTGTTTCTGCATCTTTTTCTCCTTTGTGTTTGTCAGGGTGCCACTTTAAAGCCAACTTGCGATAAGCAGCCTTAATTTCGCTTTCACTAGCTCCCTTTTTTAGCCCCAAAATTTCATATAGGTCCTTCTGCGCCATTTCAAAAAGTTAAACGCTACTTCAACCAGTATAAACCTAATCAAAAGGCTTGTCTAGCACTCTAGGTGGGTGAGTGCAAGAATTCCACTCTTAAAAATTTAGAAAAATTTTAGATTGGCCTGATAAAGTTTAAATAAGAAAGCTCGACATTAGTATTACGATATCGTAATATATTAAGGTAACACTAATCAAAGCTTATGAATAAAACAAAAAGCACCCGTATTTCTGCTTTATTACCCACTGGTTTAGTCAACGACATGAAAAATCTTGCAGAAAAAGAAGAAACTACTCAAAGCAATATAGTAAAAATGGCCTTAGAATTTTGGCTTAAGAAAAGACTGGAAAAAGACACTAAGGCATTGTCAAAAATAAATTTTGATGATTTACCAACAGAGGATGAGTGGGGGACTATTCAGTCAAAAATCTAAAATGAAAATATCTCAAGCTGACATTTATTTGGCAGAATTAAATCCAGTAAAAGGCCATGAACAGGCCGGTTATCGGCCAGTTCTAGTTATACAAAACAACATTCTCAATAAAAACTTAAATACAGCGGTAATTGTTCCAATCACTACAAATCTCAAGGCCAAAGGCCTGCTCACTACATTTTTCCTACCAGCAGAAACCTCAACTCTTCCAAAGGATTCAGTAGCTCTTCTTTTTCAAATAAGAACCCTAGACAAAAAGCGTCTTAAAAAGAAAATTTCCAATTTAGGGCCACAAGTATTTCTAAAATTAAAAGAGCAGCTTAAATTTATTTTTTAACTTAAAAATTATTGACCACTCAAGTTGGTTAGTGTAATATTAGTGTGTAATTATTATATATATATAGTATATGACCTCACTAACAATTAATTTAGAGGAATCCCTCAAAGCGACCACTCAGAAAAAGGCCCAAAAAGATGGAGTAACTCTTACATTTATCGTAACTCAAGCATTAAAGGCTTATAATGAGGATAAATTAAAATTTGGCTTGGTTTCTGATGATGAAGAAGTTACAGCGTCTTTTGATGTATCTACAAAAGAAGGGAAAAAGGCTTGTATTAAGGATTTTGAATCACTTATTAAATGAATAAGATTATTCAGCGCACCAGAAGGTTTGAAAAATCTTTTGGAAAGTTAAACGTAAAAACACAGAAGTTGTTTATAAAAAAACTTAGAATTTTTATTAATGACGAATATCAATCTTCTTTAAGAACTCATAAGTTGAAAGGAAAGCGTAAAAATGAATACGCGTTTGCAGTTACGGATGATATTAGAGCGATTTATGAGAAACGAATACAAAAGGGTAAAGAGATTTTAGTTTTCACGTTTGTGGATATTGGTGGGCATAATAGAGTTTATTAAGTCAGCATCCCGTGTCTACTTTTTGGGGTACAGATCATGGTAGCGCCAAGGGGACGTCTCTCCCCATTTCTTCGAAACGGGGCCCCGAGACATGACCCTTCGGGCCTTCGAACCCTGTAAGTTCTCATCGGTCGTACATGTTGAAAAACCATCTCCACCTTCGGCAGAGCTGTTTTTCCAATGGTAGCGCCAAGGGGAATCGAACCCCTCTTTCCGCCGTGAGAGGGCAGCGTCCTAGCCGATAGACGATGGCGCCATAGTCTTCTTAAGTGGGCCAGGCCATTCTAAATCGGCCGGCTCCAAAGGTCAATCAAAACTCCTTCAACACATACCCACCTGGCCCAGCCCACCTAGCCCAGCCATTTTAACAAACGTAAAACAGTCCTTCCACCCATACTAGTTTTTTCAGAAAAACGGCACTAATAAGCCATGTTTTGAGGATAAAGTGGGATTGATCCCACTTTTCTACTTTTGCCGCCCTCCCCCCATCAACACCCAAAACTTTCCCAATCAAAAAGGGCCGCTACACTCAATGCAGCGGCCCTTCACTCTAATCAAATATTTACAACGCTAGATCCAAAACGTATTCCACAAAGTCTCCACCAACCAGATCCATCTTTAACATCAATGAAACGATTTTAGCCACTTCTCCACGTTTCAAGTTATTTTCTGGACCAAATTTCCCCTCACCATATCCGCTTACAATCTTGTTTTTGGCAGCATAGCTTACGTATTGACCAAACCAAGCTTTAGATGAAACATCATTAAATTCATCAGTTACAGCCTCTTTGGAAACATCAATACCAGCAGCACCAAGCAGCACTTTCATGGCCTCAGCACGTGTGATAGTGGCGTTAGGCTTAAATTTATTTCCACTATAGCCATTTACGATACCATTTTCTTTGGCGGCTTTCACGTAACGCGCATACCATTGCCCCACGGCTACATCGCTAAAGTCAGCAGGCATCGCTTTGACCTCAGTCTCAGTCAAGACAGCAACATCAAAGGCCTCAAGTACCACCTTGGTAAATTCCGCACGAGTGACATTTTTATCAGGACCAAATGTGCCATCAGCGTATCCTTTCAAGATATCTTTGCCAACAAGATCGACAATATGTTCTTTGGCCCAATGGCTTACTGTATCGCTAAATTCCCCAGCCTTAAGTTTAATCACTTCAACGACCACTGTGTCATCCTTCATCACCGCAAATTTCGTGAAATGGTCAACCATTACTTCCATCACTAGTTCTCCTTCGGCTGTTTTCTTTAATTTTCCACCATCACCTGCTAAAAGCCATTCTTTAGTAGAATCACTATAATAATAAGCAGCCAACTTAGCATCAAGATCTGTGCCACTTTTTACAGGAATCAAAAGTGTAACTTTAGTATTAAATTTCAAGCTTGCATCAGCAGAGCCAACTTCATAAACATCACTTACCTGGCTATGGCTTGCAGGTGCAGCAGCCTCAAGGGTTACCTTAGTTGGTGCCGTAATTTTACCTGTATAGGCATTACCTTCAGCATCAGTAACTTTTAGGTTATCTGTTAAGACAACTGCGGCAATTTTTTCATCAGCTGCTTGTAAAGTTGCTCCATCACCTGTAACTCCTGTTTGTGATGTTGAGACCTCTGCGACAACGGTTTCACTAACAATTACAGTCGTAAGGTCAGAAATAGTAGTTACTTTCGCCACAGAGCTATTTGAGCTGCTTGATGATGAGCTTCCACCACCACCAACTCCGCCTCCTCCACCGCCTCCACCACTTGGGCTTGGACTTGGGCTTGGGCTAGGACTTGATTCTTCTACAACTACAACTGGTGAGCTTGCCACAACGACTGCAAAGTCAGTCAAATGGGGTACCTTTCCACAAGCGGTATCGTTTGCAGGATCAATTGTAAATCCTCCCTCAACAGGAATGTATTCATCTCTTTCAGGCGAACGATAAGTTAGTTGTAGGTCAGCCTCAGTAGACCCAGATGGTAGTTGATCAACGTTATCAGCATAATTAATACAGATATCCATATTTCCACTTAGGGTTTTTATCTCTACATCAGAGGAGTCAGTTGCCCCAACGCTATAAAGTGTATTTCCAAGCGGTGCAAAAGATTGACTCTCAGGGGCGTCAGCGGTTTTTTCGAGTGAAAGTGTTGCATTTCCACTTCCACCACCTATTGCCCCAGCTGGAATAACAATATTGATATCGGTATTGTCATCATCGTTAACGCTAGTACCTCCACTACTAGACATGGATCTTGTCGCAGTCTTTGTTACGTTTGTAGCATCTGCAGTCAGGGTTACATCACTATTTGGCACATCACTACCTGAAACCGTCACAGTAGTTTCCAAAGTTGTCTTTGCATTTCGAGGAGCGGTCGCTTTAATAGTCCATACCCCATCATTAACAGGAAGGCTATATGTACCATCAGTATCAATTGGTGCAGACACTGTTTTTCCATCTGCACTGGTAGCACTGACATATCCTTGCTCAACCGGTGTAGAACCATCAGCTTCATTGATAGTCCCTGTAATCACACTATCTGCAAGAGCCAGACCATTACTAGCTGTGTCATTAAAGTTTTGAGTTACAGGGTCAGCGGTTAGGGTCACATCACTCGAAGTTACAGCAGGCATATATCCGGCAATGGATGTTGAGATACTATAGTCCCCAGCTTTAAGGTTCATGGCATAATTACCTGAAGTATCTGCAATAGTTGATTGTACAATCCCTGTAGTTGCCTCAACTGCCGTCACCAGAGCACCTGGCAATACTACACCATTTTCATCTGTAATCGCCCCAGTCATTGCTACAACAGTAGTTCCAGAAAGGTCAATTGTAGTAGTAGCCCCAGTAGTTGCAGTGCCGGTAAATTTACCGATTCCAGCAACATCAACAAAGTAGTCATATGTATCATCACCACCATCTAATATTGGAGCAGCAATTACTGTGCTTGTACTCAAATCATCGGCACTTGTCCCTCTACGTACAAATTTATCATCTGTATTTTTGATATCAATAAAGGCCGTCATCGTATCTGTGCCACCGGTAAAGGCAAAAGTTATGTTTCCGGTAGTTTTTGCCAGGCTGAGTGTTGTATTAGTTGTTACTGCGGAAGGTGTAATCGTAGAGATTTCACCATTTTCAGGAGTAAAGGTGTTAACTCTGTATTTTTTTGATCCACCTGCCAAAACAGCAGCTTCATAGGCTCCATCAGCATCAGTAGTAGTCATTTTAAATTCGCCACCAAAAACCGGTTTGTTATTTACGGTATCCCATTCTTCAATCATCACTGGCGCATTAGCTAAGTTGGTGCCATCAATTGCGAGGACTCCACTTAGGGTTACACAAGTACCTGTAGTCGGGGTGATATTTTGGCTTGATAGACTTGCTGTTGTAACAACAACTTCCTTGGAGAATGTTCCACAGATATCCCCACTTTTATCAGGTGGCATAGCTGACTCTACAGTCCAAGTGCCCGCATCTACAAAGAGAGAGTATGCTCCACTTGAATCAGTCATTCCTCCAACATTATTGCCGTTGGCATCTAAAGCAAAGACCGGTGCATAAGCAATTGCTTCACTGTCAGCATCAAGAACTTTTCCAGAAATTGTATAATCAGACTTCTTTAATTTCATCACAAGTGGGTTGGCATCAGTGATCTGCTTACCATCAAAATAAATATCTGGATCGCTACCAGCATCAGCTCCGTCAGGCCTTACATCAATTTGCTTAAACTTAGAAGGCAATCCCTCTTTATAGGCACCAATTTCATATGATCCAGTTTGCCCCACATTGATGGTAAATGCTCCAGTTGAATCAGTTGTTGCATTTGCAGTGGCCCCAATTCCTTGTGAATGAGCAAAGACATTAATATTAGAAAGGCCATTGCCTGAGCCATCTTTTATCACACCTGTAATCGGAATATTAGCTGATTTAAAGGTAAATGTGATAGTTTTTGTGGCACCATTGATGCTCACATTTTGAGGTGTTCTTGATCCTGCCGCAATGGTAGGCGTACCACTCAAGTCGCTTACCTTGATTTCAGCAGGTGGTGGTGGGGTACCAGTTAAGGCTATTGGTTTGCTGCCTGTAGAAGATTTTGATAATGCTGGCCCAACTCCCAAGTGCCAAAATCCTTCGTCACCAAGTTTGATTGGATAACCTCCGGAGTTAGCAGTAGTCACGTTTGATAAGGTTTTTGTTACAAATGATCCTGGACCACCGGCAAATATGTCTATGTCAGCTCCCCCAAAGTTAAATGGGTCTCCATTTTGATCAACAAGTTTAATTGTTGCAGTAACAGAAGCTCCAGCTGCATCAGCAGATCCTAAAACAATCGTTTCTGATTTTGTTTGACCACCATTTACACATATTGGCTCTGGCCTCATCTGACCAAAATAATCCACTCCACCTAGAGCAACAAATGAATCAGTCTTAAAAAAGTAACAACCATCAACCAAATTGCTAAAGACGACTGCAGCAGCGGTTACATCTGCACTACCAGCATCTGTGATCAGGCCATCTGTCAGAGTTAATTGCTTGTCTAAAGGGCCAGCAGGGCCGCCACCATACAAAAATACACCACCATCTGCTCCAGCAACACCACTGCTATTACCAGCCGCAACCTTCAAGTTGATAGTATTACTTCCTCCAGCTGAGATAAAGTAAGGCATAGAAGTCTTAGTTACCAAGACATCCCCAGCCCTAATGACTTTAATCCCCAGAGTCACTCCACCGCTATCCGGTCCTTTTGGAATAGCTGGATTCTGTATACCAGAAAGATCAATCATGTATTGATCATTTGCTCCAGGAGTACCTGTGACATCTAAGGCAATGGTTACAGTCCTATCTGTGGCATCAGGTAAGACACCATCTCCACCGCCAAAAGTGGTGTCAAAGGTGATCGTCCCAGAGCCATGTTGTTGATTAAAATCATTATTAAGTGGTGAGTAACTATCGCTAGTCGCATTTGTTACAATCGTTCCACTTGGATAGGTCAAAACAATTTGATCTTCATCCGCAAGCACAACTCCAGGATTAAATCCTACTTGGAAAACATTAGAATCTTGACCAGCCATTGGGTTAAATGGAAAGGCGTGAGCAGCACCACCAAATATTGCTTGATCAGGCGTAAATCCGCCAAAGTCTCCAGGGTTAAACTCTGTACCGGCAGTAAATCCACCGCCACCATCACCATTAAACGCACCTGCAAACATTCCCAAATCTTTACCGATTATGTCTGTTGAGCTGTTTTTAATAATGCCTTTTCTCATGTTGGCACTTGAGGCTGTCACAATTGCTGTGCCTGCCAAATCTGTTACCGCAGCATTTACAGTAAGCAGAAATTTTTTCCCTCTGTCGGCCTCAGCAGTTGGTAGTCCAGAAAGGATCACCTTGTTAGCAACTGCATCATAAGAAAGAGTTGCACTTGAACCACTCAGCACATCACTAGTAAATGTCCCAGAACCAATTGAGGTTTCCTTTGTTAATGTGTAGTTAGCAAGTTTAAGTACACTTGCTGCATAAGCTGCATCTACTTGTGTATCATTGTTCATTGGTTCATTAAAAATGATTGAACATTCAAATTCGTTACAATTAGCTTCTTTAAGAGACGGAGCCGTAGTGTCAGAAGCTCCAGTTGTATAGCTAATTGTTTGAGCAGAAGCAAAGGTCAACGCTGTAGTACTTTGGATGCTAGTACTAAATTGAATACTGTAATTAGTATTAGGTAAAAGTCTAGAATCGGGAATCACAAAGACAGTATTTCCTGCAGGATGGTATTGCACACTGGCAGCAACGGCAGTTCCACCACGTGATACTGTGATATTTGAAGAAGTCACCGTCAGGGGGTTTATCGGTTTACTAAAACCAAACTCAAATGCCCCTGTATTTACTCCCACATCGGTAGAGCCACTTGTTAGCATAGGAAAAACAGTGATATTACCCGTATCAGCAGCTTTCACTGGAAATGAAGACCTAAAAGCCACATTTGCTACAGAATCTGGAGGCAGTAATTTTGCTCCATTTAAGTTAGCTGCTCCGCCCAGTACCTGTACTTCGTATTCCAGCCCAGCTGTTAGTGGAGATGATGGCGTGATTACCACGTCTTGTTTAGTTGTATTATCAATCGCTACGCCTATAGTTACATCGGTTACTCCCTGTTTTAGTTTGACGGTGCTTGTAGTGACAGTACTTGTGTCCATTGGCTCGTTAAACTTCAAAAGGATCTTACTATTTGTATAGGCTGATACTCCTGGAGGAGGCGTTACCGATGACACCATCGGAGGCATATTCAAACCTCCACCTCCAAAATTTTCAGCACTGTCAGTGATGGCTCCACCCCCTGTACTAAATCCCAGTTGATAACCACCTCCAGGTCTATTTCCTTCAATAGATTGGTTTGATTCCGATAGCACTTTTTCGGTCATTACCAATGTATAAAAAGTATTGGCAGTTAAGTTACTAGAAGGGTCTATCACTACAACATTGTTGTCTCCGGGAAACAAGACTGAGCAGTTTCCAGAATCAGTTTTTGTAGGACAGTAGCTGACGGTACTGGCAATTTTAGTGGTACCATCATCACTTGTTAGATAGGTGTTTCCTGGCATCTGGCCTTGCACACTTACAGAATCAAGAGGTTGATTAAAACCAATTTTTATAGTTTTATCCAGCGGTACATGATTTGATCCAGCTGGTGGATCAGAAAAAACTGGATGCACCGGTGGCGCAAATGAGCAGGCACCTGAAGTAACATTGAAATTAGCTCCTGTTACATTGGACGTTTGCAAAAATACTTGTTTATCTTTTGCACAAATATCTTGCTTAGTTACGATCACTTCTACCGGTGTGTTGTTAGGTAGTCCGGTCAAAGTATAATCACCTAAGCCATCTGTAGTGGTTGAGGCTATCGCAAATCCTCCTGCAAACACATACATTCCAATCTCTGCAGACTCACTGCTAACATTTGTCACCCTTCCTGAAATTGTTCTTGATCCAGCGGCAATTGTGTTTACCACAAACGGAGCAGCTTTACAGGCAGCAGCTGATACAGCTAAATTTTCCGGCAAGGCACAAAAATATCTTACATTCCCCTCATTATCAGAGGCCTCTAAGCGGTATTCAAATTTATCACTACTCTTAAAACCATCCACGTTAGGCGTTACACACTTTCCAATTCCTTTAGAATTTGCATCACCAGAGGCAGATTCGCAGATAACTAATGCCTCCGAAGACGATATATCAGCACCATAATACAATTTCATATAACTATCTGTATCGGTGTCTGTATAAAAATCGGCACCTGGCGTTTGATCATCAATCACCTCTAGGTTAAACGTAGCCGCTACACCGTTTATAGCCGTATTAACGGGCACAGTAGCAATGATCGGTGGATTAGTATCTGCCACCACATCAGAAGTAATGGTTACCGCTGTGCTACAAGTAACCTTAGATCCAGAAGGAAAAACTTGAGCAGCAACACACGCCTTGTAATCACCTGCAACAATTGTGGCAGCATTAGCATCGGTAGTTACAGATTGAGGCGCAGTAAAAGTAGTAAATTCTAATGGTATTGATTCGCCTGCTCCTATTGCACTCTCTAGATCTCCCTCTATAAGATCGGGGTCACTTGTTTTTATTAGGTATACCCCATAGCCCATGAGGTTTTCCCCTCCCGTGGCGGCTGCAACGTCCCAAGTGACTGTAAAGTCACGGCCATCGATGCCTGGGCCGGTAGTATCATTATCAGCTAAGGTTACAGTATCCAATCCTGTTATCGCTGCAAATGCAGGCACAGCATTAAACACAAAAAGAGTCATCACGATCGAGAAGATCGAGATATAAGAAACAAATCGTTTTAATCTCAACATAGGACGAGGGGGTTAGGAGGTTGGTATAAAAAATTAATACAAAATTGTGTATACAAAATGAGTACACACAATACATTATCAACATTTGGGTAGGGCATATCAACTAATTGAAACTGACAGATTCGAGGTTTATTGACTACCTGCGCATTTTTGTCCAAAGTTTTTTCAAGGAATGCCAGATACCCCGATCAGCTAGATATTTTAGAGAGCTCGACAGTCTGCCAAATCTGGGTAGTCGCACGCCTTTATCTGGAGCCACTAATGGCGAATCAAGCCATGAAATCAGCGGAGTCAATACCCCTAAGTAATTACACTCGTTTTCGATATAATTTTGCCCCGCTTTACCAAAATCCCTGAATTTTTGGGTCCTCAACTCTCCGCCACCTCGCCATTCGTCATACATTTTACAAAGAGCTTCTCCAAGATTTTCGGCATTTCCACTCCTCGCTCCAATCCCTGCTCCGGCCCGTCGAACTTCATAAGAAATTTCACTGCCCAAAGTCGTCACCACCGGCAATCCAAATTTCATCATCTCATTAAGACGGTTTCTAGCGCCTGTGGCAGTTTCCACGCACTTCCTATCAACATTAATCCCACAATCGCTCCGAGAATAAATATATGGAATATCCGCTGTCTCCACCCACCCCAAAAAGACAAAGCGCTCCTTAAACGCAGACCCCTCTATCATCTCTTTAAATCTAGCAAAAGTTTTATTATCAAGTCCGGCAATGCTGCCACCCGTTGAAACAAAATGCAGCTTTTCGCATTTTTCCATTGCAGCGATCACTCCTTCAAAAAGAGTCACCTCGTCGACCCAGGTGTTATATCCACCCATCCATAAAAGTGCAAAAGCCCCGTGCGGTACATTTTTAAAAATTTCTGGCTTCTCCTTAAAATCCTGCTCTCCATCAAACCACTGCGTGCCATTTGGAATGTGTTCGCAAAAATTATAACCAAAGCTCTCACCATTGAGTCGCCCTAGCTGGGCTAACTCACCCAAAATCGCATAACTTTCAGTCATCGAAACCGCCGAAATTTTATCAGAGCGCATCAAAATCTCCCTCTCCATTGCTAAATAATGGGGGATATAGGCATTGCTCCCAGCCTTAAAAGCCTGCGCCTGCGCCTCCGCCATCACCCAGCCATTCAAATCAGCCCAAAATGGCGCCTCCGATTTTATCTGGGCCGCGATATAAGCTGGATATGTATTTACTCCTATTATTGCATCCGGCTGAAATTCATCATGAATCTCGCTCAAGCCATTCATCAAGTCGGGATCATTTTTAGAAAAACGATATTGGGCAAAATCCTCTGATTCGCAAATTTCTCGATACTCCGGCTCCTTGTCATAACACTCCGGCATGGCGATGGTCACTAGTCTCACCTGGAAGTGTGGCCTTTTGACAGAACCAAAAGCATTTCCCTTATCCGCGATCACGGTACCACCTTCGCGCAAAAAAGGCTGCACAAATTGCCAGGTCCTCAAGGCCGCTGCAGGGCGTGATTTTGTATTTTCATCGGGAAGTGGGGAGCTACCCACGATAAGTAAACGTTTCATAGCCAAATAGTAGCACATTTCAAAATTTGTAAATACTCAAAAGGCTCCAAAACCAAAAAGCATTCCAGCGCGCACGTCAAATTTTGAATGTGCGGCGAATGTGCGATGATCATGCCATGAATGTGTGGCGATCATGCCATGAATGTGCGATGAATACGCCATATTTTTGACTTTTTGTCACGGATTTTCCCGGGAAAAAATGGGGGATTTTAGAATTTTCCCAGGGAAAAACAGGAACTTGGGGATGATTCGCGGTATCCCAATCCTGGGTTAACCCAGAAATCCGCACGTCAAACGGCTTATTCAAGGCATAACTAGGCGGACTCCCCGGGATATCCCCGAATTTCACCTGTGCAAATTTTGTGCGTCTAACTTGGGGTGTGCGATTTTCTCAAATCTAAAATTATTTTACTTTTGGAAAAAACAGTCGCCCCGGAAAAGGAGGGCTTTTTGATCCGCGCCCATCCCACTCGCCCATACCTTATATATACAACAATCCAAAAATCACAAAACAGAGAGAAACCCGTCAAGGGTAAAATCACTATCTCTAGCGTCACCATATCCTTTAAATATGTCAACCACTTTTTTGAAACAAAAAAAGATTTAAACAGTTATAGAGTGTGAACCCGAAAAACGCAGAAGAAAGAGAATATCAGAGGCCGGACTTATCACTTTCCTCCTTTTTGCACCACGCATTAGAGGAAAAACGTCTAATCACCAGATTGACGTTGACTAGTCGCTTTGATAAATTCTGTTCTGATGAGGAATAAAACCCTCAGCTATACCTGTGTATATTTAGATCTTTGACATCGGCATGAGCACGCATCTAGACGTTCCTCATTGGCCAGCGGTAAAAACAAAAAGCTTATTATAGCAACAAAACTGTCTTTCATGATTCAACTCTTGGTCGAGATTTGAGTCAATCTGAGACTTTATGAAAATTAAACAAAAAAACTTTTTATCTGTTTTGCAAATTTTATAAATTATATTTAACCCACAAAGTTTATGATTAAACTTAGAAAGGTTATTGCCTCACTTGGTGTGGTGGCAATTCTATCTACACTTGTGGTATCTACAGCAGTTTCTGCTGGAACTTTCGGTGATGTGCCTGCCTCTGAATGGTATGCTCCACACGTTGAGGTTCTAGTTGATGCTGGTGTTCTTGATACTGCAAACGCAAACTTCCGTCCTGCTGATACTCTGAGCAGAGCTGAAGCTCTTAAATTAGCTATCGTAGTTTGTGGAAACGAAGGAACAACTGATATCAGTTTCCCTGATGTTTCTGCTAACGACTGGTTTTACGGTTACGTACAAACTGGTGTAGCTAACGGAATCATTAACGGTAACGCTGATGGAACATTCGCTCCATTAGACGCTGTTAACCGCGCTGCATTCTCAAAAATGGTTGTAAATGCATGTGACCTTCCTGCTAGTTCTATGACTAGCCCATTCTCAGACGTTGCAAGTGGAGCTTGGTATCACGATTCAGTGATCACAGCTTACGCTTGGAGCATTGTAGATGGTTACTCAGATGGTACTTTCCGTCCTGACGCTAAAATCCAAAGATCAGCTGCTGCTAAAATCGCAGCCGTTGCTATGGACCCAGTTGAAAGGGTAGCAGGTGCGACAGATGACACTACTGTTGATGATACAACAGACACAACTACTAGTTACAGTGGTGACTTGGTAGTTTCTCTAAATGCTGATAGTTCTGTTGGTGCTACTCTTCCATCAGGAGCTACATCTGTAAAGATGGCTTCATGGGATTTTACAGCTAAAACTGGTGCTACTCTTCTTAAGAGTCTAACTATTAAGCGTTATGGTGTTGCAACTATGCCAGGAACTCATCAGGTTTACCTTTACGAAGGTAATTCTAGATTGACTTCAGGTAAGGCTGTAAACAGCACTACTAACGAGGTTAACTTCGGAAACCTTAACTACGCAATCAGCTCAGGATCTACTAAGACCCTGACTCTACGTATGGATGTAGGTGATAATAGTTCTGGTGTTTCTGGAGAAGTTGGTTTCCAAATCGAAAACGCTGAGGCAGTTGTCGCTGGTAGCGATAGCGTTGCTGGTAGCTTTCCAGTTAAGGGTGATAAATTTATCATCTCTACTATTGCTGGTGGTACAGTAACTGTTGACGTAAACGGTACTCTAACAAATGCTTCAGTAGGAGAAAAAGGAGCTACTGTTTCTAAATTTAAGCTTTCAGCTAATAGCGAAAAGGCTTCAGTTGAAGAAATTGGTCTTTATATTTCTGGTACTGTAAGTACTGCTGATGTTAGAAACCTAAAGCTTTACGGAGCTGGTAAATCAGATCCTATTGCTGAGGTTGATGCATTAAATTCTAAAGATGTTGCTCAATTCATGCTTGATACGCCTTACGATATCCAAAAAGGTGATACACGTACATTCTATGTAACAGCTGAATTCAATTCAGGTCGTACAGGTGATACTGTTCTTGCCTATATTGATGAGAGTACAGATGTCGTTGCCGTAGGTGATAAATACGGTTACGGTATGGGTGTGACTATGACTGCCTATGATGGTGGTACTTGTAGCGTTTCTGTTCCAACAGATTGTAGCGCAATGACTCTACAAGGTGGAGACATTACAATCGCTGGTTCAACAATCGCTAATAGAAATATTGCTGTTAACCAAAAAGATGTTGAAGTTTTACACTTTACAATTACATCTGAGGGTGAAACAACATTTAACAACTTTGGTATTCAATTAACTCCTAGTGTTGCAGCAGATCTTGCAAATGCAGATGCAGGTTTCTTGAATAACACTAGTAGTGGAGCTAACTTCACAGACATTAAGATTTCTGAAGTTGGTGGTGACCACGTTTGGGGTCCATTTGATTCAAATACTCTAAAAGATGCAATCGCAGGTGATGCAATCGTTGAAGGTACTACGGGGGATGCTGTAACTGCTTACTATCTATTCACTGACGACCTAGTAATGGAGGCTGGTGAATCTAGAGAGTTTTCAATGACTTTGGATGTTGGCAGCGATGCTGATCTAGCTAATGAGACAATCACAGCTGGTATCTACATTGCAGGTAGTTATCCAGAACTTAAGGATGCAAATAACAAGATCCTTACTAATGCTTCATCTTTAGTGCCAACAAGTACTTACTCAGGTGATCAATTCACTATTAAGGCAGAGTCACTGACTCTTTCTAGGAGTTCTTCTGTTGGTTCTTCAACAAAAGTTATTGGTACTCAAGGAGTTGAGATGGCTGCATTCTCTTTTGCAGCAGGTGATGCTAGTGATCTTAAGATTACTTCATTATCTTTGACAGGTTATGTAGACTCAGATGCAGCAGTTAATACTGGAGTATTTGTGGCTGGTGTTGAGACTAAATACTTTAACGAGATGGTCTTAAGCACAAATATCTACAAAGGTTCTGTAAGTGAGGCTAACAAAATTAGTGCTACTTCTAAATCAGCAGTAGCTGCTACTGGTGTTATCCTTTTCGATAACCTTAACTGGGTTATTCCAGCTGGTAAAAGCGAAGTGCTAATTGTTACTGGTAACCTTGCTAACAATGATGATTACAATAACTACGCTGTTAAGGTAGACATTGCTGCAGCTACTACAGATGTTGTTGCAGAAAATAGCGATGGAAATAGCATCGCATCTAGTATTACTGGTGATGCCACAAATGGTGGTGTAACTGATAGTGCTAGTTATTCATACGTTCTAATTAGCGATGGGGGTACGCTTGCATTGAGTGTTCCAAGTCCTATAGCTCAATCTCAGATTATAGTTGGAGGTTCTAGCGCTAAGGAGTTTGGTAAACTTAGACTAACTGCTACTAATGAATCATTCAAAGTTGATAAACTCTTCATTAGAAATGACTATCGTACAACAGCTGGTGATTTTGATGACAACCTTGGTTCTGTTAAGGTTAAATACTACACAGATTTGGCACAAACAGTAGAAGAAACATCTTCTTGTGCACAAAGTAGTGCATCATTCTACACATGTACTGGTCTTAATATCATGGTTCCAAATCCTGACCTTAGTGGTGTGCCTGATTATGCAGATGTAAAAATTCTTGCTGATATCACAGGTATTGCCAATGCTCAGGCTGACGAAGGTGATACTCCAAGACTTTCATACGCTCTTAATGACTTTGAAGCTACAGGTGTAAGCTCAGGTAAAAAGGTTACAGAGGCTACACTAACATTGACTGGTGTTGGAACAACTTCAGTCAATACAACATTAGATCTTACAACAACATTAACTGCTGCTGCTACATCTGTTGTAGCTGATGCTGCAGTTGGAAACCTACTAAAACCAGGTGACCTATTCTGTATTGATGTTGATGACGGTGCTTCTTCTTGTGCTGCTCTTGAACTAATCTATGTACAATCTGTAAGTGCTTCAACATTAACAGTTGTACGTGGTGCTAACGGTACTACTGCTGCAGCTTATACAGCTGCTGGTGGTGACGATTCAATACTTGTTTACTCTGGTCAAACAGCTCTAAACACTCTTACAACACTAGATGTTGCAACAACTCTTATAGCTGCTGATACTACAATTGTTTCAGACGCGACAGTTGGTGCTAACGTTGTAGCTGGTGATTACATCTGTGTAGATGTTGATGATGCTGGTGGTATTTGTAACGCTCTAGAGCTAATGTACGTTACAAACGTTAACGGTAGTGAAATTACAGTAGTACGTGGTGCCAAAGGTACTACAGCTGCTGGATATACAGCTGCTGGTGGTAACGACTCAATTGTTAAGTTCTTGGATACAAGATCTCTACAATCAAACTATATGCAAGTACAGGCCACAGATCTTGACGTTACAGCTACGGCTGCTTCAAGAAGTGGTTCAACTGCAACTAACGAGCCTGTCGTAAGTCTTTCTATAAAGGCTGACTCTGCTAAGGATGCTAAGTTAACCCAAGGTAAGACAGTTGCTTCTCTAACAGCTGGTACAGATGGAGCCAATGCTGATAATGCAATCACAGCAACAGCAGTTGCTTCTGTTGATGGTTCCTCATCAAGATTAGCGGCTGCAACTAGTTTTACTGATGCAGATACTGTTTATTGGATAGGAGGAGACATGACTGGTTATACAAGAGCGTCATTCTGGCTTCAAATAGATGATGTTGATGACAATGGATCTACTCCTGACTTCACTCAAATGAAGATCTTTACAGCAGCTGATGCTACTGTAGCTGGAGATAATTCTGCTACTCTTGTTAATCCTGTTACAACTCCTATTGATGGATCATGGTATTTCTTTGATGTAGCAATTCCAGGTGCTGGAGCTGCTTTAATCGCTGCTGATGTAAACTTCGGTCTTGAATTGACTGACGTTAGTACTATGACATCTGCTGCTACAGGATTTACTACTGGTGACTTCTTGTACGCTGATCAATTTGTTCTTTATAATGAAAAGATAAACGTTGATCTAACTCTAAATGAAAACTGGGCTTCTTTTGCTCCAACTCTTGCTTACTTAAAGCAAAATGGTTCAACAGTTGCTACAGGTTACGTAGACTTAGATGGTGCCGTTGCTCTTAGAACTGGACAAGTTCAATTTGTTCCTCACACTACTTATGGCGATATCGTTATAAGTGGTACAGATACATTTACTGTTGAAATGGATACATCATCTGCAATTACTGATGATGCATCTGCAACTGAAAAGCTAACTGCTACAGTTGATCTTGGTAATGTAACTACAAATGGTGACATCTTCTGGAATGATTACTCAGATATTATTCACTTCCTAGGTGTTAGTTCTACAGACAAAGTTTCAGTTACATCTAGCTACTAATTCTAGATCACTGATTGGTTCTTAGTTTATAGGACAATCCAAAAAAGCCCCCGCCATCGGCGGGGGCTTTTTATTTACATTTTTTTTTCATTGCAATACAATAAACCCATAAAAATTTTAAACACCAAAGAAATGAAAAAACTACTTACAATTGTCCTAATCGCATTCCCACTATTACTTTTAACTGCATGTGGAAACAATGTAGAAAAAAATCTAACTTCTGAGGAAATCGCACAATACAAAGAGTCAATCAAGAAAAGTGAAACAGATTTAAAAGAGGCATTAAATTTAGGGGATGGGCAGAAGGCCCAACTTTTAGCTGAAATTGGTATCTCATACGAACGTATGGGCTCATATGACAAAGCTCTCTCCTACTATAAAGATGTACTTGCATTATCTCCTGGTGACTACGTAGCTCTCAATAATTCAGTAGCCATCTATGAGGAGCTAGAAGACCTAAAATCAGCATCTGACTACGCAAGGCAGCTATACAACTATTACAAGGACTCACCAAAACACCAAATTGAGGTAATAGGAGATTCAATCAGAGTCCTAGCTAAATCAGGAGATTTTGTAAATGCACAGCTTATTCTAAACGAATTTGCCAAAAACTATCAAAGCGACGAAACCTCTCCATTCATCACCGATCAATTCGAATACATTGCCCGTATGAAAAAAGCAGCCGAACAGCAATAATTAAGTTCAAAAACAAAACAAAAACCTGTCTACCAGAAAACAATCCAAAAGCCGCTTCACGTTTGTAAATGGAGCGGCTTTTTTGTATACTCACCAAGAACAATTATTTCTGTAATTTTCTAATATTATGAAAAATACCATGACAAATTTACTACGAAAAGGGGTCGGCAAAGCCCTCCTTCTCACACTGGCCCTAACGGCCTTCTTGGCGATGTCTACTGCGACGTATGCGGTAGAAGGGGTTACATCAATTACTACAAATGATGCCGATGGTAACGGAAAGCTAGACGAAGTCGTTATTGTATTTGGCGAGAACGTTCTTTTAGAAGATGCCACGGACATTGTTCCTGATAGTGCCAAAACCGATTTTAGTGTGACTGATAGCTCAAATGCTAATAATCCAATCACGATAACAGCTCTCGTAGAAAATCCTGCAGGTACTATTACTCTGACTCTTGATGAAGCTGATTTTCCTTCACAAAACACAGACAATATCTTAGAAGTATTCTACGTGGATCCGACTGATGATACTGTCATAGAGTATGCAAGTACTACAGACATCGACATAACCACAGGTGATGGAGGTGGAGCACAGGTGGTAGAAACTGATGGAGCTGGTCCAGTTATGATCTCAGTTGATGTGGCAAAAACTGCAACAAGAAATAGATTTACATTTGTATATACAGAGGCAGTTACTGTGGCTAATGGAGCGAGTACAACGATCAAAGGGGATTATAGTGCAGCAGGTACAGTTGCTGGATTTGGTAGTTTTGATGTGACTGGAGATGCTTCTGTTATAACAAGTCTTAATACTGTTGGTGGAAGCGGTACGGCTACTATTACTGTAGACATAGCTGATGCGGCAGGGGCATTCATAACTTCTGCAGCAGCAATCCCTCCATCTGGTGTTTTTACCACAGTAGCTGGAGGTGCTGTTCTAGTAGATAGTGTGGGAACTGCGGTAGTCTCAGGTACTACCCCTACAGTTTTGGCAACTTCGGCTTGGGACTTAACTAAGCCAACAGTATCAACTATTACTTTTGACGACGCTGCCGGCAATAATGGTAAAGTTGATAAGGCTACGATCGTATTTAGCGAATCTGTTAGAGATAATAGTATCACTAATGCAGATGCACATTTAGGTCTAGGTGGTACAACTACTGGTACATTTACAACAGGCTCAGCAGATGATGCTACAACAGTGTTTAATAGAACAGTAGATGATGCTACTACAGGGACTGCCGTCCTCGGCGGATTTGGAGATTTTACTTATGATGCTGGGACAACTGGAATAGTCGACCTATTTGGTAACAAGATTGACACTACAACAGACGGCTCAATCGTCACTGCCGATGTTGTTGAAACGGATGGTGCAAAGCCAATTCTATTAACTGCAGCATTTAATAATACTGGTGGAAAAAATAATCTTACTTTAACATATAGTGAGGCACTTTATGTATCAAGGGATGCTGGAGGTGATTCAGATTTATCTGTAGGTGTTACAGCAGCCGGAACTAGTACAACAACTCTTGGGGCACTTACTTTTTCAACTCCTACAACAACTCTCTCAGGGTTTGGAAGCTGGGCAGCAAATGCAACTGGCTCAACTGTTTCAAACTTTGTCAACAATGCAGGAACTGATAATACAGTAACGATGAGTAGTCTTGACAAGATTGTGACTATTACTTTTAATGGGACTACAGGCGGATTCTTTTCATCTGGTAGTATATCCCCAAGTGATCCAACATTTACCGCTGTTGCAGATGCTACGGACGTAACTGATATTGCAAACAATGTTGTTAACATTGCCGCTACAGTATTGGCAACTGAAACAGCTCCTTGGGACATTATTGCTCCTACTGCACCAGCTGGTTTTGAAAAAGGAGGAACAATAGATGTTAGTGGTACGCTACGCGATTACTACAACTGGGGACCAGTTTCGTCAGCAGACTTTGGTCAATATGTAGTCCTTCACAGTACAACAGTAGGTAATGTTACAAATAAAACATTTGCAAGTACTACTGAATGGACAGCAGCAAATGATGCAACTCTAGCAACATATTCTACAACAGCAACAACGATTAGTTCTGGCCTTACAAATGGTACAGAAACAAATTTGGCTGTTGCATCAGTTGATACAGAAGGAAACGTTTCTGGTATTAGTAACATCCTAACTACAACACCTGGACAAAGTGGTGGTTCAGCTCCAGTGGTTTCAACAACAACCACAACAACACCCGCTACGACAACAACAACAACAACAACAACAACCGACGCAACTACAACAACAGACGCTACAACCGGAGAAACAACAACAACCGACACGACAACAACAACCGAAGAAACAGTTACAACTCCTGCAGAAGAAGTCACAGAAGTTTCAACAGAATCAGGCGTTACAGTAGAGATCAAAGATATCTCTAAACACTGGGCGAAGAGCGAAATCAGCACAATGGTTGCTAAAGAAGTTGTAAAGGGTGATCCAGATGGAAGTTTCCGTCCAGATGATAGCCTAAACAGAGCTGAGGCAGGTGCACTTCTATTCCGTGTCCTTGGAATGGATGAGCCAGCTAATCCAGCTGCTAAACCATTCTCAGACGTTGCAACAGATGCTTGGTATGCAAAATACATCGATGCTCTTAAGACTAAAAAACTTGTAAACGGAAATCCAGACGGAACATACAAACCTGGAAACAACATCAACAGAGCAGAATTCTTAACTCTAGCGATGAACACATACTACTACCTAGTAGATGATGCCAAGAAAGCTGAAATCGATGCCTTCAAGAAAGGTACAAAGACAGCCGTATACAGCGACCTTGCTGACTCTTGGTACACAGAAAACGTTACAGCTGCTACAGCGCTTAAGTTTGTAAACGGAAGCACTTGTGGAGCTAAGAAATGTTTCAACGCTAACTCTAATATTACTAGAGCGGAAGCGACAGCAATTCTATTCAGAATGTTTAACGATATGCTCTAAGGCATAACGCCGCGAGGTTTATGAATTTTTAAACCCCGCTCAAACAGACTTTCAAAAGCCCCCGCCTGAAAAGGTTGGGGCTTTTTTTGTGTAGTGTGCAAATTGGCACTTTTACACTTTTCGACACAAGGATGACTTTAATAAGCCGATATCTTCGAAAAAAGTGGGATTGATCCCACTTTTTGGGTACGGATCATACGGATTATTTGGGGATATCCCCAAATTTTCCCCGAGCCCACCACTTGCGACGGCAAGCAGTGCCGCACCTCCTCAACACCCACCAACCCAGCCGAGGCTCACCGCAAGCCCCGACATTGTTCAGTGGTTTTATCTTAGTTCGCTCCACCCTCCTCGTGTGGCAGTAAGTATTTGTGCTGGAATGCCGTCCTAGTACGGGGAGTCCGCTGAAATACGGCGCTCATAAATTTTCCCCGGGCCTGCCTGCCGGTAGGCAGGGAAAAGTTGGCGAATTCGCGCAGCAGAAAGCCAAGTAGTCAACCAAAAGTCTCCCTAGGGAGACTTTTTACTTTCGCAAAGATTTTAAGAAAATTTTAGATAAATTTTAAACCACCTTGCTATAAAGATTATGCGACATAGGAATGGGAAAGGACTGACAGCATATACAAATAAGTAGCTGCCTTCCCCGCAAAAAAAATCCAGGGTGATTACTTAAAACTTTCGCCCTGGTGTGCCCTAAGTCTTGTAGACATATAAAAGCCTATTGAATGAAAATAATTTTTTCAAACCACGCTAGAAATAGAATGAAAGAACGTAACATCTCTAAAAAAGAAATTGAGAAAACAATTAAAGAGCCGGACAAATGTGGGAAACAAGATGAAAAGAGATTTGCGATGAAATATAGAAAAAGCGGTGGTCTTCTGATAACATATTACACAGAGAATAAAGAAGAGGTAAAAATAATAACGGTTATCTCAACTTCCAAAATCAATAAATATCTTAAACAATGAAAAAAATTGAATACGATCCTGAAGTAAAAATTCTTAAAATTCGTTTTAGGCAGGGGAAAAGTGTCGATAGCGATATTATAGGCAATTTAGTTTTGGATTATGATAAAAATGGCGAGCTAGTAAAAGTCGATGTCATGGAAATAAATCTTGAAGATATCATCGGTATTACGAGTAATAACAAGAAAAAAGCTGCGTCCCAGAAACGTCAAGTTGCCTAAGTCCCAACCTCCCAGCTATCCAAATATTCTCGTTGATCGGCTGTTAGCTTATCAATCTCAATCCCCATGGCATCAAGCTGCAAACCGGAAATGTATTCATCAATTTCCTCTGGCAGAGTATAGACCAAAGGTTTTAGGCGATCTTTATTCTCCACCAAATACTGACAGGCCAAGGCTTGGCCACAGAAACTCAATGACATCACATCGCTAGGATGGCCCTCGGCTGCCGCTAGATTGATCAAACGACCTTCGGCCAAAACAAAAACTTTATTACCACTACGCATTACGTATTCTTTCATAGAGGGTCTCATCTCGCGTTCAGATTTCGCTGATTTAGCAATGCTTGGAACATTAATCTCCGCATCAAAGTGGCCACTATTGGCCATGATTGCTCCATTCTTCATAGCTTCAGCGTGTTCGGCAGTAATTACATCCTTATTTCCAGTAACAGTAATAAAAAGATCACCAAAACGAGCAGCCCGCTCCATAGTCATCACCTCAAAGCCATCCATAGCGGCTTGCAAGGCTCTAAAAGGATTAATCTCAGTCACGATCACCTTAGAACCCATTCCTTTCAAACGCATGCTCACGCCCTTGCCACAGCTCCCATAACCAGCAACCACCGCAGTTTTGCCGGCAAACATAAAATTACTGGCCCGCATGATGCCATCCAAAGTCGATTGGCCGGTGCCATAATAATTGTCCATCAAGTGCTTAGTCAGATTGTCATTTACCGCAACCACTGGGTATTTTAAGGCATCATCCTTATGCATCGCTTTTAGGCGAATGATCCCAGTTGTCGTTTCTTCACAACCTCCAATAATTCCAGCAATTAAGTGCGGATAATCTTTATGAATCAGGGAAACCAGATCGCAGCCATCATCAATTGTAATATGTGGCTCAGCTTCAACAATCCGTTTCAAAAAAGCATAGTATTCATCATTAGTCTCTCCTTTATGACCGAAAACCTTCACTCCCTCCTTGGCCAAAGCAGCGGCCACGTCATCTTGAGTTGAAAGGGGATTGCAGCCAGTAATATAAACGTCCGCACCACCAGCTCTTAATGTCCTCACCAAGACGGCAGTTTCTTTAGTAATGTGTAGAGCTAGGGCGATCCGTAGGCCGGCAAAAGGTTTTGCAGCAGCCATCTGCTCGCGCACCTTCATCAAAGCGCCCATCTGCATCTCGGCTAATTCAATATTTCTGAAGCCCTGATCTGCTAAAGCAAGGTCTTTGACCTGATAGTTTTCTGACATAAAAGAGTTGATTATTTAAGTTTTGAGGCCACGTCTGTACGCTCCCAGGTAAAGTCTTCGTCTGAGCGGCCAAAGTGTCCGTAAGCGGCAGTTTTTAAGAATCTAGGGCGTTTTAAGTCCGAGGTCTCTAAAATACCTTTTGGTGAAAAATCAAAATGTTCACGAATCAGCTCAGCGATCTTTTGATCATCGCCAGTTCCAAAAGTATCTACATTAATAGAAACAGGATCTTTGACGCCGATGGCGTAAGCAACCTGGATCTCGCAGCGTGATGCGAGGGCCGCAGCGACTACATTTTTGGCCGCGTAGCGGGCCATGTACGCTCCGCTGCGGTCAACTTTTGTGCAATCTTTGCCAGAAAAGCAGCCACCTCCGTGCCGTCCTGTGCCGCCATAGGTATCCACAATAATTTTACGGCCGGTCAGACCACTATCGCCCGGAGGGCCCCCAATTATAAACCGGCCGGTCGGATTTACATGATAAATAGTCTTCTCATCTAGCCATTCTCCACAAATCGGTTTAATTACATGTTCAATAATATCTGCTTTGATTTGCTCTTGAGGCACCTCAGGCCCATGTTGCGCAGAGACCACCACAGTATCTACGCGCAATGGCTTGTGGCCATCGTATTCTACGGTTACTTGAGTCTTGCCATCAGGGCGTAAATAACTCAGTTCACCATTTTTGCGCACTTCCGCCAGCCTAAAGGCCAACTTATGCGCCAGACTAATCGGCAATGGCATTAATTCTTCAGTTTCATTACAGGCAAAACCAAACATCATTCCCTGGTCTCCGGCCCCTCCCGGATCAACGCCCATGGCGATATCAGGACTTTGTTCATCAATGGCAGTCAGCACGCTGCAAGCCTGGTAGTCAAAGCCATATTCCGCGTCGTCGTAACCAATTTTTTCAATCGTATTTCTTACTATTTTTGGTATGTCACAATATCCATTTGTCCTAATCTCCCCAGTCACTAAAACCAGCCCCGTAGAAACCACAGTTTCACAGGCCACACGACTCTCGGGATCTTGCGAGAGCAAGTCATCCAAAATCGCGTCAGAAATCTGGTCGGCAATCTTATCAGGATGGCCTTCTGTCACTGATTCTGAGGTAAAAAGATGGGTAGACATAGCACAAATATAATAGTAGAGTACAAATCCTACTGTCTAAATTTATATGAATCAAGGCAAAATCGCAATTGTTATCATCCATTATAACACCCCCCATTATCTAAAAGGGTGTTTAGACGCAATTTTTAAGCAGACTTACAAGAATTTTGAGGTTTTTTTCATTGATAATAATTCACCAGACAAATCTGGGATTGATATTGTAAAAAATGAGTTTGGACACCACAAGAATCTCTATATTTTTGAAAACGAAGACAACAGTGGCTATTCAGGTGCGGCTAATCAAGGAATCACGTTAGCCCTCGATGGTGAAAACACAGCGGCCTCCAAAACCTTCAACTGGCCAACGGAAAAAGCCCACCAAGATGCCGATTTCGTAGTGATCACTAATCCCGACATTCTCTATTCGCCAAGTTATTTTGAAAAAGTAATCGCTCGTATTAATAAAGATCCTAAAATTGCCGGAATTACTGGAAAAGTTTACAAATATGATTTTGAAAATCAAAAAGCTACGAAAATTATCGACACAGTCGGTCTTATTGCTTTCAAAAATCGCCGCATCATCGACGATGGCCAAGGCATTTTAGATGAAGGCCAATTTAATAAAGAAAAAGAAGTCTTTGGCATCTCTGGAGCCTGCCCACTTTATCGGGCCGAAGCTCTCCGTGATACTCAAATAATGGGGGAATACCTCGACGATGATTTCTTTATGTATAAAGAGGACGTCGATCTGTCTTGGAGATTTCAGTTGTTTGGCTGGAAGTGCCTTTTTTATCCTAAAGCCGTGGCCTTTCATGGGCGTGGTACAGGCATATTTAAGCGCTTTTCTCTCTGGCAAACTATTACAAAACGCACTAAGCTTTCTCGCTTTCAAAAGATGTATTCTTTCAAGAACCAACTTTTGATGCAGTCCAAAAATGAGCTTTGGGGCAATTTTTTCCGCAATTTTCCTTCAATATTTTTCCGCAGAATCCTCACTCCAATCTACATCACATTTTGTGAACCCTATCTTTGGAAAAGTTATTTTGATTACTTTAGGCAACTACCTCAGATCCTCAAAAAGCGCAAAATCATTATGAAAAGAAAACGCGTCACAGCCAAACAAATGGCTAAGTGGTTCGTCCGTAAAACTTCTTATCTAAATAAATAGGGTAGTGCTAACGCCAAATCACTAGCAGAAAAGTTGTAACCCTTTTCCTTTTTCACCATATCTCCAGTAGATCCCATAATATGTGCCGCAGCTCTTGCCGCATCAAAGCCTTCCATGCCTTGGGCCAATAAAGTCCCTACCAATCCGGCCAAAACATCACCGCTCCCACCAACAGTCATCCCAGCATTGCCAGTAAGATTAAGCTCAACCGCCCCTTCCGGCGAAGCTACATAATCAATCGCCCCTTTCAAAATCAAATTAATCTGCAAATCCATCGCAATCGATCTCAAAAGTACAATCGAAGTCGGGGCATCTTTATCAACCACCACATCTCGATCCACCAGATTTCTAAATTCATTTTGATGAGGCGTCACCACAACAGGTTGAGACAAAGGATATTTCTTAATTTTCTTCAATGCCATAATTGCCTCAGCATCAAGCACTGTCGGCAAATGTAATTCTTCAATAATTTTCACCACGCTATCCACCACCTCTGGCCCATCGCCCAACCCTGGACCAATCACCACACTGTCACACTTTTTTTTGCCATATTCCACAATCTCGGAAACCGCTGCAAGATTCAAATAATTCCCCTCATATTTGCGCACAAATAGATCCGGATAAAATCCTCGCACAGTCTCAAAAATAGCTTCAGGAACATAAAGTGTCACCAAATCAGCCCCACCATATAGTGCACCCAAACCAGTCAAAACAGGAGCACCATGAAAATCCTCACTACCCCCAATCACCAAAACACGACCATTCTGGCCTTTATGAGAGCTAGCCTCCCGTTTCGGTAAAAGCTTACTAATTAGCGATTTTTTAATGACTTTCAGCATAACCATCAGCTAGGTTATAGAATGCTTTGCCACCAGGATAAACGGCCTTATCACCAAGATGTTCTTCGATCCTCAAAAGTTGATTGTATTTAGCAATGCGATCAGTCCTACAAAGTGAACCAGTCTTGATCTGTCCAGTTTCCAACCCCACCACCAAATCTGCGATTGTAGTATCTTCGGTCTCTCCACTTCTATGCGAAACAACCGCCGTAAAATTAGCATCTTTAGCCATTTTAACAGCCGCCATCGTCTCAGAAAGACTACCAATTTGATTAACCTTAACCAAAATTGAATTCACAGCCTTCTGATCAATCGCCTTACTCAAGCGCTTCACATTAGTTACCAAAAGATCGTCACCCATTACCTGAATAGTCTGACCAATATCAGCCATCATTTTTTGGAATCCTTCCCAATCATTTTCATCGTGAGAATCCTCAATCGAAATAATCGGATATTTTCTTAAAAGAATATCGTAAAATGCCACCAATTCACCGCTTGTTAATTTTTCTGGCTTACCTGCAACTTTAATATCATAAACGCCATTGTCTTTGTCATAAAATTCACTAGCCGCCACATCCAGCGCAATCATCACCTCTTTCCATGGTTTGTATCCAGCCTTTTCAATCGCCTCAACTACAAAATCCAAAGCCGCCTCATTGTTTGGCAGATTAGGTGCAAATCCACCCTCGTCACCAACCGCAGTACTAAGCCCTTTATCTTTAAGTAGTCCCTTTAGTGTGTGGAAAATCTCAGCCCCCATGCGCAAAGCTTCTTTAAAATTAGCCGCCCCAACCGGCATCACCATAAATTCTTGAATATCCAGCCCACTATCAGCATGCGCCCCTCCATTCATAATATTCATCATTGGAACCGGCAAAGTCACCGCATTTTTATTCAAATATTCAAACAAAAATGTCCCTCTCTCATCAGCACTGGCATGAGCAGCCGCCAAAGAAACTCCCAAAATGGCATTAGCACCCAAATTTCCCTTATTTTCAGTGCCATCCAACGCAATCATTTTTTTATCAAGACCGATAAAGTCAAAACTATCCATGCCGATAATCTCCGGTGCAATTTTGTTTTTTACATTTTCTACAGCCTTCGTAACCCCTTTTCCGCCGTATCTAGCCTTATCTCCATCCCTTAATTCCACGGCCTCATGCATTCCGGTCGACGCTCCACTTGGCACAATCGCTCGCCCAAAACCTTTTTCAGTCGTAACTTCAACTTCAACCGTCGGATTACCGCGCGAATCAAGGACTTCCCGTGCGTGAATTTTGGTGATTTTAGCCATTTTTTTGAGGGTTAGATTTCATGCGGATACTACCAGTATTGGCGGAGTGGGGCAAGTGGCGTGGAGGTGGTTATTTGTGCGATTAGGCCATGATTAGGGTGCGGTTGCCATTGCCGCGATTAGGCCATGATTAGAGGGGTTTGGCGAGGATTTTCCCGGGAAAGGTGTGTGTATGGGCTGTGCGGTTTGGGTTGTCGCTGCCGTATTTCGCATGGGCGTGTTGGAGTTGTCGCTTTTTCCCCTGTCGGTGTGCCCCCTACCGCTGCCCCCTGTGCTACTGCCCGCCGCTCTGCTTCCGCCGCGAATTTTCGACTTGACGATTTTTGGTGGTTTTGTAGAAGGCGCGAGGTTGCGAGTGGGCGAGTTTTTGAAAGAATTTTGAATTTTTTGGTGCGGTCAGCAGGGTTTGGGCGCGTCAGATGGTCTAGGTGAGTGTACGCTCACTATTTTTGACGTGGAGAGAAAGAAGGGGCTTTAAAAATGTGGTAAAATGGCTTTTGGCTGCGATTTATAGCTTGTTTTGGACGGCCGCTTTTTGCTAGTATTTTAGTAATAAATAACCCCTCAAAATATGACAAATAAGGAAATCCACAAAATGTTTGTACAAATTGGTCGAGATCGCAATGGCCTGACTAATAAGTTGAAAGCGATGTTGCCGGAAATTAATCGCCGCCAAATTTACCGCGAACATAACTGTGATTCCATTTACGAATATGCCGGAAAATTTGGTGGCTTGTCCCGCGCCGTAGTGGAAAGTGTTTTGAAATTGGAGAAAAAATTGGAAGCCACTCCAGAATTATTTGAGCTGATAAAAACTGAAGGTTCAGCAAAAGTGGCCCTAATCGCCAACTTGGCCACACCCGAAAATGCCAC